>Ga0247841_10001187_pt1 | contig 61063 bp, 59 predicted proteins | sample LaCruzMarch2015__2_FD_192410 | JGI IMG/M metagenome (GOLD analysis project Ga0247841, IMG submission 192410) | Freshwater microbial communities from meromictic Lake La Cruz, Castile-La Mancha, Spain - LaCruzMarch2015_18m | ecosystem: Environmental > Aquatic > Freshwater > Lake | place: Spain...
TCCTCATTTTTTTTCCAAACTTTTTTGCAAGTTTCATCATCTGTTTTTGAGAAAATCCACCTGCACCTAAATCTGATTCAGACATGCCACCCTTTGCAAATTCTTTTAGAAGGTTGTATTGTTTTATCAACTGACGGATTTCAGAAGTTGTAGTTCCACTTCCCTTAGCAATTCTTCCTAATCTGGTAGTTTGTTTTTCAATTATCTCTGGATTTTCAATTTCTTCAGGAGTCATTGAATCAATAATATGACTCCATTTTTTCATCTTATTTTCTTGAGTGCCGAGCATACCTTCTGGAATTTTATCTTTGTTTATACCCGGGATCATATCAAGAATTTTATCAAAACTGCCCATAGATCCCATAGATTTTAACTGTTCTTGGAAATCTCTTAGATTAAATTTGCCCTCTTCCAGATTTTTCTTTAGTTTTTTTTGTGATTCTGAATCCACTGCATTTTGAACTTTTTCTAACAATCCTTCTAAATCGCCCATCCCTAAAATTCTAGATACAAATGATTTTGGATTAAAGGTTTCTATTTCATTAGCTTTTTCACCTGTTCCTATGAAAAAGACAGGCGCCTTTGTTTCATAACAAGCAGTTAATGCACCACCTGCTTTTGCAGTAGAATCCATCCTGGTAATTATAACTCCGTTTACATTAAGAGATTTTTGAAATTCTTCTGCCTGTTTTTTTGCTGCTTGACCGATATCTGCCTGTATTACTAAAATTTTATAATCTGGCTTTATTTTTTCGTTTAATTCTTTTATTTCAGTTACAAGTTCCTTGTCTAAGGAGTGTCTTCCAGCTGTGTCTACAATAACTAAATCATATTTGTCTAGTTCGGTTTTATGTTTTTTCCAAATTTTTAAAGCATTTTTCTCTTCTTTGTCTATGAAGCATGCAAGTTTGTTTTGTTTTGCTAATTGTTCTAATTGGTCTGAAGCAGCAGGTCTATGAACATCAAGTCCAAGAAGAGCAACTTTTTTCCCTCTTTTTGAATAATAGAGGCCAAGTTTTGAGGCAGTGGTCGTTTTTCCGGCGCCATAAAGTCCAAGAAGAAGTATTATTGTTTGTTTTTTTTCATTTAAGACTATTTCCTTCTTTTCTCCACCAATTATTTCAAGAATCGTATCATTAAGATATTTTATTAATTCCTCTTTCTTTTCTACACCTTTGATTCGCTCATCATATGCTTTTTCTTTAAGTTTTTCTGTTATTTCTTTTACAAGAAAAACATTTACATCTGCGCTAATCAATGCTCTTTGAAGCTCTTTTATTATTTCTTCAACCATTTTTTTATCAAGAAATATAGCATTCGCTATCTTATTTGTGGTTTTTCTTAATGCTTCTCCAAGTTTTTCTAGCATGAGTTATATAGCATTTTTGGGTTTTTATGTTTATTGATAATATTTAAATAAGTCTTCTAATTTGGTAGATAATGTTATATGAGATTTTCCTTGCAGTTATACAGGCAGCAACAGAGTTTTTCCCAATTTCATCTTCTGGTCATTTGGCATTAGCTGAAATTATTTTTAAACATAAACCTAACATGTTATTTTTTCTTGTTCTTCATTTAGCTTCCCTTTTAGCAGTTATTATTTTTACAAGAAAAGAGATAATTAAGCTTATTCTCTTTGATCGGGAGTATAGAAAAATGTGGATATATTTAATTATTGCTACAATACCTGCTGCAATTTTTGGTTACTTCTTTTCATCTAGAATAGAAAGTTCTTTTTCTTCACTTCTCTTTCTTTCTTTCGCGTTTATTTTTACAGGGATTATTTTATTATTCACCAAATTTTCAAGTGTTTTTTCAGATATTAATTGGAAAAACTCTTTTTTTATAGGGCTTTTTCAGGTTCTTGCTCTTTTTCCAGGTGTTTCAAGAAGCGGGATGACTATTTCTTCCGGACTTTTCACTGGTCTTAAGAAAGAAGAAGCGGCTAAATTTTCTTTTTTACTCGCTATTCCGATTATCTCTGGAGCATTTTTATTGGAATTGATTAAAACACCTATTAATTTACCTCTGATGTATTCGTGGATTATGCCCTTTTTTGTATGTGTTATTTTTAGCTTATTATTTTTGAATTTTCTCTATTACATAATTAAAAAAGGTAATTTTTGGATGTTTTCTTTTTATTGTTTCTTGATAGGAATTTTATCTTTTGGACTATATTTTTATTATTAATCTAATCAATTTCTGATTTTAACGCAAACTATGTCTTTGTGTTATATACTTTGTAAGATATAAACGATTTTAAAACAAAAATTCTTGAAAAAGGGATGTCATCAGCCATAGATCTTGCAATGGAAGATTTTGAAGGAATGCAGCCTGCTGCAGATGAAATTTCTAAGAAAGTTATGCTTGAAATTTGCCAAAAAACTGTTCCAGACTATAAGGGATTTATCCAAGCTCGCCTGGTTTCTGATTCTGTGGAGAAAGCTAGGGCGATGGCCATATCTGCAGGAGTATTAGCAGGAAAAGTTGATTCTCGGCCTTTTTTTGTAAGTGATGAAGAAATGGGAATTAACGGAACAATTGGAAATTCATTTGCCTTAGTTAAACCTGGAAAGAAAGATAGTCCTCTGAGAATTATTATCTCTCATTCAGATGTACCTTGTTTGAAGGTTCCGGTAAATCCAAATTATGTAGAAAGAGATTCTGAAAAATCTCTTGCTTGTCCATCTATTTCATTATACACTGAACCTTTTGGAGGAGTTAGACCAGATGATTGGTATGGTATGGAAGTAGATCTTATTGGGAAAGTATTTATAGAAGGAAAGGAAAAAAGGATTTCTCTTCCTGGCAGAATAAAACAAAAATCGGTTCATGTTGATGATTCGAGAATAATAAAAACCTTGGAGGGGTTGAAAGTAGATACTGGTTTTAGAACTTTTGAACAGCTTTATTCTGCTCTAGGAATTAGAAATTCAGATGATTTTGCTAGAGCAAAGCTATATTGTCTACCTCATTTTATAGAAGGAAATAATGGAAGATTAATTGGAAATGAACTTGGGGCATTTGGACATGATGATAGAAGTTGTGTTTGGGCTTCTGTAAAAGCAGGTTTAGAATCTTTAGTAGATAATGATAATAATTTAATGATATTTGGATTAGATAATGAAGAAGTTGGAAGCATAGGAAATTCTGCGAGTTATAAGGGATTTTTTGAATCAGTTTTAAAAGAAACACTAAAAATTGTATATGGAGATAAAGCAAAAGATTTTGATTTGCCCCTAGATTTAAATAGAAAATTACTTGGGCAGATGCCTGCAATTTTTGCTGATGTCGATGTAGGGCTTGGTCCAGAAGAATTAGACGATCCTTTTAATGTTAATTTTAGGGGAGCCACTAAACTTGGTTGGGGAGTAGTTATAAATTCAAGCGGGGTTACGACCTCTCCTAAACATGTTGATAGATTCATTTCTCTGTTACAAAAAAATTTTTCAGGTAGAGAAAGGGATTACAGATATCAAATAGGTGGGTCTTATACCCCTGTAGATTCATGTTATTCTGCAGCGCATATGTCTGATATGTTTGAAGGAAATATTCCTTGTTTGAATGTGGGTATTCCTGTAACTGGTTTGCATCATCCACGAGCAGAAACAATAAATGTTTTTGACTTACATTTTTTAAAAGAAGCATATAAAATTTACTTAAAGAATTAGTAGAATTTTTATAATCCTAATTGTTTTATGAACTTTTCTTTGTTAAAAAGTTCTAAATCTTCATATTTTTGACCTGTTCCCAAATATAGAATTGGTTTTTTTGTGATATAGCTTATAGATATTATTGTTCCACCTTTTTCATCTACATCTGTCTTGGATAGTATGGATCCATCTATTCCAATCATGCTATTGAATGCTTTTGCCTGTTCTGTTGCATCATTTCCTGCTATTGCTTCGGCTGTAAATATTTTGAGATTAGGTTTTGTAACTCTGCATATTTTTTCCATTTCTTTTAGTAGATTCTCTTTTGTGTGCATTCTTCCTGCGGTATCTATCAAAACAACATCTACATTGTGATGCTCTGCATATTTTATGGCATCAAAACCAACCGCAGATGGGTCGCTTCCATAATCACTTTTTATTACTGTTACTTTTAACTTATCAGCATGTAACTGCAATTGTTCTATTGATGCTGCTCTAAATGTATCTGCCGCTGCAAGAACACATGAAATTTTGTTTTTTTGAAGAAGAGAACATAATTTTGCTATGCTTGTTGTTTTTCCTGCGCCGTTTATTCCGAAGAATAGTATAACAAAAGGATTTTTATTTTGTTTTTTAAAATCTTTTATAATCTTGATAGTATCTTCTGGTTCAATTAGTATGTTCTCAAGAGATTTTTTCAGACTTTCTCTTATTTCTAATTCTAGTTCATTTTTCTTTATTTCTTTCTCAATAAGTTCTTTTTTCATTCCTTCTTTTAGCTTCTCAACAACCTCTAAAGCCACATTATTTTCAAGTAAAAGCATTTCCAGTTCAGGGAATATTTTTTCAAAATCTTCTTCTGTAATTTTATATGAAAAAATTCCTTTTAATTTTGCAAAAAATCCCTTCTTTTCTTGCTTTTCTTCCTCTCTTTTTTCTACTTCATCATCAAATTTTTCTTCAGGTGTTTTTATTTCAATTTTCTCCTGTCTCATATCGCCCATTAATTTTTCTGTAACTTCTCTTTCGGGCCTAATTTCCTCTTTTGTTCTCTTTCTTTTCTCTGATTTTTGCTTCTTTTCCAGTTTACTTTTATTCTCTACTTTCTTTTCCTCATTTTTTGGAGCTTCAACTACTTTTGCCTCTTTTTCAATTTTTTCCTTAGATTTTCCAATCCAAGATTTTAATTTTTCTTTTAAAAATCCGAACATATATAATCTACTAACTGAACATTTATAAATTTAAACTCCCTAGTAATACCATGAAAAAGATGTTGATTATAATTGATGGGGCAGGAGATTTACCCTGTAGGCAGTTTAATGGAAAAACTCCATTACAAGCGGCAGATATGAAAAATCTCAATGAAATTTCTAAGAAATCAAGACTCGGATTTATGTACCCTGTTTCAGAAGATTATGCTCCAGAGTCAGATACTGCAATAATCTCTATTTTGGGAAATGATTTTCTTCTTTCTTCAAGGGGACAGTTTGAGGCAATTGGGAATGATATAAAGTTAAGAAGAGGAGATTTAGTTATGAGAGCTAATTTTGGGACAGTAGAAAATTTACAATCCCGGAAGATTTTAGATAGGAGGGCTGGAAGAACTTTAACTACAAATGAAGCAGAACAATTAGCAGAAGCAATAAATAATAATGTAAAGCTTCCTTGTAAATTCCAATTCTTCTCAACAGTTCAGCATAGAGGAATACTTGTTTTTTTTGGAGGATTTTCGGATAACATAACTAATACTGATACCTATATGCATGAAAAAGGGAAAATATGGGTTAAAAATAATTTTGATTGGGCAAAGCCACAAGATGAAGATGAGAACACTGAATACACTACTAATCTTTTGAACTCTTTTGTTGATCAATCATTTAAGATTTTAGATAATCATCCAATAAATCAATTAAGAAGAAAAAAAGGTTTATTGCCTGCAAATATAATCCTTACCAGAGATGTTGGTGTTGAAAAGCCCTTACTTCGTAAATTTTCAAAAGCAATGGCAATAGTAAACATGCCGCTTGAGAAAGGAATTGCAAAGTGTTCAGATATGGATGTCTTTTCTTTTAATTATCCTCAAATGAAAAATTATGATGTCTATGAACATCTTTATCATGGACTTAGAGAGATGATAAAATTTTCAATAAAGACAATTGAAAAACAGGGTAAAGATTATAATTTTTGCTTTATCCATTTTAAAGAAACTGACGTTCCTGGGCATGATAACAAGCCTATTGAAAAAAAGAATTTGCTCGAGATGATTGATAAAGATTTTTTCAGCTTTCTTAAAAATTATGCTGAAAAAACTGGAGTTCAGATTATTGTTACTGCTGATCATTCAACTCCTTGCAAAATGAAGACGCATACTTCTGATCCTGTTCCAGTTTTAGTTTTTGACCCTTCTGAAAAAGGAGATAATTTAGAATTTAATGAAGATAATTCTAAAAAAGGGAGCTTGGGTAAGATTTTCGGAAAAAATCTTTTGAAAAAAACTGGTTTTATAAGTTAAATTTTTATTCCTTTTTTTAATAAATTCTGACAATAACAATACTTTTAAAGTAAGCTGAATTATTTCCAGTATGATAACCTATAATGATATCTATGAGGCGCTTAGAAAAGAAAAGTATAGTGAGCAATTACAACCACTAACAAAAGACTTTATTAAAGAAGTTTCCGTTTATCTTAAAGAGAAAGAAGATATTTCTAATCAGGAAACTGATTTGTTTTCAGAAAATAAGATAAAAAACAAAAAACAATTGGAGAACGCTGTTTCTATTTTTAAAGAATTGATGTTAAGAAGAAAGAAAAAACTTTTAGAACTCGCTTTTGTTTCTGCGGAAACAGGAGTTAGTAAAAGAGATTTTGAAAATATGCTTCATTTTGAAAAAGAGGCATTTGAAAAGATTATGAAAGCAATGTCTGAAGGAGAAAAAAGCATGGAGAAAATATTAAATGGGGTAGAGGAAAGTGTAGAAAACAAAAATAAATTAATAATTTTTAAAAATGATATTGAAGAATTTTTAGATTTAGAAGGAAATAAGATTGGGCCATTTAAGAAGGGCGATATAGTTAATTTATCCCAGGAAATTGCGAATATTCTTATTGTTGATAATAAGGCAGATCCTGTTGACGAAGAATAGTATGAACAAAGAACACCAGCAATCTTTTGAAGCACGAATTAAGTTTTTTGCACTTATAACTGCGATTTTGATTATAGCAATAATCTCATGGTATCTCAATTTAGATCAATTTGTAATTTCTAAACTTAAATCAATATCTTCATTGAATTATGCTCCCTTTATTTTTATAATGATTTATGCTGCGGTAACCTTTATTCCTCTTCCGTTTACACCAACTTCTTTTCTTGGCGCCACACTTTTTCCAGTTTATCAAGCATTTTTTTATACCCTTATTGGAAGTATGATATCTTGCACAATTATGTTTTATTTTGCTAGATGGTTTGGAAGAGATTTTGCAGACATTATTCTTAAAAGAAATAAAAAAGTAAAACATTTTGAAGCGACTTTGGAAAAGAATGCTTTTTTTAATATCGTGTTATTCCGTTTTTTCTTTATAATTCCATCAGAATTTGTGAATGTTATCCTAGGTATGTCAAAAGTAAAATTCAAAAATTATTTCTTTGCCACTCTTCTTGGTAATATTCCTGTTTTATTCTTTTCTTCAGGAATTATAAGGGGGCATATAAAAAACGATTCTTTTGCTTTTTTTGGTTCTATGCTTGGATTGGTAATCCTTCTGATAATACCTTTATTTTTTCTTCCAGCTACCAGAAAGTTCATAAGGGAAAAATTTAGAAAGTCAACCCATTAAATTTTTCTTTCTCCAAATAATATTGTTCCAAGTCGGATTATTGTCGAGCCATGGTTTATAGCAGTTTTATAATCAGAACTCATGCCCATTGAAAGTTCTTTTAGGCAGTATTCAGTTTGAAGTTCTTTCATCTGTTTGTATGTTTCTTCTTCTTTTCCAATTGGAGGAATGCACATTAATCCGATGAGATTAATGTGTTCAAGCTTTTTTATTTGATTTATTAAATCGTTAAGATGCTCTATCAGAATTCCTGATTTTTGTTCCTCACCAAAGTTTATTTCAATCATCACTTCAATTTTTTTGTTCAATTCTTGGCAGGCATTGTTTATTTTTTCAGCGAGTTTTATCGAATCTATTGATTGTATACAATCAAAAATCTCTACTGCTTTTCTTGCTTTTTTTGATTGAAGATGACCAATAAGATGAAAAGATATTTTCTTTTCTTTAAATAAATTTTTTAACTTTTCATATTTTTCTTCTGCTTCTTGAACATAATTCTCGCCGATAATTCTTACCCCGCAATTCATGGCTTCAATAATATCTTCTGAAGTTTTTGTTTTTGTTGCTGCTAGAATTTTTATATTTGAAGGAATCTCTCCTTTTATGCGTTCGTATGCCTCTTTGTTGAACATGATTATAGAAAGAAGATGAAGAATATAAATTTAGCTATTAAATAAAAGGCTTGAAGCCTGTAGAGGCTCAGAAAATCTCCGATTTTCTGATTGGTAAAGTGCTTCGCTACTTTCCCACATTCAAACCCCGTACGTGCATTAAAATCTCTGAAGAATTTTAAATAGCTTGTCGTAGACAAGCTAAAAAGCCTGTAGAGGGATTCAAACCCCCGACCCCTAGTTTACAAAACTAATGCTCTATCACTGAGCTATACAGGCGTAAAATTAGGAGACTAAAAGGGTTTAAAAGTTTAATTATCCCAAACTGTAATTTCACCCTTGACTTTTATCTTTTTTATGGGATAGATAATTTCTGTAACCTCTTCAGGTTTAAACCATAGCTGAATTTCTTTTTTTGCAGATTCTTCTGTATCAGAACAATGAATAACATTTTCAAAGACTTTGGTTTTGCTGTTTATTCTTCCATACTTTCCCCTTATGGTTGTAAAGTCCGCTTCTTCCGGATTCGTGCTTCCTGCCAATAGTCTTATCTTAGAAATTGCATCTTCTCCGTGATAGGCTAATGCTAAAACTCTTTCTGTATGAAATTCCCCCTGAATATATTTTAAAACACTTTCAAATATTTCAGTACCTTTTTCTTTTCCATGCTTTTTTATCTGTGCCTCTTTTAATTCAGAATAATGTTTTTCTGCTAATTCTCTTGATACTTTGACGATTTTAGCTCCAACAATCTTTAATTTTGTTTCAGAAAGTGCACTAATTATATTGCCGGTCAATGATTTGATTAGGCCATCTGGTTTGATAAGAACAAGACATTGTTGAATGGCCATATTTATCACTCTTTTTTCTCTTTTTTATTTTTCTTAGGTTTTTCTTTTACTTCAATTACCTCTTCTATTTTTTCGGGTTTTATCTCTATTTTTTCTTCAGGTTTTTTTGAATTATTCTCTACTTGAATCATTCTTATTTCGCATAATCCCAATGGGTAGATTTTCTTTAATTTTAGACTTAGTGCTTTTTGAAGTTGGCCAGATAATATTTCTTCAAAAACCTTGTCATTTGTTTCTGCTTTTATATAATCTTGCAGGAAGTTTTTCGCAGAGTTTCTTAATGTTCTTTTTACTGCTCTTGAAACTTTTTTTCTTGTTATTAAAAATGGCTTTACAATAAGTTTGCTTTCTAATGATTCAACAACAAAAGAATCTTCAACATAATCTACTCCAACATGGAGCATGTGTCTTATAAAATATGGAAGAACTGTAAGCTTTTTTGGTTCTGCTATTGCTTTTCCATCTTTTATTTTGATTGAAAAAATCATTTCAGAACTTTTTCCCTTGAGTATTCTTGTCATATCAAGTTTTAGTGTTTTTCCATTAACTTGGTCTAAAGAATCTGAAAGAACTTCTGCTTTTTCATTTATCAAAGGAATACCCACTTCAAAATATTTTTTCTTTATTATTTTTACCATATTATTCAAAAACTAGTTTGCTTACCCTCCTTGATTTTTTTCCCAGCGTGCTTTTTTTACATTTCTGACAAGTGTATATTAAAACTTTTCTTGTTGTTGTTTTTGTCTTCATTTTCCATGATTTTACTGCTTTTTTACTATATCTGCCTTGATTTCCATAGCCCCTATTACTACCTCTTTTTCTTGCTCTTGAAAGAGAACCCCATGTAAGAGTACCTCTTTTATGTCCTGTGCTCACTACATCTATTTTATGATCTGTATGGGCATTACATTTTGGACAAAATCTTTTTGTTTTTTTTGGTAGCTTCATTGTTTTTTATAAAATACTTCACGAAAGTAGGTATTTAAAGATTATTATTTCCCCTTTATCTAAGTTAAATTTATAATCCTTATTCCTCTTTAATTTTTATGGACCCATAGTATAGTGGCAGAACGACTCTTTGACGTGGAGTAGGCCTAGGTTCAATTCCTAGTAGGTCCATTTATTCTATTTTTACCTTATTTTTTACGATCTTAATAAAGTTTATATACATATTTTTCATTAGAAACCTATGAAAAAGGGGAGCTTGTTTAGAAGGGGGTTTTTAAATTATAAAACTTCGCACTCGTGTTTGCATTTCCAGAATATTGGAACAGTTCTTAAATCCAAACGCTCGCAAATAACTATTTTTGTTATAATCGCTCTTTTACTTATTGTGGGAATAGGAATATATTTTGTGATAAAACCAAGTCAACCTGTAATCGTAAATCCTCAATTCGATGCAGTTCATAATTATTATCTTTCATGTATTGATGTAGCAGGAAAAACTGGAGCAAGTATACTTGGACAACAAGCAGGATATATTGAACTTCCTGATTTTGAACCTGGCTCTGAATATTCTCCATTTTCTTCACAATTAGAATTTTTGGGAATAAATATTCCTTATTGGTATTATGTTTCTGGAAATGGTATTAAAAAAGAACAAATTCCGACTATAGCGCAGATGGAAACACAGTTAGCAAAATATATTCAAGAAGAAATAAACACCTGTGATCTTTCAGAATTTAGAAATTCAGGAATAAACATTACCTTGGGAGAGCCTTCTGTTTCTACAACAATAGAAAATAATAAAATAACAATTCAGGTAAATCAAAAATTAACACTTTCTGATAACACTACTACGAGTGTTATTGAAAATCATAACTCTGAATTTAGTTCAAGTCTTGGAAATCTATACCAACTTTCAAAGAATATTTATGATTATGAGAACCAAAATCTTTTTCTCGAAAATTATGCTAAAGACGTTCTTTATATCTATGCTCCAGTAACTGGCACCAATCTTAGTTGTTCTCCGATGATATGGAGCCCATATAATGTTTTTGATAAATTAAAAAGAGCCTTAGAAGCAAATATCCAGCTAATAAAATTAAAAGGAAAATATTATACTTTGCAAGATAGTAATCGGGGGTATTTTGTTGTTGACCCAGGTTTTGATTTAGGAGATAATCAAGTTAACTTTATGTATGCTCAAGATTGGACCTCAAAATTTGAAGTATGGCCGACTAAAGGAGATGTTATGATGGCAAATCCTGTTGGAACTCAAGAGGGATTAGGTATAATGGGTTTCTGTTATGTTCCATACAAATTTGTTTATGATACATATTTTCCTGTTCTTATTCAAGTTTTTAGTAAAGATAACCAAGAAGTTTTTCAATTTCCAGTAGGAGTAGTAATAAATAAGAATAATCCTCGTGAACCAGCAGATGGAACAAGTGAAGAAATGACTGAAACAGTATGCGATAAGGCAAATACGAACATTTCAGTATATACTTACGGAGAAAATCTTGAACCAGTTGAAGCCTATGTTGAATTTAAATGTTTTAATGATAAATGTTCTTTAGGAAATACTAGAATTGATAATTCAACAAATGAATCTTCATTGAATGTGGCGGTACCCACTTGTGCAAATGGTTTGTTAATTTCTAGTGCGCCAGGATATAAAGAGAGCAAACAAATAATGTCTACAAATGAAGAGAGTAGTGCTGATGTTCTTATGAGTAAAGAATATACGCTGGGATTGCAAATTTATGTGGATAATATTCTTACAAACGATATGTCGATTTTGAGCATAAGTGAGATTTTACCAGATGTTAATACCTCTGAGTTTCTTAATTCAGTAGCATATCCATATACTAGAGAAGTTAAATTGGCTAGTGGTTATTATGAATTTGATTTAAAAGTTTACAAGTCTGGTTCAATAACTTTGCCAGAGGTAGCAAGTAAGCAGTGTGTTAATGTTCCTAAAGAAGGTGTATTGGGACTATTCGGGATGGAAGAAGAAAAATGCTATGATGTGACTATTCCCTCACAAACCGTTACAAATGTTGTTTCTGCCGGAGGAAATATTCAAGATTATTTAACTTCAGATATGCTTGAAAAAGCAAGAGTAATGAAGATTTATGCTACTAGTATTAAAACTCCCTCAAACATCAATGAGCTCCAAGCAAGTTATGATAACATTCAAGTAAAAACTATTAACATAAAAATTGAGTAATCAAAAAGTTAAGTCTGTTGGAGCATTAATTATGTTAGCTATTGCCGTAATCTTTCTTTTTTCATTTGTATCCGCTGCTTTTTCCAGTACATCTGTTTCAAATCCAAGATATTATTCTGGAACTTCAATGTATACTACTGCTCCATCCGGATTTGAATATAGCAGTTTAATTTCTGGAATAAACGCGCCAGAAAATGAAGAAGAGTTTTATGATATGATGATTACGATTCTTCCTGGTGGATGTAAGCCAATAGTTGTAAGAAGTGATTTACTTGAGGAGCAAAATGTTCCTGTTTTTTGCGAACTTACTGCTGTAAAAATAAATCCTGGCGTGGATATTTCGAAAATAGCAAGAATTTCTGTTAAAAATTTAGAAAATAATCCTTATATCGCAGGAGTAGGTTTTTATCCTGCGAGGGCAGCGATAAGGTCTACAAATACGTTATCAGGTTCTCCTGTTACAAATAACATAGGCTATGCTGTTGTTGTATTGAAAAGGACAGAAACAGAGAATGCCATGCCCAGCAACATTTCTGCAAAACTATCTGCCATGTTTGAGTATGATGCAGTAAATGGTTTTGGGATAGGAGTTAATGAAATGTATTTACCTGTAATGAGTGATGATGAATTTACAAGCAGACAGAAAGAATATGGTTTCTTCAATGGTGCAGGATATTTAAGAGTTGATAGTATGGATCAAAATACAGCAGTTATTTCAATTTATGATTCTCAAAATAGAAGATTATTCAGTCAGAGATTGGAAAAAGATATAACTTCTAGAGAATTTAGGATTCCTATGTCTGGTTTCTCACATTCTTATGAAAATCAAGCAGTTACAATGACATTAAGAGAGATTACAATGCCACAAACTTCTGCAAAAATTATTGTAAATGATGGAAGTTATGTTGCATACAAAAATGGAAAGTTTGCAGATAAATGTACATTGACAAATGTTGTTTCTTCTGGCGGAGGAACAGGAACAGTAACAGTAAGTTGTGGGGGAAAGACTGTTATCTTGGAAAAGAAATTTAATAAAATAAATCTTATTGTTAATGGTGCTCCTGGCGATTATGCCCTAGGAGATAAGATACCGCTATTGAACAATCAAGTGGTGCAGAATTATTATCTAGTTTATGCAGGTAGTGTTCCAAACGAGAATGTTGTGGGGAATAAGAAAACATTCATATTTCTGGCAAAAGAAAAAGCTGGAACAATAATGACTATTGAAAAGTCTAGGCAGATTGCGAGAAATATCGAAAGCCAAATAAGTAAGATGAATAAGGGAGATTATTATAACTCTCTTAGCAAAATAAAAACCTCCTCATTATTTTCAAGCGATGAATTAATTTTGGTTTATCAGGGGGATAAAGCTAAAAATTCAAGTGGAAATGAAATTGAAATAGAATTTAAAGAAGCAAAATTTGAAAATGCAGTTCTTACTGGCGCTTCGGGTGCTGAAGAATATTATAACAAGGCAAATAATGGTTATGATGATGTTGAATCAAAGTTTCCAAACGAGAAAAATAATTATGTTGCATTGGGAGATACTAATGTTAGTTTTGGGCCACTTTCTCTTTGGAGTAAATATGCTCTTGCTTCTGAACTTAAACAGGAACAAGATGTTTTAGAAATTCTTTCTGAAATAAGAAATACTTATCCTAATTCTAAGAATATGATTAAGCTTTCAAAAGGAGTAGATAAAACTGCAGAACAAATTATGGCAGATAGTGATAATCTTTTGAGTTCAGAAGGAGCAAGTACTTTTATTGAAGATCAAAATTTGTATTTGGAATTAGTTTCTGTAAATGAGCCGGCAGAAAGTGAAGCAAGTGTCGAGTTGACCTATGCCGGAATAATGAATTCGCAAACAACAACAGAACCTGTAGTTGGGCCAGTAAAGAGTGATAGTGGAGAAGCGATATTAAAAGTTGGGCAGAGTTTGAGTGTTACTGGCGGATTTTATTTAAGTGTGAAAAATATAACCTCAGATAATTCTAATAAGAAGGTTAATATTAGTTATTCTTGTCCAAAAGTATCGAATAAAGAATTAGTACTTTCTAAAAATAGTGAACCTCAGTTAGCTAATGGATGTGATGTGCAGATAACGATTAGAGAGATAGATTATAATGCGGATGAAAAAAAGAGCAATGTTAGTTTGAAGATTGAGGGGATAAAGACACTCAAGGTTGGAGAAGGAATACCTACGTTATTTAATTTTAAGGTTGACTCAATTACCAAAAATGAGGATAACTCTCTTTTTGCTAATGTTACTTTTAATTGTCCTAGAAAAACAGGAGATAAAACAAAAGTAATTCGTGGTGAAGAAATAAGAGAATGTGGTATAACAATAAAAGAAGTGACGGACATAAACGTAACAATAACCTATCCACTTTCTTCAACAACTTCTACACCTCAAACATCTTCAACAGAAACAACTATCGGGACAGATACTTTAACTGCTAGAATGGGTGAAAAGTTTATTGATGTTGGTGCTGGCAAAGTACAAGTAACACTTAAATCTTTTACAGCGGATAAGGCAATATTTACCTACTCTTGCAATAATTCTATAACCAATAAAGATATAGACATTAAAAAAGGAAGTACTGAAATTCTTCCCGGATGTGAGAATAGTCAAATAAAAGTTAACAAGATAAATCTTAAAGAAGTTGCAAAAGTTGAATTAAATCCAAAAATTAAAGGAAGAATCAGGGAAGCAAACTTCACTTTTTCTATTGGAATTGAAAAAAGAAGTGACTTTTTATTGCCCTCTCCTGACGAAATGAATAAGCAAATAAAAGAACTTGATGAAGCAATAAATAAATGGAAAAATACGACTGAAAAATTAGGAACGCTCGTTAAGGGAATGAAAGCAGCTTGTCTTGCAACATCTGGAGCATTAACCCTTAAAAATTGGGCAACAGGTTTGACCGGGGATGCTGCAGCGAGACATGAAGTCATGCCTATGTGGAATAGTATTTGTGAAAAATTAACTTCAAAAGGAGATTATACTAGTGTTGATTCATGTCTGTTAGAGAATAATGATAATATTCAAAAAACAGTTGATTCAAGAAAAAAAGCAATGACAGAATACAACACCCTGGAAAGCACATTAGCAAAAAATAAAAGTAATCAAATTAACGGAACAACAGATTATAGTAAAGTTAAGGCAGGAGTTATTCAGAAGTTACAGGCAACAAAATATTCTGGCGTTAAACTATTAAAAGAAGATGGAACTGCCTATACAGATACAAATGTTGATGCTATGATTGCGATGATAGAGTCTGATTCTATTGACTCATATAAATTAAGGGATATTTATGTAACTCTTCAACAAGCAAATGATTCTAGCCTTCCAAAAGAATTTAGAGATTCAATACAAACAATTGCATATCGTGATCTTATCCCAATACAAAAAGCGAATCAGGATAAAAAGGCATTGGACGAAAATGCTAAAGCTTTTGGTTTACCAATTGATGAAATAGGAACTTCTCTTAATGATGAAAAAACAAAAGAGTTAGACTATAATGGGAAGTATTTGAAAGAATATAAAAGTCTGTCAACTTCTCTTAATTTGCCAATAGAGACTACAAGAGTTTCACTTCAGGCTTATAAATCAAATATATATCTTTATGCTTTAAGTGGTTCAACAGATAAGCTTTTGATTAATAAGATTTATAAGATTGATGGTAGCGGGACAAATAATAAGCTTATTTTTTCTACTAATACTAGCGAGAAAAGTATCGTTGATGCTAATGTCGCTGCTTTAACAACTATTGCTGGTACTCCCGGTACGTCTCCTATCGTTAATTCTGAGATGCAGAAAGAGCTTGGTCAGATACAAAATGTAAGATTCAAATATCTTGATCCAAATAAATATAAAAATAGATGTAAAAATTGTGATGGAGATACCGGTGTAGGAGCAAAATTTTTCAGCAAGGAACCATATAAAGGTTTACCTTCTGTTCTTCCATTTGATAAAGAAGAAGGATGGTATGTTAAGGTTGAAAATAATATTGCTGCGTTAGGAGCACAAAAGTCTTATACTGATGCAGGAATGCTTAATGCTTATTATATCTGCAATGTTGGGGCAGATGGAAATCTTGATACATTGCAAGATGAATGTACTAGATTTGATATGTATTCTGGAGCAGCAGATGTACAAGTTCTCGGTATTGATTCGGCGAGAAGTAGAGCAATCATTACTCGGGCGATTAGTGCAGTAAGACAAGCATCAGATGCAATTGCAAAAAATCCTTCTGCAGGATATATAACTATTAATGGGATGAAATTAAAGGTTCAGAATGTTGAGGGAACAGCTGGCGGAAAATGCACGGATTTTATGTCTCCTAGTGATTGTAATATTATGTTCAATGTTTGCGATCCAGTTGTTTGTCCTTCAAGTAGATGTGATATGGGTGGGAATTATAGAGTTGACAATGTTATTCAGTCTGGAATAATTGGGAGTATTGCATTATGTCTTCCAAATTTTAAAGAAGGAATATTTATTCCTGTTTGTCTTTCAGGTATTCATGCAGGAATGGAAGGATGGATATCAATAATGCAGGCACATAGGGATTGTTTGAATGAGAGTCTTGCTACAAACAAAACCATAGGGATATGCGATGAGATTTATTCTGTATATCAATGTGATTTTATGTGGAAACAAATAGGACCTTATGCAAATGCTCTTGCAAAAAATGCTCTTTCAGGAACGCTTTTTGGAGCAGGTTCTCGTGGGGGAGGAGAATATATGTTTGTAAATCAGGCATTTAGTAACGCTGAAGATTCTTGGCAGTATTTTACTTCATCTTATGCTTCTGGTTCAACATTAGCATTCGGAGGACGTTCTGTTTCTGAAATTGGGTCAGATGTTTGTAAGGCAAAATTATCTACAGCTTATCCTGATGAACTTGGGGCAGCATTAGAACCAGATTCACCTGTTCAGATATATGCTTTCTTTGATGAAATGACTTATACTGATGCGACTATCCCTCCTACTTCACAGTATAAAGTGTATTATCACATTTTTGCAGGAAATGATCAGGGACATTATTATCAGGTTTATCTTAAGTCTTCTACTTCTTCTGTTGGAACTATTAGTAGAGGTTCTTCAAATATTGCTTCAGGATATGTTGCAAGCGGAGAAACAATAGATCAGACAAGAGACTTTTTGGATAATTCTGGATTTAAAGAGTTGTGTGTAAGAATAGACACAAAAGATTATTGCGGATTTAAAAGTGTTACAACAGATTTTGCTATAAATTATGCTAAGGATAAAGCTATTCAAGATCAGACAAATAATCAAGTAACAACAGAAACAGAATGTGTTTCAGGAAGTCCGAGTGCTGGAGCACTTATTACTCCTAATATCCAACAAGCAGCAGAGAGTGCTATTTCTCCTGAAATTTATAATCAGGGAATAATAAGAGTTTGTTCTTCACAAAATCCTAGTGCGACTGTTAATCCTTCTAGATGGACTCAAGTAGGATATTGCAGTAATACTAATATAAAATGTTGGATTGATGGAAATAGTGTTAAGAATGCAATACAAGGAAGAGGTATTGAAAATGCAACACTTCAACAGATTGATGCGATGGGTGTTGATCAGTTGATTGCAGAAGGCGGGATGACGAGTGCTGGTGGAAATGATTCTATTAAAACTATTATGTCTACTTATCCATTACTAAATCCTACGACTGGTATTTTTACTCCTTCTGTTTATTCAACTATGGAAACTAATATTAGCGGTATTTATGACAAGATGGTATTTAGTTCGCAGAAAGCAGCCTTGTTATATTATAAATCAATGGTTTATGATAGGATTGCGAGAAGTTTGTTTTTGAATAATGGGAAAACGGTGGATGTTCCTGTTAATCCTTCTGTGACAGAGGCAGAAAGTAGCAATACTGCCACTAGTTCTAATACAAACCAACAATCGGTTTTTACTATTAAAAGGGTATCAAAATTTTTACTTTCTTATGACTTTGTTTTTAAAAATGGTGTACAAACCAATTTTTATTTTGCTACAAATGATAGATCTAATTTACGTTATTCAAGGAATGGTTTTGATATAACATTATTTGATGTTTTAAGTAATAAACTTGTTGAGGGAGCTAATTTTAATACTTATATGCCTCAATTAAAATTAGATAATTCTGGCGATTATGCAATAGCATTAATACTTGTTGGGGCGACGATTAATGGGGATAATCTTGTTCTTTCTACTTCTGCTGTTCAATCTACTGTGACAGAAACTACGACAACTGAAAAAATAAGTTTTGAAGATTTAATTACTCTTGGTTTAGCAAAAACTGATGGAGAAGAGAAATCTATTCTGGTAAATGAAAAATGGGAAATAGTTTCAGAGTTTAATGAACAAAACCAAGAATTAACTCTTTGGCAAGATAATCTTAAGATGCAATATAGTTTTAAATTAGAAAATGGAAAATTAGATATTACTTTTCTTCAGTCTTCTATTTAAGTTATTTCTTTCTGTCTTAATAAACAAATGCTCTGCATTTCTCATTTTGATATTATGCTGAATGTTACTTAAACAAGAAATGCGGGGACTAGGAATCGAACCTAGGTAGCACTAAGCACTTGGTCCTAAGCCAAGTCCGTTTGACCGCTCCGGCATCCCCGCATGGACTAAAGGCTTTTTTTTAATTTTTATATGTTTGCTTTGATTATTTTTATTAATAATATATAATCTTACTGAGAATTACTTCTTATTCTTTTTTTCTCTGGCTTTTTCTCTTTCTTTTTCAAGTTTTGTTTCAGCTTCTTTAATCTTCATTTTGTCTTGTAAGTCTAATCTGTCTAAAAGTTCTTTATATCTATTTCTGATTGTAACTTCTGTAATCCCTGCGACATCTGCAACTTCCCTTTGTGTTTTTTTCTCGTCGTTAAGAAGGGCAGCCACATATAATGCAGCAGCAGCAATTCCTGCTGGTCCTCTTCCTGAAGTTAATTCTGAATTTTCTGCTTTTCCCAATATTTTAAGAGCTTCATTTTGTGTTTTTGGAGATAGATGAAGAACAGAAGCAAATCTTGAGATATAATCCTTGGGAGATGATGGTTGGGTTTTTATTCCCATTTTTCTTATTATGAATCTGTAGGTTCTTCCTATTTCTTTTCTTTCAACGTCTGATGCATTTGATATTTCATCTAATGTTCTTGGAATATTGTATGAACGGCATGCAGAGTATATACATGCAGCAATAACACTTTCCATGCTTCTTCCTCTTACAAGTCCTCTTTGAAGAACGTAATTATAGATTCTTGAAGATTCATCTCTTACAACAGAGGGTAAGTTAAGGAAAGAAGCGACTCTTCTTAATTCAGACATTGCTAATCTTAAATTTCTTTCAATACTTGTTGATACTCTTTCTTGCCACTTTTTTAATCTTAGGAATTTTCTCGTTTCATCTCCCTTTAATTTATAGATATCAGACATTTCACCAACATTAGTTATAAGTCCTTTGTCAAATTTTTGATCGCTAAGTGGGGCTCCTGATCTGCCTTTTTTTTCTTCACCATCAAAACTACCTTGCATCTCTTGTGTTGTATCTACTATTTTCTCTTCAATAACTAAACCACAATCATTGCATATGACTTCTCCTTTTTGATCATCATAATAGAGACTAGAACTTCCACACTCTGAACATTTTTTTACGTAAGACATTTGGCGATTTTAACAGTTAAGTTTATAAATACAAAATGGGCTTTTGGTTTTTAAATCTTTCTATGGTTATATTCGAGAAATTTAATTATCGTGTTTCGGATAATTAAAAAATTGAATTTTTTCTTGTCTCATATCCCAAATAGTTTGGAAAATATTTCCATTATTTTTGTCTGCGAAGGCATATCTGCCTATGCCCATGAAATAATCTTTATCAAACTCAACAAGTCTGTAATCTTTTGGAGATTTGAGCATTTCTTCTATGCCGGTTGGAAGATGAATACTTTGTAGAGTAATATAGGTACCAACACGTTCCTCGTCTGTCCTTGGTTCTATAGCATATTTGTATCCTGATTTGGGTTTATCTTTATTTTCAAGAGCGTATTGTGCATAGTGACTAGCGACATAACCTGTTCTTCTAAAAACTTGCCACATTAAATCTGAAAATTTGGGAAATTGACTTTGAAACTTTTTTATAAACTCATCATGTTTCTTTGTTATATTAGTTAATGCTTGAAGTGTTCTTTCTTTTTCTCTTTGATATAACATTTGAACATCTCTTAGAGGATTAATATCCAAATAAAGACTTGCTTCAAAATCTGCAGATTTAGTTTTTTCTTTATCTCCATTGCAAAATGCATAATGTCCTGAGAATGAAGCTCTATGTCTTGCTGCAGATAAGTCACTAGACGTGGGCAATCCTAATTCAGCTAAGATTAGATCTGCTAAACAAGTTGGTCCAGGAAATAATGTTGGATTTTCTTCAAAGTTCATAAAGTTAAATAATTTTTTATTTTATAAAGAAGATTATTCTAAGGTATATGATTATTCAATAAGAACAGCATTAATATTGCCTTCTTGTCCTGGTCTGTTTGTTATTCTTGCTTTACCTAGTTCTGTGTCAATTATTGCACCCTTTACCATGATATTCTGTCTTGCAAGAAAACGATTTGATTTTGTTTCAACAACATTTTTTATTTTTGCTTTCTTTGTCTTTTTATCTTTGGTTAAGACATTTGCATAATCGCATGATAAAAGTACTGTCTTTATATTTCCGCCCCTCACTTTTACAGTTTTTGCTTTTGTAGGTCTTAATTTTACAATTCTTTTTATTCCTACTTTTTCATAAAGCTTTGACTTTCTATTTGCGTGGTATTTTCCTCCGCTGATTTTTTTTCCTTTTCGCATAAGAATTTGATAAAAAGTTGATTTAAATATCTTTGCCTAAAGAACCAAGGTTCTCATTGTTTTATTATTTTTTTCCTTAAAAACTATATTCTTAACCTGAGATATATTTAAAAACTGAAAAAACCACAAATTTTTATGGTTAATGGAATCGAAAGGCCATTAGATATGCTTAACGTATCTAAGGGCAAAGAAGTTTTATTGCAGCTGAAGAATGACAAGCAGATTGTCGGAACTCTAGTTGCATTTGACATACACGTTAATATCGTGTTGGACAATGCGAAAGAGTTACAAGGAAATGACGTAAAGAGAAGTGTTGGCCTTACATTTGTAAGGGGCGATACTATCATATTCATTTCTCCTGCTTCAAGATAAGCGCAATTAGAAGATTAGAGCGTTTTGCCTTTAAATTCGCTGGGCAGAATTCTTAGATGATTGATGATAGCAAGAGCTTCAAATAGGATTGAAGTTATCAAGAGATTTATAAATCTGTTTTCTGTAGTATCCTTATGAAAAAAATAATCTTGTTAGTTTTTCTTTTGGCATTTGCATTTTTGCCATTGGTTAGTGCAGATATCATTGAACCCGGTTATAAATATATTCCTATTTATAATTATATCACAAATATAAACGATTTTCCTGATTATGCATTCATAAGTACTGGCAGTCTTGGTCCAGATATGTGTCCGGTTAAAGTTATTGATTCTTCCGGAAAAATAGAAAGTTATTATAAATTTTGCGGAGTTTCTGTATATGCTATAAAGAAATCAGAACTTAAAGAAGAAGATCTAGAAAATCTTAGTAGGGAAAATTTTGAAGCTTTTTTTTCAAATAATACTATAAAAGTGATAGGTGATTTACAGACTTCAAAATACATCCCAGTATCTAGTACAGAAAATTCAATAACTAATTATTATATTGTTGATTTGGATAAGTTAAAAATCAGTCCGGATAGCAAGACTATTGGAAGAAATTGGCTTTTCTATTTTTATATTATTATTCCGATTATTGCTTTGATAATTATTGGTTTAATAATCTGGAAGAGAAAAAATGTGGCCTCTGCTTAATTTTCTTTTAACTTTTATAATAGAACTTATAATATTCTACTTATTCTTTAGAAAAAATTATCTTAAAACAGCTTTTTATGTTTTGTTTATTAATTTATTTACTTGGCCTATTGCTAATTTGATTTATAGTGTATGGCCTTTTTTGTTTTTTATAGAAATGGGGGTATTGATTATAGAGGGATTTTTTATTATGCTTTTATTTAAGTTTAATTGGAAGAAAGCTTTTTTAATATCTTTTGTTGCTAATTTTATTTCTTCTTTAGTTGGGTTGATTCTTTCTTAAATTTTTAGAAATAAACTATGACGGATTATTTCTTACTAACTTTTTCTTCTTTCAGAGCATACTTTGCAATTAAAAAAACTATCAATGCAATTACGATAAAATTAATGATTGCTCCTAATAATGCTCCCCAACTAATTACTATCCTGCCTAATGTAAATGTTGCAGTCTGCCAGGCTCCTCCGGGTATAAAAGGGGTTACTATCGGCATTACTAAATTATCTACAATTGATTTAACTAGAGATGTAGCGGCTAGTCCGATTATTAATGCGACGGCTAGTCCGATTACTTTGTATTCTCTTAAGAATTCTTTAAACTCGGTGAGTATGCCCATCATATTTAGTAGTTAATATTGTTTAAATATCTTCTCCTAAAAATTAAACCACGACACTCATTAAATCTTCAGCAATAACCACATTCTTGAACTTCTTTTTTGCCTCAGCAATAACTGCTTTTTCATTGCAGTCATATCTTTGCGAAAGATGGGCAAGAATAAGTTTTTTTGATTTTGATTTTTTTGCAATATCCCCTGCCTGTTCTGCTGTAAGATGTTCGTGCAAATCTGCTAATTCTTTTTCATTGTTGAGATAGACTGCTTCTGTTATAAGTAAATCGCTGCCTTCTGCGATTTCATAACAATTTGGGTTTATTTTTGTGTCAAGAATAATGGTTATCTTTTTTTGTTCTGTTTTGTATGTTAGTTCTGATGCCTTTATCTTCTTTCCATTCAAGACAATATCTTTTCCTTTTTGTATTTCTCCGATAATGGGAGAATTGGGAATCTTGTATTTTTTTAATTTGTCTTTTTTTATTCTTATTCTTTCTTTTTCTACAAAAGAGAATGCCACAGCAGGAATACTATGTTTAAGTGGAATAGATTCTATGAAAAAATCTTTTGTTTCAAGGAATTTTCCATTTTCTACCTCTGTTACAACCAATGGAATTTTGTTGTATGGAACAAGTAAGTCAATAAGAGCATTAAGATTGTGTTTTGTTCCTCTCGGGCCATAGACATGAAGTGTTTTATTATATCCGTTAAGTAAGAGTGTTTGGAAAAGTCCAGCTATCCCTAGGATATGATCTCCGTGCCAGTGAGTAATTAGTAATCTTGTTAGCTTGCATGGATTTAATCTTGCTTTTCTGAATTGTCTTTGTGTTCCTTCTCCGCAATCGATTAATATATTTTCATTATCATATTGTAGAAGTATTGCTGTATGATTTCTTCTTGCAGTAGGTATTGCTTGGCTTGTTCCAAGAAAGGTGATTGGTATTTGCATGTTTTATAGAGGTTTTGAGAGTTTATAAAAATTTGTTATAGTTCTATGTTCAGAGGTCATAGTATAATTTATAAATAAAAAATAACCTTAAATGTTATGCACCTGTAGCTCAGCCCGGATAGAGCACCAGCCTTCTAAGTTGGGGGTCCACGGTTCAAATCCGTGCAGGTGCGCTTAATTATTATGTTAAAAACATCTAGAGGATTTGTTCGGGCAGAAGAGGTAATTGGAGTTAGAAATCCCGTATATGATGAAGATAATATTAATTTTGAGACTGCAAGAATTTATGGTTTAATTCCTGTAGATACTCTTGCGGGAAGAAGGGATTCTTCGATAGGAAATTATGAAAGAGCTTCGCGAAAACTTATTCAACGTGGTTTAGTAAGTATAAGGTAAATTTAATTTTCTTTCAGTAACCAAAACCTTAAAAACGTTATCTAATTTAAACCATTATGCACAGGTGGCACAATGGTACTGCGTCTGCCTGCAGAGCAGATTTTCGGGAGTTCGATTCTCCCCCTGTGCTTTCGAACATTTGAATTTTTTGCTATTTCAAATAAGATTCTCAAAAATGCGAATGCGATACCATTTGGAGAATCGAAAGATTTTTAAGGAAAACCTTCGTCTTTAGATTATTAATTTTGCTAAAATGAAAAACAGGGTTTTAATACTGGTTTTTGCAATGTCTTTTTTAATCTTGCTATGTGGACGTATCTCTGCTGTTCCGGTAGTTACTCTTATAGCGCCTCCAGAGGATTATATTTGTAATACTACAAATTCTTCAAATTTTATTTTTAATGTTACAGATTCTAATGCTAGCTCTGTAAATTGTACTTTATTCTGGGATACTGGCTCTGAAAATTTTTCCAATGTGCCCTTTAATGGAACTCCAGTAGATGCAGGTTATTTAACAGATCCGCCTAATAGAATGATAAATTGGTATATCTCCTGCATTAATGATTTTGGTAATTTAACTAATAGTAATAATAGGACATTTTTAGTTAATAGGACATTTGCATCTGGCCCAATTAATGTTTCATTAGTATTTCCTGGAAATGGGGAGACTATTTATTCTAAACCCTTTAATCTTAGATTTTTTGTAGGTGGTGGAAATGTAATGCCTGCAAATTGTACTTTATGGGATGATATTGAAACACCCTGGCATTCAGATAATATTTTTATTACAACAGAAGGAAATAGGGATGTTTCTATCACCAATGCGTCTAATAATAATTATTCTTGGAATGTATACTGTTTTGAACAATCTAATTCTTCAAACGGCGTTTGGGCATCAGCAGTAAATTGGACATTTACATTGAATGCTGGAACTGGGGGCGGAGGAGGCGGAGGTGGAATGTGGTCTTGGGGTGGATTTGTTTTTGATGATATGCCTTATGCAGCAAATGGACCGGGTTGTAATCCGCAAAATCCTAATGCACAGCCAGGAGAAAATTGTCCGAATAATAAAACTTCTTATGACCTTGGAGCAATTTGGTCTACAGATAAGGGAGAAAATTCTACAATAAATTCAACTCATTTAGGAATGCAAATAATGGCTCCGAATTTGACAACTAGTACTCTTTGTTCAGGCAGCGACCAGGTTTATTATATTATCCAAATAGATAATGACAGCAATAAAGCAACAGGATGCCCTGAAAACGGAGAATGCATGCCCGGAGCAGATGTTCAGATAATGATTATTAATTCAACTGATTCAAGTTTTTCTGATTGGAATGGCAGCAGTTTTGATAATGTTGATGCAGCAAAAACTTCTCGTTTAATTGTTTCTCGAAACTGCTCTTCTTTACCAACAATAATACGGCTGGCAATTAATAAATCAGATATGGGCTGGGGAAATGTTAAACCAACATTAATGATTGCATCTACCAATGGTACTGGAGAGCCGGCAGATATGTTATTTCCTGGCGGAGGAATGCAAGAAAAACCTCAATGCCCATTTTACGACGGAAAAGGTGAGGCTGCATGTATAAATGAATCAAAACAGCAATACGGGCTTTTCTGCAAATGGGAAAATTTTGGCGGAGGATATTGTGACCCTGATTTTGCTAGCATGCCGCAGACATGCGATTATTTTTGTGGATACTGCAATGTTACAAATTGCAACTCTTTTTCGTCAAACAGGGGTTCATGCAAATGGGAAAATAATTTTTGTAAAGAACAGTTTTTTGATCCCGGTTTTGACTGCTCTCAGAATTGTTTTGCCTGCATAAATAAAGATAATTGTTTTAATAATGGGCCTAAGGAAGGAATGGGTTCTGCATGCGGTTGGATTGACGAGTTTGGTTCTCCTAATGGGGGTTTTTGTGATAAAAAAGAAATGATTGCAAAAAAAGATTGCAATCAGACTTGCTTTGCCTGCATGGGAACAGATCAATGTTATAATAGTGCTGCTAATTGTTCCTGGATAAATAATGAATATGACTGGAATAATACTGCAAAAGGAAACTATTCTCTACCATATACTGGATTTATTGGTTGCGTAAAAACTTCAAATCATTCTGAAATTTGTTTTATGCCTGGAGATGAAGATAATAATGGAGTTTCTGATTGTATGGATTCTTCATGTGCGGATGATCCATACTGCGGGTATGGTGCAGGCGGGAGTAGTGGTGGGGGTGGCGGAGGAGGAATGAATTCCAACTGTTTTCAATGGGATGGAAATGAAACCGGATGCAATGCAAATAATGCTACTTGTTTTTATCATATGGTGGGATTTGGAGCTTTTCAGGAAGGATTATGTGACCCAATATTTATGCAGCAGATGCAAGGCAATATGCAGATGGATGTTCCTCCGACGATGATAGGTGTAGATGGAATAAATGATACCAATAAATCATGGCCGGATAATTCTTGGGATTATTATAATTATCATCTTGGTTGCAGTTGGGTTTTACTATGTTTATCATAGAAATTCTTCAAGGAATATTGTAAAGAAAGAATTACGGGTTAAGAATAAGAAGAGATCCAAGAAAAAGTAATTAGAAAACAAGAGAAGAATATCCCACAACACTTTCTTTATCGCCAGTGATATCGCCCGAATTTTTATATTCCACAAGTTTAGGCTTGTATTTTTTTATCTTGCATAATTCTAGTCCAATCATTAGGGGGTAAATTCCACATGCTGAATTTTGAATTTTTTGAATTTTTTCCGTGTTTAGTTCTTCTATTGCATTTATTGTTGCTTCATCTTTCTCTTTGGCTTCTTCATAATCCAAAAAATGGGATAAATCTGTTGAAATTATTAAAACTCCCCCAAGTTGTATTAATTTTTCAGCAATTTGTTTTGCTTCTTCTATGTTTATTTCTCCAATAACAAGAGGCAGAATTTCATTGAAGCCTAATTTTTGTAAGAAAGGTATTTGGTTATCAATTGCATGTTCTTGACTTATGTTTTGCTTTGGAAAACCTTGTTGATTAACTTTTATTTTTCCTAGGGGAGTTATCCATTCTGATTCATTATGGCTTGAAGAAATATCTATGGGAATATAGTGGCTTGGTGCAATAATTATTGCCTTTTTTTGTTTAGAGCTTTTAAGAAGAGAATATGCTTTTCCTGCAATTTCTCCTGAAAATTCATACCCTGCATGTGGGACGATTATCCCATGGGGAAATTGAGTTAGATTTATATCTGTTTTTTTATTTAATAATTCTTCAAGTAGACTATTAAGTTCTTTTTTATCTTGGGGGTACCAGTTTGACATAGATAAATTAATAAGTTTCGATTTATTAAGTTTGTTATGTATAAATGTCTCCTTTTCAAAAAAGAGAAAGAAAAAGTTAAGTGTCTTGCATGTTTTCATAAATGTCTGATTGGAGAAGGTAAGACTGGAATATGCGGAGTAAGAAAAAATATTGGCGGAAAACTTTTTCTTCTTGTTTACGGAAAAGTTGCATCTATGAATGCTGATCCTATAGAGAAAAAGCCGCTTTATCATTTTCTTCCAGGAACCCGGGCTTTTTCAATAGGAACTATTGGATGTAACTTTAAGTGTGAATGGTGCCAGAATTTTGATATATCTCAGATATCAAAAAAGGAAAAAGTCATTTTTGGGAGGGATATTACCCCAAAAGAAGTTGTTGAGGGAGCAATTAAAACAGGATGCAAAAGTATTGCTTATACCTATAATGAGCCTGCAATATTTGTTGAGTTTGTTAAAGATTGTGTGGTTTTGGCTAGAAAAAAAGGATTGAAAAATATTCTTGTTACAAATGGATATTTTTCTGAGGAAAGTTTTGATTTTATAAAAAATTATATTGACGCAGTTAATATTGACTTAAAATGTTTTAATGATAAGACTTATCAGAAATATTGTGGGGCAAAATTGCAACCAGTTCTTGACAGTATTAAATGGTTTTATGACGCGGGAATTCATATTGAAGTTACAACTCTTGTTATTCCTGGCTTGAATGATTCTGATAAAGAGTTAGAAGAGATTGCAAAATTTATTTCTTCCATTGATAAGAATATTCCGTGGCATATTTCTAGATTTTTTCCGATGTACAAAATGAAAGATAAGGAGATTACACCTATTGAAACCTTGAAAAGAGCAGAAAAGATTGGAAAAAAATATTTAAAATATGTTTACTTAGGGAATGTATAATGAACGAACTTTTAAAACTCGCAAGAGAAACGCTTAAAACGTATTTTGAAGGGAAAGAGCTAGAAATAAGTGAGAACATAAAGAAAAAATATTCTGAAGAAAAAGCCTGCTTTGTAACGCTTACTAAAAATGGAGAATTAAGGGGATGTGTAGGAAGTCTTAAGGCAAGGCAGGAATTATGGAAAGATGTTGTTGAAAATTCTATTAACGCGGCTTTTAATGATTCGCGCTTTTCTGAACTGACATTAGAAGAACTGAAAAAAATTAAGATAGAGATTTCTATTCTTTCTATTCCAAAAAAGATTGTTTTTGCTAATTTAGAAGAGCTTAAGAAGAAAATAACTAAGAATGGAGTAATAATTAAGAAAGGTTTTGCTTCTGCGACTTATCTTCCTCAAGTTTGGGAAGAAATTTCAGATAAAGAAGAGTTTCTCGGAAGTTTATGTCTTAAGGCAGGATTAAATAAAAATGCATGGAAAGAAAAAGGACTGGAAGTTTGGATTTATGACATTAAAGGGATGAAGGAATAGTTTTGTAGTGCTCAAGAAAAGCTTAAATATCTTTATGTAGTGGTTAAAATAAGAATATGGCATTTATTGTTAAGAAAAAGATTAATGGCGGGGAGTATTATTATCTTAGAGAAAGTAGAAGAGAGGATGGAAAGATTAGGGCGATAACTTTGGCTTATTTGGGGAAGACTAAGAAAGAAGGAGAGAAAAAGGCTAGAGATTTTTTGAAAAGTAGGGAAAAGATTAAAAATGAGGAAATAAACAAAGAGAATATGGCAGAAGAAAAAGATCAAGAGATTAAAGTTGATGAAAAAGTAGAAATTGAGAAAAAAACTAAGATAAATGTTGATGAACTTGCAAACTTTTGTAAACGAGAAGGATTTATCTTTCGTTCAAGTGATATTTATGGTGGCTTTTCAGGATTTTGGGATTATGGGCCGCTTGGAATAGAACTTTTTAATAATATAAAAAAGGAATGGTGGAATTATTTTGTTTATCAAAAAGAAAATATGGTTGGAATAGAAGCAAGTATTATTTCTCATCCAAGAACATGGAAAGCATCAGGACATATAGCTAACTTTAGTGATGTTGCGGTTGTATGCAAAAAATGTAAAATGGCAACGAAAATTGATAAAAGTGAAGTTGGAAAAGTAAAATGCGGGTGTGGTGGAGAATATGACATAAAAGGGGAATTTAGCCTAATGTTTAAAACAAAAGTTGGTGCCTTAGATAGTGTTGATGCTTATCTTAGGGGAGAAACTGCACAAGGAATGTTTATGGATTTTAAACTTGTTCAGCAAACATCAAGAAAACAACTTCCATTTGGAATTGCACAGATTGGAAAATGCTTTAGAAATGAGATTGCACCAAGAGATTTTTTATTCAGGAGCCGAGAGTTTCATATTGGAGAGTTTGAATTTTTTATAAATGCTGAAGAAAAAAAGTGTATTCTTCTTGAAAAAAAACATTTAAATTTAAAGATAAAAATTTTGGATGCAGAAACTCAGGTTGAAGGAAAAACAGATCTTAAAGACACTACGATTGGAAAAATGTTAATCGATAATAAACTTGAAGAATGGCATGCTTATTGGTTAGCTGAACAAGTTTTATGGTTTAATTCTATCGGATTGACTGAAATAAAAATTAGAGAACATATGAAAACAGAACTTTCACATTATTCTTCTGCAACATTCGATTTAGATTATGAATATTCTTTTGGAAGCAGGGAAATAGCAGGAATAGCAAATCGGGGCCAGTATGATTTAACACAACATGCAAAAGAAAGTGGAGAAAAAATGGAAATTTTTGATGAGAAATATAAAAACAGGGTTATTCCGAAGGTTATAGAACCTACTTTTGGTATGGAGAGAGTTTTTCTTGCAGTCATTACTAAGGCATATAATTTTGATGAGAAAAGGCAGAATGTTATATTAAAAATTCCTGCAAAACTTGCTCCGGTTAAGGCCGCCGTTTTTCCAATAATAAAAGGAGAAGAATATGAAAAAATATCTGAATATATTGTTAAAGATTTGAGAAAAGAATGGAATATTGCTTATGACAAAAGTGGAAGCTTAGGAAGAAGATATGCCCGAAACGATGAGATTGGAACTCCCATGTGTATTACTATTGATGAAGATAGTTTGAAAGATAAGGCTGTTACGATTCGGGATAGGGATTCTACAAAACAGATAAGAGTCAAGATTTCAGAGCTTAAGGAAGTTGTGAGAAAAGTTATTGATGGTGGGGATATTTTGAAGTTGGGGAAGTTGGTTGAAACACGTGTGAAGGAAGAGTAGTTTTCAGTATTACAATTTTTAAATCCCTTTTTGTTATATTTTAGTATGGGCTTGTCGTATAACGGTTATTACGCCCGGCTGGCAGTCGGGTAATCCGAGTTCGATTCTCGGCAGGTCCATTTTCAAAGAAAATTGGGAACCAGAAAATTTAGGTTTTCTGAAGGCCCATATAAAACATTTAAAAATACTTTTTTCCTAACTATCTCATGAATCAGGTATGGATTTATTCTCTTGCAAGTGTATTCCTTATCAGTCTTATATCTTTAATTGGAGTATTAACCTTAAGCATAAATACAAAAAGATTGGGCAAAATTTTGATTTATCTTATCAGCTTTTCTGCAGGAGCTCTTTTTGGAGATGCATTTATACATCTTCTTCCAGAGGTTATTAACAATGGTGGATTTGGGGTCTTAAGTGCAGTTTATATTCTTGCAGGAATATTAATGTTTTTCATTTTAGAAAAAGTTATACACTGGCAACATTGTCATATGCCTATTACAAAGACACATGTTCATCCTTTTGCTTATATGAATCTTGTTGGAGATTCTCTGCATAATTTTATAGATGGTCTTATTATCGCAGGCAGTTACTTGGCGAGTATTCCTGTTGGAATTGCTACAACCTTTGCAGTTTTGCTTCATGAGATACCTCAAGAAATTGGAGATTTTGGAGTTTTAATTCATGGAGGATTTAAGAGGGGAAAAGCAATAATGCTAAACTTCCTTACTGCCCTTACTGCAGTTATAGGAACGGTTGTGGCATTAGTTTTGGGTAATTATATTTCTAATATTCAGCAAATTATTGTTCCTCTTGCAATTGGTGGATTTTTGTATATTGCAGGAAGTGACTTAATACCTGAACTTCATAAAGAGACTAAAGTTTGGATATCAATAGGACAGATAATCTCATTTATCTTTGGTATTTTAATTATGATGAGTTTATTGTTACTGGAATAAATTTATAAATAAGAAACAAAATAGTAATTTATGATAAAAAAAGAAGATTGCATTTTCTGTAAAATCGCAAGTGGGAAAATAAAGAATGACAAGATTTACGAAGATGATAGTTTTTTTGTTGTTAATGATATTCATCCTACTTCAGACGGACATTGTCTTGTTATAACCAAGAATCATTATGAAACAATTTTAGATATGCCTCCGAGTTTAGGGACAGAACTTGTAAGCTTGATTAAAAAGCAGGGGTTAAGACTAATAAAAGAGAAAAAAGCAGAAGGTTTTAATGTTGTACAAAATAATTTTAAATCTGCAGGTCAGCTCGTTGAGCATGTTCATTTTCATATTATTCCTAGAACGACAAATGATCGTGTAAAAATCTAAAAATGGCTCGAGGGAGAGTTGAACTCCCGACATCGGCCTTATGAGAGCCGCACTCTACCACTGAGTTACCGAGCCATACCCAATACAAAGAAAAAGGATTTTTAAACCTTGTTTGCTTCTATAAAATATCTTAAAAGGGGAAAAATGGCAAAAGTAATGAATACTGTTTTTGGAATTGGAATTGCTGTAATCTTATTTATAGTTGTTATGCTTGCAACCCAAGTTTTTTATAAAGCTCCGGTTTATGAAGATTTTTGTAATACGACCTATTATGACAAACCTATTGCAGTTTATGATAGTACTATCTGTCCAGATAATATAACTGTTAAAGAGTGTAATGCGATTATAACAGAAAAACAATCTACTTTAGATAAACAACAACAAGAGATGGAGAAGTGTTCAAAAGCATATTCTGAAGCAGATAAGATTTATGGAAAAAATCTTTTTGTTATAAATAATATTGCAGGAATAATCGCAGTCATAATAAGCTTATTTTTGTTTTCAATGGTAAATATCGCAGCAGGAGTTTCTTTTGCAGGCCTTGCGCTTATTATCTATGGTTTTATGAGGGGATGGCAGGGCACAGGTGATGTGTTGAAGTTTATTGTGGCTTTGATTGTAGCGATATTATTTGTAGTCTTTGCTGTTTTTGTTAATAAAAAATATGAAAAGCTTAGTAAAAAGAGATAACCTTTAAAGATGGCAATAGAAATATTAAATCAAAGTGTTCCTTCTAATGCTCCAGAATTATCTGGGCAGATAATAAAGACGCTTATCAATAGCCTTCCTCCAGCAGTGGTTCAGGGAGCAAAGGTTCTTGGGGTTGTTGTTATTGTTTATATTGTTTTTCTTATAGTTCGTACTTTTTTTCAAATTCGTTCTGCAAGAAAAATAAGAAAGATGGCTGAGAGTATTGAAGAGATAAACAAGAAAATGGATATACTTCTAAAAGGTAGAAAGAAAAAATAAAGAAAATTTCTACAATTTTCAGTCTTTTTTAATCTAATCCTGCACTCGTGGAGTATCCACCATTAGATTTAAAAAATAAAAAAATAAAAAAGAATAATAAAATTATTTAAAATAATTTACTGCGGGTTTATAGAATCCCAAATACCAGACTATCAGACCATCTATCGCTAAACCTGCTATGTTAAAGGGCCATAATGAGCTTAAAACACCTAATGCTGCGAATATCAACATTAATATTCTTGCCCAATTTTTTCCATTCCATAGACCTCTCGCGATAAAATAATCAAGAATAGATAATCCTATAAAGACTATTCCAAGAACTATAAACAAAACTGTTCCTGCTTCAGCATATGTTGCAAATTCTGGAACAAATTGAGTTATTAATTTGGAGATAAATGCAGAACCGATTAACATTGTTAAACCTATTAAGAGTGTTGCAACTGCTCCGATATATCCTAAAATTGCCAAGAGGGTTATTCCCCAATGCCTTTCTTTAGAAACTTTTTTTGCCATTTTTCACCTCCTTTCAAATAAAATAGTATGTTTAATTAAGGAGGATATGGTATATAAGCCTTACTTTTACTCCAGGTATATTCCCGGTTTTCCTGGCTTGGCTTTTGAAGCTTTTCCTTCTGGATCATATTTTATCTTGTCATTTACAGCAAAAACTTTAATTTCTTTCCCTACTTTTTTCCCTATTGCTTCGGCATTATAATTATTTAGTTCGTTTGGAATTACATAAAGGTAAATTTTTTTTCCTTCTTTTCCAGTTTTTTGTTTTATTATATTAAGAACGTTTAATATGTCAGATACACTTTTTTCAGCGTTCTTTTCTGCTTGCTCAAGTTTTTCATCTATTTTGCTTTCGTCAACTTTTGGCCATGATTCCAGGCTTAGGAAAGTTTTGTTTCCTAGTTCGTGCCAGATTTCTTCTGTTATGTGGGGGCAGATTGGGGAGATTATTTTTGTTTGTATGTTTATAAATTGATTAATTAAATCTTGATTCATTTCTCCCCTAGAGATATAGTCTCTTAATGCTTTTTGCATTTGATAGAAAAATTTGTCAAATCCAGTTCTGAACATCATGTTTTCCATTGCTCTTGTTCCCTCTCCCAGATTTTTATTGATATGATGCAAGAATATTTTATCTGATTGATTCAATTCTTGCTTATTTGTTTTTTTATAATTTTTTAAGGCAAATTTATACCATTGTTCAATTTTTTGTTTGATATTATCTGCATTACCAAAATCAAAATTTGGATCATCAAGTCCTTCTCCGCCAAGAATGAGTGTCGCCCTTATAACATCGGCAGGGTATTTCTTTAACATTTGTCTTATTGTAAAAAAATTGCCTTTACTTTTTGACATTTTTTCCCCATTTACAAGAAGCCAACCATTTACACTGAATGCCTTGGGCCAATATCTTTCTGGAAAAATGGCCGTATGATTAAATAGGCAAAAAGACATATGATTTTGTACAAGGTCTTTAGCAGTGCTTCTAACATCAAAGGGATACCAATATTCAAATTCTTTTTTTAGAACATCCCATTCTTTTCTTCCCAACCCTATCCCGAGAAAGATGTAATCAAAGAACTTATCATTTATTTCCTTGATACTAAAACTTTCTATTTTATGTGCGATGGTATAGTAAGCCATGTAAATTGTTGAATCTGACAAAGATTCTATTACCCAATGTTCATCCCAAGGAAGTTTTGTTCCTGCACCGTGATGATGTGTACAAGCCCAGTCATTTAGCCAATCGAGGACATAATCAAACTGCGGCCTTATTAGTTCAGGATATAATTTTAATTTGTTTAATGCTTCGTGAGTAATTTTTTTCCATTCTTTATCACCGTATTTTAAAAACCATTGATCCGATACTATTTTTGCCACACCCGGAGTTAGGCATCTGCAAATTACTTTTCCAGAAAGTTCATAGAATATTTCAAGAAGCCCACCTGTTTTCATTTCTTCTTTCATTTTATCCTTTGCTTCTATTACGGGCATCCCCGTATATTTTCCACAATTAGAATTCATCTTTCCTGAATAAAATCCTGCTTTGTAAATTGTTTGTGTTGCTTCCTCAAGTCGGGGATCTGTTTGATTTTTTATTTTCATATCATTTACAATCTTTAATGCAGGCAAATCTCCCCATTCTTTGGAGTCTATAATTGGAATTGGCTTAATTTTCCTTATTTCATTTGGATTGAGATTATATTTTTTCATTTCTTTTTCATTTTCTTGCAAGTCTCTCAATGCAATATAGTCATATGGCGCGTCAGAAGGGACACTGGTTACTAGTCCTGTTCCTATTTTAGGATCAGAAAATTCGGCAGGAAGAATTATAATTTCTCTATTTATTAGTGGAGCCTTACAATATTTTCCAATTAATTCTTTTCCTTTTACTTTTGCTATAATTTTAATTGTTTTATCTTGATTTTTTAATTTTTCTGCACATTCTTTACTGATAATCCATCTTTCTTTGTTTATTTCTACTTTTACATATTCTACATTTGGATTTACCCAAAAATTGGTTTCTCCAAAAATTGTTTCAGGTCTTAAGGTTGCAGCAATTAGATAGTCTTCTCCAAATTTAAATTTAAGAAGTGAAAATTCTTGGGGTGTTTCTCCCTCACCTTCAATTCTGTCATGGTCTCCAATAGGCATGTTGTCTTTTGGGCACCATACGACTGGATGTTTTCCTTTTATTACATAATTTTTTTCTTTTAATTTTCTAAATTGCCATTGAATAAATTTGTCATAATAGGGGTTCATATCTGTTGTGATAAAACTTCTTCTCCAATCAACACTTGCACCCATTTTAGAAAAATCTTCTTTTGCCGTAGGAACAAAAGTATCTACCCACTTTTGAGGATCAGAAAATTTTGGAATTTCTGAATCAGAAAAACCCATGGTTTTCATTATTTGAAATTGCTTTGGCTCTTTTTCTTTTATTCTTTGGGATGCTGCCCAAACCGGTGTTCCGGTACAATGCCATCCTTGGGGGAATAGAACATTGAATCCTTTCATCCTTTTGAATCTTGCAGCAACATCTACTCTTATTGATGAGAAAGCATGACCTAAGTGAAGATGTGCATTTATGTAGGGATAAGGAAAGTTTACAAAAAATTTTTGTCTTTTATCAGGATTTGCTTCGAAAACTTTTTCTTTTTCCCACTCTTTCTGCCACTTTTTTTCTATAGCGGAGAAGTCTATCTTTTTTTCTTCAGAATCTAGATTAATTAGAGTTTTTTCAGCTACTGTTGCCCCTTTAGCTTCTTTTTTTGTCATTCTTTACAGGATTAATTATAATCTTCAGTTTTTAAAATATTCCCTCTGTGGCTTATAAACTCAATTCCCCGATAATATATCCACATCCTATTGTCGCGATAATTGGAAACTCTCAGAGTGTTTGCTCCCCCGGGGATAGGTTTCATTCTTTCGCTCGGGCGTGGATTGACCTTAAAAAATCTGATATTACCATACTTACAATCATAGAAATTAGCTTCAGGATGAACCGCAATTTCATTGCAATTATTTATCTTTACAGAACATAAACATTCAATTGTCATAATTAATAGAACCTCCTTTCAGTAAATAAAAATCGTTCAGAATAGGTATAGTTTTGTTGAGCCATTTTAAAAGTTAAAGATTTATAAAATGACTCTTATAAGAGAGCCACGACTAACACGAGTACTAGAACCAAACTTTGTTGTGTTAGTCTTTCCATGATATGTTAATAGAGAACAGGTTTAAATAGTTTTCTTAACTTGAATTTTTATGCAAAAATTTGAAGTATACAAAACGGGAAGTTCTTTTTTTTCAAATAAAAAAGAAGCGGTAGCTCTCTTTGAGCAGAGAAAATTTGGAGAACTTAAAAATGGAAAAGTTCTGTACTCTCTTTTTGAGGTTCTTTATCTTCTTGATGAAAAAAAAATTGAGATTTCTTCTGGAAAAAAGAAGCTTGGCTTTGAAGATTTAATCAAAAAAGATATAAAGAAAAAATATGTTGTTTTTCGGGATTTAAGGGAAAAGGGATATGTTCTGAAAGAAGGATTGAAATTTGGGGTTGATTTCAGGGTTTATGAGAAAGATGCATATCGGGAAGGACATGCAAAATACCTTCTTTATATTGTTGAAAAGTCTTTGCTTGATTTAAGAGATTTTTCTGCTAAATCTCGAGTTAGTCACTCTACAAATAAGAAGCTTCTTCTTGCGGTTGTTGATTCTGAGGAAGATATTACTTATTTTGAAGTTGATTGGAAGAAGATTTAGAAAATCTTCAAGCAAAACGTACTAAGATTTAGCAAATTTTTAAGCAAAATTGGATAAGATTTAAATAATTTTCAAGTAAAACAGATAATATCTAAAAGTTTATAAGTTCTCTAGACAATAATACTCCCATGGCACAGATGAATGGAAAAGAGGTAAAAGAGCAAATAAAGAGGACACTTGAATCAAGGGGACCAAGTTTGCCGGTTCATATTGCTAAGGCAATAAGTATGAGTTCACTTTTCGCATCTGCTTTTCTTTCTGAACTTTCATCGGAAGGTATTGTAAAAATAAGTCATATGAAGGTGGGCGGTTCTCCACTTTATTTTCTTCCAGGTCAAGAAGATAAACTTGTTAATTTTATTAAATTTATCTCTCCGAAAGAAAGAGAGGCTTTTGAATTACTGAGATCAAAAAGTATCTTAGAGGATGAAAAACAGCATCCTGCAATTAGGGTAGCATTAAGAGCTTTGAAAGATTTTGCCCTTGCTTTTAAGAAAGGAGATAAATTATTCTGGAGATATTTTCTTGCTAATGAAAAAGAAGCAAAAAATTTACGGGTTGAAAATATTCAGGCTGGGGCTGAAGAGAGAGTTGTTGAAAAAATTGAAGAGAAAAAAATAGAACAAAAGATTGAACCAATTGAAATAAAAAAAGAAGAGCTAGAAAAAGATAGGATAATAGAATCAACCATTATCTCTGCAATAAAAATACCTGTTACAAAAAAACCAAGAAAAATTAAAACTAAAGAGGATTTTTTAAACGAGATAAAAAAATTATTTGCTCAAAAAGGAATAGAAATTGAAAAGATTGAAGGATTTGATAACAAGCAAGTTTTTGCAAAAGTGAGAATGAACAATAGTATACTCCTTGCTGTTGCATATAATAAAAAGAAGATTGATCATAAAGATTTAATAAAAGCATACAAAAAATCACTTACTTTTGGAATGAGTTATTGTGTTTTTTCAAAAGGGGAACTTAATAAAAAAGCAAAAGAAACAATTGAAGCATATAGGAAACTATCGGGAGTAGAGAAAATATCCCCTTCTGAAGAAAATATGCCAAATCAACCATAGCAATCTTTAAAAATCCAAAAAAGCATCAAAACTTATCAAATGGGAAGAATAAAAAGTGCATTAGTAAAAAGAACGGCAAGAGGAGTCGTAAAAGAAACAGAAAGATTTACTGAAAAGTTTGATGATAATAAGCTTGTTCTTGGAAGTTCTATGCCGAGTAAGAGACTAAGAAATATGATTGCAGGATATGTTGCAAGAATAAAGAGAATGCAAAGAGAAAAGAAAGCGATAAAAGTTATAAACCCATTAGAGTAAATACAAGTAACATGAGTGAAGAAAATAAGAAAAACGGAAACTATAGAGAAGAAAAAGAGGATACAAATATAATTTTTATAGGGGAAAAACCATTTATGAATTATGTTACTGGTGTTGTTACTCAGTTTCAAATAAAAAAACAGAATGAAGTTGTCATTAAGGCAAGAGGGAAGTTTATTTCTAGAGCAGTGGATGTTGCAGAAGTTTCTGCTAAGAAGTTTCTTAAGGATGAAGCGATAAAAGTTAAGAATATTAGTATTAATAGCGAAGAGTTTGAAAATAAGGAAGGAAAAAAGGTTAATGTTTCTACGATAGATATAACGCTTAAGAAAGAGTGATTTTTTCCAGAAAGCAAAACTTAATAAACAAAAAACTTCTAAGAGATTTATGAAAAAAATAGGCATAACTCGTGACGAACTTGTAAGAAGATATCTGGAATTTTTTAAATCAAAGGGGCATAAGGAGATACCAAATTCTTCTCTTGTTCCTGAAAACGATCCAACTGTTCTTTTTACAACAGCAGGAATGCATCCCCTTGTACCATTTCTTTTGGGTCAACAACATGCTCTTGGAAAAAGATTATGTAATGTTCAGAGATGCATAAGAACCGGAGATATTGAAGAAGTTGGAGATGATTTTCATCTGACTTTTTTTGAAATGCTTGGAAATTGGAGTCTTGGGGATTATTGGAAAGAGGAGGCAATTGAATGGAGTTATGAATTTTTAATAAAAGAATTGAAGATACCTCTGGAAAAACTTTCTGTAACTTGTTTTGAAGGAGATAAAGATGCACCTAAAGATGAAGAGAGTGCGAAGATATGGAAATCTGTTGGAATTAAAGATGGCAAAATAAAATTTCTTCCAAAATCAGATAATTGGTGGGGACCTGCAGGCAATACTGGACCATGCGGACCAGATACTGAAATGTTTTTTGATGGATGTGAGATTTGGAATGATGTTTTCATGCAGTATGTGAAAGATGAAAAAGGAAAGTATAATCTGGCAAAACAGAAAAATGTTGATACAGGTATGGGTGTGGAGAGAGTATTAGCTGTTTTATCTGGAAAAAGCTCAGTTTATGAAACAGAATTATTTCTTCCAATTATCAAAAAGATTGAAGAATTATCCTCTAAGAAAAATTTAACAGGAAATAAGTTTGCAAGAATAATCGCAGACCATATCAGGGCATCTGTTTTTATTATCTCTGGAGGAGTTAAGCCAAGCAATGTTGAGAGAGGATATGTTTTGAGGAGATTGATTCGAAGAGCAATAAGATTTGGAAGAGAGTTAGGAATAAAAGATAATTTTACCTCTAAAATTGCTGATGTTGTTATTAAAATTTCTGAGAAGAGTTATCCTGAATTGAATAAAAAGAAAAATATAATTCTTACTGAATTGGAACAGGAAGAAAACAGGTTTAATTTAACATTAGAAGCAGGAATGAGAGAATTTGAAAAACTCATAAAAAATAAACGAGAAATCTCAGGAAAAGAAGCGTTTTTGCTCTATCAGTCTTTTGGCTTTCCTATTGAAATGACACAAGAGCTTGCAAAAGAGAAAAAACTTGAAGTGAATATTATTGAATTTGAAGAAGAACAATCAAAACATCAAAGTTTATCAAGAACAGCAAGTGCAGGAACATTCAAATCTGGACTTGCAGACAATAGTGAAGCTACAACAAAATTGCATACTGCCGCACATATGCTTCTTGCTAGCCTTAGACAGGTACTTGGAATGCATGTTGAGCAAAGGGGGAGTAATATTAATGCAGAAAGATTAAGATTTGATTTTAGTCATAAAGAAAAATTAACACCTGAGCAGGTAAAAGAAGTGGAAAAGATTGTTAATGAAAATATTAAAAAAAAGTTGGATGTGAAAAGAGAAGAAATGTCTGTTAAAGAAGCTAAAGCTAAAGGCGCAACAGGCATATTTGATGAAAAATATGGAGATAGTGTTTCTGTTTATAGTATATGTAATCCTACGGAAGTTATGAGTAAAGAGATATGTGCCGGCCCACATGTTACCAATACGGGTCAGCTAGGAAGATTCAAAATTATCAAAGAAGAGAGTTCTGCTGCAGGCGTGAGAAGGATAAAGGCCGAGCTTTTGGATTTAAGTAAATAAAAAATAATATTAAAATCCTGATGCGAGAAGAGCTTTTGGATTCTGAATAGAGATTATTTCTAATAACAAAGTACAAGAGTAGGTTGTTCTCGAATCTTAACTTATTATCAATACATGGTGTCTTGAATTTCCAAACCAACCACCGGGAGTATCATAATCAGAATAATCTTCCCAAGATTCTCTAGTTTGGGGGGAAGCATATTTTGGACCATTCTGATTTTGGTATTTTGGTGTTCTTGCTATCCTTTCTTCAAGTTCATTTCTTTCTTCCATTGTTTTTTCTTCCATAGTGTTTATTTATTCCAGAAATCTTAGATAATTACAAAAAAGGCCGAGATTCAAAAATTTTAAATGTTAAGAAATGTCTGGGCCTTGTGTAAATTAGCACAAGACTCCGAGAATTTTTACAGATAAGACTAGACAAATGTTCTTATTCATACACATATTCTGTCTTTTCTGCATTTTATTATTAATATGTTCTAGTATATAAATTTTTCTGAACGGATTTTATTATAAAGAATTAAGTCTATCCAACTTTTCTTGAATCTCACGTAATTCTGTTTCTAAATGGTCCTCTTTCTTTGCAGAGGGGATTGCTCTTTTTCTCTCTTTAAATGGTTTTATTGAAACCTTTTCTTCATATTTTATTTTATCAAAACGTTTCGTTTCTTCGGCTTTTGGAAGGTCTTCTTGTATTTTTGTTATTATTAACCTTAAATTAGATATCTGTTTTTTTACTTTGCTTTTTAGGGAGATCTCTTTTTTCTTTAAAGAATCATACTTTTTTATATGCCCTATAATTTCTAAGAATTCTTTCTCACAATTAAGAATATCTTTCTTTGCAGATACAGCTTTATTATAATTTATCCCAATATGAACTGAGCTAGCCATATTATCAACCTATTCTATTGAAAAGAGAATTGTCAATAGCATTCATTCTTGCCTTTATCGACTGTATCTCACTTTCCCATTCCTTTAATTCTTCCTCTTCCTTATTTTTTATTTCAGTTATATTTTTTAATTCGTTTTCTATTTCTAAAACTTTTTCTTTTATTTTATTGAAATTATCTAGAGCATCATGGAATTTATCTATCTTTACAAAAATAGGTTCATTCTTTCCTTGGTTAATTGAAGAATCTATGTCAGAAGTAGAATCAAATTTTTCTTCTGGTTTAAATGAAGGTTGATATTCTGAAGCTGATCCCATCTTTCTAACTTGGGGGAAGATTGTACTTTTTATAATTCCTAAATCCATATTATCTTTTGTTTGATTCATTTGAGGAAGAGTAGGAAATTCTGAATTTTGTCTCTCTTCAGGTAATTGTGGGAGTTCTGGAAGACTTCCAGACCCAGGTAATAGTGGTAGTATAGGTTTTTTTACTTCTTTTTTTCCAAAAAATATCATATTAAACCTTTGAAAAAATGATATATATAGCTTTTCATTAACTTTAAAGTGGTGAAAGAAAAACCGAAAGGTATTTATTATGCCGTGATAAAGTTTGATTGCTTTTATAATGCCCATTAAACTTATTAAACAAATTGCAGAGGACATAGCAGGTGAAACTGCAGCTCAAATCGTTAACTTCTTATACGGTAAAAAAGATATAAACGAATTTTTAATAGCAAAAAAATTAGGATTAACTATCAATCAGACAAGAAATTTGCTTTATAAATTGTCCTCGTTGGGGATTATTTCTTCAATAAGAAGAAAAGATAAAAGAAAGGGATGGTATATTTATTTTTGGACACTAGATGTTTTTCGATCATTAGAAATTCTTGAAACAAAATTAAGCCAGGAAATTTCTCGACTTGAAAGTGAGCTTTCAAGTAAAAAACTTAAAAAATTCTATAAATGCCCCATTTGTGCATTAGAAGTAACAGAAGAATCTGCTTTGTTAACTAACTTTACCTGTGCAGAGTGCGGTGAAATTTATGTACTTTCAGACAATGTCTCTTATATTGATAATCTTTCAAAGAAAATAATAAAATTTAAGAAAGAACTCGAATTAATAACTATAGAAAAATCAAAACAACAGGAAGAAAAAAATAAGAAGCTCAAAAAAATTATTAAGAAGGTGGAGAAGCTCAAAAAAGATGCAAGAGAAGAAAAGAGAATGGTTCGACAAAAAGAAAAGAAAAAGTCCCTTAAAGATTATAAAAAAATTGGCAAATTAAAGATAAAAATTAATAAAAGCAAGAAGCATAAAAAAATAAAGAAGCATAAGAAGTAAGATGGATTATAATTTTAAGGTTTTTCCTATTAAAACTAAGCGGAACATTTTTTTATCTTGGTTGAAGAGTTTGAATATTACTAGTACGATTATTTTACTAAATGTTTTATTTTTTATTTTATCTGCAGTTCTACTTATTATAAATCCTGATTTTATAAAATATTTAGCAATACAACCAATTTCAATAATGCATGGTCAGTATTTATGGACAATTATCACTAGCATTTTTGTACACGGGGGTTTTCTTCATTTATTTATAAACATGTTTGTCCTTTTTTCAATGGGAAGTTTATGTGAGAGAATAATCGGAAGAAAAAGATTTTTTTGGTTTTATATGCTATCAGGGATAATCGCCGGGTTATTGTTTGTTGTTTTAGCCTATTATTTTGGTAACTCAGTTATTGGAGCAAAGATTTTTGGAAGCCCGATGAATTATGCAGTTGGAGCTTCTGGAGCAATATTTGGAATTGCCGCCCTTTTTATGGTTTTAATTCCTAAAATGAGATTTTCCATAATCTTTCTTCCATTTTTCTCTCTTCCAGGATATATTATGATTCCATTTGTTCTTTTTGCAACATGGATTGTTTCTTCATCTGCTAATTTTGGAATAGGAAATACTGCTCATCTGGGTGGATTTTTATGCGGTATCATTTATGGTTTTTATTTAAGATATCAATATCCTAAAAAAGTAAATGTCTTGGGGAAGCATTTTGCTTAGAATGGCGGGAAAAAAGAAGGTGAAGAGGATAGAGAGAAGAGAAAAATGTTGTGATTATTTTAAGGACTCTTGGGAGTATATTAAAGAAAGTAAACATTATATTTATCTTGCTACATTTATTTTCCTTTTCTTTGGCTTGTTCGGGTTTATTTTTCCTAATTTCTTTATAGATCAGATAAAAGATATTGTAACTCAACTTTTAAAACAGACAGAGGGGCTTAACACTCCCGGGCTCATTAGTTTTATCTTTTTTAATAATCTAAAGGCCAGTTTTTTTGGCTTGTTTCTCGGAATTTTTTTGGGGTTTATACCAATCACATTAATGGTGGTAAATGGATATGTTTTGGGATTTGTGGCAAATTATGCAGTTAGGGAAGCAGGATATGTATCCCTTTTTCGTCTTCTTCCACATGGGATTTTTGAAATTCCAGCTATAATGATTAGCGTTGGACTGGGATTAAAATTGGGCATGTTTATTTTTTCAAAAAAGTCAAATAGTGAATTTTTAAGAAGGCTTATTCTTTCGGTGAAAGTTTTCTTTTTAATTATCCTCCCCCTTTTGATTATCGCGGCATTTATTGAGGGATGTTTGATTGGTTTATTCAAGTAGTAGCAAAAATTCCATTCGCACTCGCACTTTGACAGAATATTGGATTAGGTAAAGTGCAAATGCTCAATTCGCATCAGTATAGTTTTTTTAATATAATATTTTGAACTATACTAATGCTCACCAATAATCTTAAAAACTATAAACTTCTAGGGAATACATGAACAAGTGGTTAGAATTATTGGTTGGACTTGTATTAGTGATTGCAGCCATCTGCGCCTGGGTTATTAACCTAGCCGGATTTGGTACAGCAGCACTAGAATTTTTAAAAGGAGGTCTTGTCTGGTTTGTAATAATGATCGGACTTCTTTTTCTTATGCTTGGCATAAGTGACTTAAAAGAATAATTTTAAGTAAGAATCTAATATAGTCCAAAACAATCAAAAATATAAAGAGAATATACTTTTTTTCTAAATGCAATTTTTTGACTCAGAGTTATGTACGAGGTGTAAAGGAAAAGGACTGTGTGGAAAGCCATGCAGAATTTTAAATCGAATTGAAGGATATTCTCCAAAGGTTAAGCTTCATTTTTCAGGAAGTTCTCCTCCAGAGATATTTGTCGGACGACATAATTATCCGGATATAAATGCCGGGATTTTGAGCCCAGAAGAGCATGGAGAAAAAGAAGAGATTAGCCTGCCTGAAATATGGCACGAGAAGAATTTTTCAATTCCAGATATTCTTTCAAGAAGAGCAAGCCTGATTTATTCAAGATTTAGAACTGCTGTAAAAGGTTCTGGAAATAACCGGTTCAAAGCAGTTATGCAGGAAGTGAGCATGGCAGATAAGTCTGTTTCAATGGAGGTTTTTCTTAAAAAAGTCCCAAAAATGACAATAAATTTTAATCAGGAAGTTCCACTCATAGGAAATCCTGCACCTTTAAAATCTATCACTCTTGAAGAGAACCCAAGAGTATTGAAAAAAGTTGATTACCTTGTTTCGGATAATGATGTAAAAGCAACAACTGCTTTGAGAGAACTTTATAACGGAGATATAAAAATAAGTAATATCAGCAAAATTCTTTCAGCAGGACTTTTAGGATTAGGATATCAAAGAAAATTAGTTCCAACAAGATGGGCAATAACTGCGGTTGATGATACAATAAGTAAGGATATGCTTAAAAAAATAAAATATTACCCTGAAGTTTCTGAGATTTTAGTTTTTAATTCAGAATATTTGGGAAATCATTATGAATTTATTCTATTTCCGGATAAGTTTAACTTTGAGGTTATAGAAGCAAAAATGCACGGGAGTGTTTGGAATCCATTTTCTTTAGAAACTCTTTTTATGATGGATTATGAAGGATTTTTTGGAAGAAAGCAATATGCTAGTAATGTTACTGGTGCATATTATGCTAACCGGCTTGCTCTTTGTGAGTATCTTGAAAAAATAAAACGCCAAGCTAGTTGTTTGGTTATGAGAGAAGCAAGACCAGAGTATTATGCTCCGATGGGAGTGGGGATATTAAGGGAGGCAAGTAGACAAGCTTTTAAAAATTCCCCTGAAAAGTTTACTTCTTTAGGTGAAGCCATTAAAAAAATTAAAACAAGAATGAAAATTCCTCCAAATGAATTTATAAACCGATCTGTTTTGCTTAAAGAAAGAGGAAGACAAAAAAGATTGGTTGATTTTAACTAAAAAAACAATGTGTTAAGCATTTGTTTTTAGGATGATTCAAAATTAAAACAAAAATTTTGAACATAAAAAAAATTTATATACTGGGACTGCCTTAAAAGATTATCTTAAAATGGAAGAAGAAAAAAAAATTGAAGTAGATATCATAAAAAATGATAATAATTCTAGTACTGGTGATCAAATAGGGAAAGAAGAAGGTTATGAAACTCTTGTAATAAATCCCATCGTTAATGAAACTAAACAAAATAAATTAACTTTTCTTGAAGTTTTGGGAAAATTATCTCCTGGAAAAAGTTTGAGAACAGGACTTGATGATATTCTTAATGGACGAACTGGGGCGTTAATTCTTGTTGAATGTGATGAGACAAAGAACATTTTTGAAGGCGGATTCAAGGTTAATTGTAAGTTTACTTCTCAGAGACTTGCTGAATTGGCTAAAATGGATGGGGCCATAATTCTTTCGAGTGATATGAAAAAAATCATTTTTGCAAATACTCTTCTTGTTCCGAAAAGTGATATTCCTTCAGAGGAAACTGGAACAAGACATAAGGCTGCAGAAAGAACAGCCAAACAAACTGGAGCAATTGTAATTGCAGTTTCAGAAAGAAGAAGAAAAATTACGCTTTATTATGATAATAAAAGGTATGTTCTACAAAATTCAGAAGATATTTTAAGACGAGCTACAGAAACATTGCAAATACTTGAGAAACAAAAAGAAATTCTTGATGAAAATTCAAAAAATTTTAATATACTAGAGATAACAAATCTCGTTTCCTATGGGGACGTATGTTTGGTTCTTCAGAGAATAGAAATGATAATAAAAATGACCAATAACATCAAGAGATATCTTATAGAACTTGGAAATGAGGGAACAATGATAAAAATGAGAATAAATGAGCTTACAAAAGGAATCATTGAAAGAAGAGATTTGATAATCAAAGATTATGCCTTAAAACCATTATATGTAATTAAATTCCTTGAAAACCTAAGTTCTGATTCTTTATTGGATTTAGCTTCACTTTCAAGAATGATTTTTGAAGAGTCACCAGATAAAACTGTTTTTTCTAGAGGATATAGGCTTTTGAGTAAATTAAATCTGATGGATAAAGAGATAAAATCTCTTGTTTATTCTTTTGAAAACTTACAAAATATACTTAACGCGAATGAAGAAGATTTAAGGAAGGTATTAAAGAATAAAACAAATACTTTTAGAGACCAATTAGCAAATATAAAGGAACAAATAATGATTGGGAAGAAAATCTAATTTTTAAAATTAATACTATGTTAACAAACGAACAAATTAATGAAATAAGAGATCATCTTGACAAGGCAAAAAATCCAGTATTCTTTTATGACAATGATCCAGATGGTTTTTGCAGTTTCATTCTCCTTCAAAGGTACATTGGTAGGGGAAGAGGGATTATTATTAAGTCATTTCCAACATTGGATAAAACTTATTTTAAGCGAGTAGAAGAATTAAATGCAGACTATATCTTTGTTTTAGATAAGCCCACTATTGATCCAGGATTTATTGAACTGGCTAAAAAAGCGAATATCCCTCTTGTGCATATTGATCATCATAATGTTCCAAAAACCGAGATAGAATATTATTACAATACTTATTATGTTGACAAAAAATATGATCCTGTTTCTTATTTATGTTATAAGATTTCTGGAAAAAAAGAAGATATGTGGATTGCTGCTATTGGGTGTATAACGGATAGTTTTCTTCCTGACTTTTTAGAAGATTTTAAGAAAAACTTTCCAGAACTAATAGACTGCAGTTATAAAACTGCTGCAGACATACTTTATAATTCTCATTTTGGAAAAATTTGTATGATTGTCAGTTTTGCTATGAAAGATAATACAAGTAATGTTGTTTCTATGTCCAGATTCTTCATGAAGGCAACAAGCGCACATGATGTTTTTGAAGAAAGTAAGAAAACTAAAATTATGATTAAAAGGTTTGAAGATATAAATGAGAAGTATCAGAGAATTTTAAAAAAAGCAGAAGAAAATGTTGAGGGAGATATTTTATTCTTTAATTATAGTGGGGATTTGAGTATAAGCCAGTATGTTGCAAATGAACTTTTTTATAAACATCCTAAAAAGGTGATTATGGTAGCTTATACTCGCGGGAATATTTCTAATATCTCTCTGAGATGGGAAAAAGATATCCGGGTGCCTGTTGTTAATGCTGTAGCAGGGATTGAAGGGGCTAGCGGTGGTGGTCATGAACATGCTTCTGGGGCAAGGATGACATCAGACAAGGTTGAAGAGTTTAAAGAGAAGTTGTTGGAAGAGATTGAGAAGATTAAGAAGGGTTAATATTGTCTTGCGATATAAACTACTTCTTTAGCAGGCTTTCCGCATATTGCACATTTTCCTGTTGCTTTTTCTTTTTCAAGTTTTACTCCCCTTACCTGGGCGCTCATTTCTTTTTCTATTATTCCTGCACACTTTTCTCCAGATTTATCAACAGAACAAAAATTAATTCTTGCAATTGCTCCACTTTCGATTATTTTTTTAATTTCATCTTTATTTTTTGCTTCTTTTATTTTAGAATCAAATAATTTATCCGCTTCTTTTATTAAATTCTTATCAATGTCTACCGAAGTTCTTTTAAGATATTCTAAAATATCCTTTTCATCAATTATCTCTTTTTCGTTAGTATCTCTTCTGAATATGGTGAGTTTTTTATTTTCAATATCCCTTGGACCTAAATCAATTCTAATTGGGATTCCTTTCATTTCCCAATAATTAAATTTTTCTCCTGCCGATTTTTCAGTATGGTCTATTTCAACTGAAGCAAATTCTTGAATAATTTTTTTTAGCTCTTCTGCTTTTCTAATTATTTTTTCATCATCTCTTATGGGTACAATCATCACTTGGACTGGTGCAATTTTCCATGGAAAACGAAGTCCCTTATCATCACCATGAACTATTATGACACTTGCAAATATTCTTGAAATTGCAGGACCATAACAGGTTATCCAAGCATATTTTTCTTTTTCATCTTTATCTTTGAATTTAACATTAAATCCCTTTGCGAATTCTTGTGATAATAAATGGGTAGATGGTTGTTGTACTACTCTTCCATCTGGATTTAGAACATCTGCTGCAAATGTTCTATCTGCACCAGGAAATTTATCCCATGCTGGTCTTTCGAAGAATATAAATGGAAGTCCGAATGTATCATGAAGTATTTCTTGTGTTGTTTGTAGGTCTTCATTAACTTGTTTCATTGCATCTTCTTTTGTTGCATGGGCACAGTGAGCTTCAAGCCAGTAAAATTCCCTACTTCTTAGAAAAGGACGAGTTGCTTTTGTTTCATATCTGAATATGTTTGCTCTTTGATATGTTTTGAAAGGCAAATCCTTATGGCTTCTAATCCATAGACTCCACATTTGGTAGAATGCTGTCTCGCTTGTTGGTCTTAATGCTAATTTTTCTTCAAGCTTATTTTCTCCGCCTTGTGTGACCCAGAAAACCTCTGGACTGAATCCTTTTACGTGTTCTCCTTCTATTTTAAAATTCTTTTCAGGAATTACTGTTGGATACCAATAGGGTTTATGACCTTTTCTTTGTAAAGCTTTTTCATAATAACCATACATTTTTTCCATACTTAATACCGACCAAGGTTGGAAAACTAAGAATCCCTTAACATTATATCTTATATCTGCTAATTCACATTTTTCAATAACTTCAGTATACCACTGAGAAAAATTCTCATTTTTTTTGACACTTATACCTTTCAACTTTTCTACGCTTTTTTCCTCTTTCCTTTCTTCTTTTTTCATAGTCTTAGATATTTTTTATATATTTAAAGTCTTTTATGGTTTATGGGCCCAGGAGGATTTGAACCCCCATCTTCCGGTATCTCCGAAGTTGGCTGCGATATATGCTATTTTTAGCTCGCCACCTTCCTCGCCGAAGCCGAACGATCTATCCAGGTTGACCTATAGGCCCATGTTCCTATCAAGAAAAAGAGTTTTAAATATCTTGGGTATTCCCTTGGTTGTGATTAAGAAGCAATAATCATCGCATAGGTCACGCAGAGAATAATAACTATCGCAGCAATAATATTTCTCCAGTTTGGCTTTTCTTTAAGATAAAAATAAGATAAAATATATATGAAAACTGGTGCTAAGATGAATAATAACGTAGTTAGAATTATCCCCTTTGTTTCATAGCTGAAATATAAAAGTATTCTGTATAATATCCAGATAAATGATACTAAAAATACATATGGCCATTTTTGATTTGGGATTGAACTAAGTTTGGGTCTGAAGATGAAAAAGGTTATCAGGAATATGAAAAAACATCTTATAAGATAAAAACTCATGGGAGAATAAAAATTTAATATCTCCTTGGAAATTGCTAATTCTGCTGCAAAGAAAACACTTCCTAGAAATGCTGCAATGCTGTATTTGCTTATCTTTAAATGATGTCTTCGGATATGAGAAAGAATGAGTGCTAAAGAAGCAATAACTGCTGCAATTATCAGTGGTGTTGCTGTCTGTCTTTCTGAACTATAAAGCAGAAATGCAAAGATAATAACAAAGAGGGGTTGAAACAATCTAATTGGTTCTATCTCTGTAATCTTTTCCCATTTCATTGCATAAAAAACAAAAAGGTTTGCTAAAATTGAGAGAATTACTATTGCAAACATTATTAAAATGTTTTTTAGTTCTAGTGCTCCTGCTTGCACTTTCAGAGAGAAGAGAAGGGGGAAAAAGTTACCAAGTATTAACAGACAGGGAATTAGAAGAATAATTATTGTAAGAAAGCTGAATACATTATAACTTTTGAAGTCTATTTTTCCTCTTAATATCTTTTTTTCAAGAACTGTGCCTGCTCCTTCAAGAAATGCTCCAAAAAATGGTATTGCGAATATTTTCATTTTTCCTCTTTTTTTAGCTTTGTTACTTTATCTTACATTCAATAAGCTTTTTTGCTGTTTGATAATCTGCGCGCTTGTTTGTGGCTTTCATTACTGCTCCAATAAGAAAATTTAATGATTGTTGTTGTCCCGATTTGAAATCTGTAACGGCTTTGGAATTATCTTTTATCACTTTTTCAACAATCTTTTCTATTTCTGCTTTGTCTGAAATCATCTCAAACTTGTCTGACTTTACTTCACTAGACTTTTCTTTCCAGCTTCTCAAAATATCCTTGGCCTTTAATTCTGTTATCTTTTTGTTTTCTATTAATTTTAAAAGTTCTATGAAGTGTTCAGGTTTTATATCAACTTGTTCAAGGGTTTTTTTATTATAATTCAAAACTCCTAAAAGTTCAACTGTAACCCAAGGTACAGCGAGTTTTGGGGAAATTTTCTCAACAATTCTCTCAAAGAATTCTACTATCTCTAAATTTGAAATTAAAACCTTTGCGTCTGATTCATTTATTTTATATTTTTTTATTATTCTTTCAAGTTTTACAAGAGGAGATTCAGGTAATGTTTTCTTAGTTTTTTCAACTTCTTCTTTTGTTATTTTTATTACCGGTAAATCTGGATCTTTTATAAAACGATAGTCTGCATGACTTTCTTTTTCACGCATCTTTATTGTTATACCCTTCTCAGAATCCCATGCTCTTGTCTCTTTGTTAATTGGCTTTTCCTTTTCTTGCCTTTGTTTTTCATATTTTATCGCCCTGATTATTTCAGTTATAGAGTTCATATTTTTTATTTCTATTCTTTCACCGTAAAGGGAAATATTAACATCTGCCTTGATTCCTGCATCTTTATCAAGAGTTTTTATGTAAGACATTGTTAGAATTATTTCTTTTAGCCACTTTTCAACTTCTTCTTCTGATTTGAAATCTGGTTCTGTTACTATTTCAACAAGTGGAGCACCTGAACGATTGTAGTCAATTTCTCCTGTTTCAGGATCCCATGCAGCAGGATCTTCTTCAAGATGGACTTCTCTTATACCTGCCCCCAAAAATTCTCCTTTTTCTCCAACAGGAGTGGCATATGTTCCAGATATTGTGTTTTGATACCCTTTTGGTAAGTCTGGCCAAGAATAATGTTTTCTCCACCAGATTAATTTTTGAGGTTCATGATTGACTTTACAGTTGAGCATGAGGGCAATTTGAATAAGTTTTTTTATTGCTTCTTCATTGGGAAGCATGGGTTTTGAGCCTGGCTGTCCTGTGCAGATTGGGCAGATAAATGTGTTAGGTTTTGCTTCTTTATCTTTATGTTTATTTTTACATGTGCAAAAGAGTTTTTCTTTTGTTGTTAAATAACCATGGATTTCAAGACCTATTTTTAGTGCCATGATTTAATAAGAAGAGGGGGATTTAATAAGCTTTTTATGAGGTTATGGCAGAGGGATATATAGTGCAAGTTTTTTTCTAAGAATCCTTCTTAGATTGTATTCATCCGAGTCATTATCAATATCATAATGGTCAGGAATATCTAAATTTACTATTTTTTCTTTTGGTTGAAAGAAAGCATGAATTAATGCATATTCTAAACTTTCTTCAAAGGTAAAAATTAAATCTGCCGTATCTGCCGCTTTTCCTTCAAGTTTCTTTCCTTCATTGTTAAACGGATATATCCCTGCAGAAGATACTTTCACATTACAATCTTTCCAAGTTTTTTCATCTCTTGGGTCAAAAACACGATAACCTTTTTCTTTTAACATACTCCCAAATAGTCTTTCTCCAGCTACGCTTCTATTCCTATTTGCCTTGCAGACAAAAAGGATGTTTTTCAAATACTTAATGTTGCATTTTTCAAAATCAGGAACATCAAAATAGCAGGGAATGACTCTTTCTCCTGTAGACAACTTATTGCAAAAAAAGCTGCAATCCCACCAGCCAGCAAAATTACATCTAGCCTTTTGGTCAGTCCATCCATAAGTTTGTTCTTTGTGTTTTTCCATCTAGTTTAGAAGAAGACTTAATTTATAAATTATTCCGGAAACTTTTAATGCTTCAACTCTAGTTGAAGTCTTCGCTTTCTTTATAAATATCCATTTCTTCTTTAGAAAAGAATAAATTGATGCATAGAAGAAACTTAATAAGATGACAGAAAAATATATCTCAGTAAACATGGATGATGAGAAAATAACTCAGATAGCAGAGATTCTTTCAAATAAAACATGTAAGAAAATATTAGATTATCTTGCTGAAAAAGAAGCAAGCGAGGGAGATATATCTAGAGATTTAAAAATTGCAATTAGTACTATTGAGTATAACTTGGATAAACTTATTGATGCAGGACTTGTTAAAGAAAATAAGAATTTTTTTTGGAGTGTTAAAGGTAAAAAAATAAAGACATATGGTCTTGCAAATAAGAAAATAATCATTTCTACTAAAAGAAGTTTTAGTGGCATGATTGCCTCTATTTTTGCAGGCGGATTTATACTTGGAGCAGTTAAATTATTTATGAACTACAAGGTTATTAGAAGTCTTGGTGGGAGTGCTTTACCCGTGGTAGATAATACTGTTAAAAAAGTAGTTTATTCTGCTGAACCTTCTTCATTTGCTTTAAAATCGTTTGAAAGTCTTAGCTATTTTAATGATGTTTTTGCGTGGGTGATAGCGGGATTGATTGCTGGAGGAATTTTATTTTTTATTTTAAGGAAGGTAAACCTATTGAAAGGAGGTAAAAAATGAAAGAAAAAATGGAAAGTTCAGTAAAAATCACTTTGATTATAGTGGCGGCAGTACTTTTACTTGTTTTTGGAGGAGGATATGCTCTTTTTCTAGCAGGTAATACAGATACTAATACTATAAGTGTTGATGGAGTATCAAACATAAAAGCAACACCCGATTTAGTAAGCGTTTATTTTAATGCACAAACAACTGGAAATACTTCTAAAGAAGCGAATGACAATAATGCCAAAATGGTTGATGAAATAATCACTGCATTAGTAAAGCAAGGCTTTGAAAGAAAAGATATTCAGACAGAAAGCTTCAATATTTATGAAGATTTTCAATGGATTTACAATAAACAAATATCCAAGGGATATATCGCAACACATCAGCTAAAAGTTGAGTTATCTACTAATGAAGCTTCAAAGATTGGAGATGTTATTGATGCAGGAGTAGATGCTGGTGCATTGCTAAATTACATAAACTTTGAGTTATCAACTGCTAAACAAAACGAGTATAAGGCTCAAGCATTAAAAGAAGCAAGTGAGGACGCTAAATTAAAAGCAGAATCTATTGCAAGCGGGCTTGGAAAAACTATGGGAGATCTTGTTTCTGTTTCAACATCAAATTTTGACTATTATCCTTGGCCAATTTATGCGTCAAGTGGAGTAAGTGAAGATGTTGCTATGGCAAAGCAAGCGACTACGAATATACAGCCAAGTGATCAGGAGATTAATGCGCAGGTTTCTGCTGTGTTTAAGATAGTTTAAGTTTGTTTTTTATTTTTTTATTTTTTTAAGTCGAGCCTGTTAGGGCGAGACTGGTTTTCGTTAGGTTTTTATATGCCTTCCACTTTCTCCAAATATGGAAAAGAATTATGAAGTTGGAGATAAAGTAAGAATTAAAACCACAAAAGAAGAAATAGATGGTTTGCTTCTTGAAAGTCACGAACCAGGTATTTTTCTTATAAAACTTGAATCTGGTTATAATATGGGGATAAAAAAAGAGGATGTTGTTGAAGTTAAACTTGTTGAAAAATCGAAAAAAAATGTGGCAGAATCTGAATTTAAGTTAAGTGGGAAAAAACCAATTGTTGACCTTATTATCTGTGGAGGAACAATTTCAAGTTCGTTGGATTCAAAGACTGGGGCTGTAAAATGGGTTACAAAACCAGAAGATTTGTTTAGATTTTATCCTGAAATTTTTGATTTGTGTGATATAAGAATAATTAATCCGTTTATGAAAGCAAGTGAAAATATGTCTTCTTATGATTGGATAAAAATAGCAAAACAAGTTGTTAAGTCTCTTAATGAAGATAATGTTCACGGAGTTATTATCACACATGGAACTGATTTTTTACATTATACTGCCTCTGCATTATCTTTTTTCTTGAAAGATGTCAATAAACCTGTTATTCTAACTTATTCACAGCGTTCTACTGACAGAGGTTCAAGTGATGCAGAACTTAATTTATATTGTTCTGCCAAAGCTGCTCTTTCAGATATTGCAGAGGTTATGCTTGTTGGACATGCTAGTTCAAATGATGATTTTTGCTATGCTCTTCAGGGAAATAAATGTCGAAAAATGCATTCTTCTAGTCGTGATGCATTTAAATCAATAAATTGTATGCCTATTGCAAAAATTTCTAAAGATAAAATAGAAATTTTAAGAAATTACCATAAGAAAAAAACAGGAAAAGAAAGTAAAATAGAACTTGATGCGGTTTTTGAAGAAAAAATTGCCCTTGTAAAATTTTATCCTGGGCAAAATCCTGAAATTTTAGAACATTATTTTAAGGAAGGCTATAGGGGGCTTGTTATTGAAATGTCTGGCCTTGGTCATGTGCTTACAGAAGGCAAGAATGACTGGATTCCTGTTTTGAAAAAGATTATTGAAAAAGGGATGATTGTGTGCGCTGCAGGACAGACAATTTATGGAAGGCTTGATCCTCTGGTTTATTCTCCTGGCAGAGAATTAAAAAAAGCAGGGGTTATTTATCTTGGAGATATGCTTTCAGAGACAGCTTTTGTCAAATTGGGTTATGTTTTAGGAAAGACGAATAAAAAAGAAGAGATTGAAAAGTTAATGCTCCAGAATATTTCTGGAGAGTTTAATGATAGACTTATCGAATAATTATAATAAATTTATCTATGTTTGTAGGTGGTTTTTTTATGTGGATGATAGTGTTTAGTCGAAACATATTGCTTGTTTTGTGGTTTTTGTTTATATGAATTATTTTTAGCTTTTTTTACTGAAGAAGTATATTGGCTTGGTTGAGCTTGTTCTGATAAAACATAAGTTGGAATTGAGTTTATGCTTGTATCAGTTGCATATTCCATTCTTCCGAGAACACTTTCTGCATATCTTAATATTGATGGGCATCCATAATCTTGAGGTTTTAAAAGCCAGGCATTTCCCTTTCCAGTTTTAACATATTTTCTTTCTCCATCTTTTTTTTCAATTATTTTTATTCCTTTTGCACGAGCAAATGCAAATTCTCTGACATTGATATTAGTATAATCTTCTTTTCCTGGATAGACTATCCTTAATGATTGCTGTATCTCTTTTGGACCAGCATAATGTGTCATTGCTAATAAACCGGGGTTATTATCAAATATTTTTGCTCTTTTTGTTAAATCATAATCTGCAATAAATTCGTTAAATCTAGTATTTGTTAATAGTTCTCTTTGAACTGCAGATGAGGTTAAAGGGCCGTCGTAGGGTACATTAATCCCCTCTGCCTTTGCTTGTTTTACAATACTTATCGCTGTTTGGGGAAGATAGCCAAAATATCCTGCGGCGCCTGTTTTTTTATGGCAAGCAGTTATTTTGCCACTTGATTCTTGCTGTTTTAATGATTGTTTTGATTCTTCTACAACTGAACTTGTTTTTTGTTCTGCTTTTGCAGTGCATCCATATAAATCATTTTGTTTTTTAGCTGGTTGTGGTGTTATCTGCTGTGTCCTTTTTTCTAGCGATTGTTTTATTGCTTTTTCTAAAACTATTTTTTCTAAATTTTCTTGAGGAGATAAAACTATACTTGGTTCTCTTGTTTTTGCTTGAGATGCTTGAGAATAATTTGTTTTTGTATTTGATTCTGTATATTTTAATATTCCGTTAGAGGTATTTGGAGTAAGTGTTGTTGTTATTGTTCTTTGTCCTTGAGAAGGTTCTTCAGTATATTGTTCTACAGGGGCAGGAGGGGTTTGCATTTGAACCATTTCCGTATTTTGTGTTCTAGATTTATTGTGCAAAAACCAGCCCACTTCTCCTGTCATGAGAATCCCATTTACGAGGAGAGCATATAGTATTGGTTTAGTCCAGTTTTTTTCTGCCATTTTTATTATTCTTTTTAAGCTTGGTAAGTATTTAAATGTTTGTTTTTGTTACTCCTGTTAAGATACAACACTAACGAAAGGTTTAAATAGATTGAAATATTAGAATAATTATGTTTACAAATCCAAATCTACTTGACGAAATAGATACTAAACAGGCAAGCATAGAGGAAAATCCAGAATTTTATGTAGCTTTGCAAAATAGAATAGAATCAAATTTTGATAATTATTCTAAGATTTATTCTTGGATGATAGAACATCCAGATATAAGAAGGGGTTTATTAAAAGAAGATATTGACTCTGCAACTAGAGGAAAACTAATTTCCAGGGCCAGAGAAGGAATAAAGAACCTTAGAGAAGCATGGAAATACCTTAGGGTTTTAAAAGATCCATTTAATGATGGGACATTAAAAACTTTAGCAACGATTATTGAACCAGATTTTAATATGACTCCAAATTTTAGACAAGACAGAGTTTCACTTAATATGCAAGAGTATACTCCTCCCAATCCACTAAGAGTTCCAGAATTAATTTCTCAGGCTTTTTTTGATTTAAAAAATAATGAATGCCATCCTGTTGAAAAGGCTGCTAAGGCTCATCTTTACATAGCCGGAATACAACCATTTAATAACGGTAATAAACGACTTGCGAGATTAATGCAGGATAAAATACTTCTTGACGCAAATTTGCCTCCAGCCACAATTCCATCTGGAGAAAGAGAAGCTTATATTGATATACTTGAAAATGCTTTATCTGGTTGGAATTCTATGAGAAATGGTTCTGCTTTTTCTTATGATTTAAAGAGAAAATCAATGAATAATCAAAGACCTTTTTTTGATTATATTGCCGGCAAGGTTAATTCTGCTTTAGATCATATTGTTGGAGATCTTAATTTATTTCGTATTAGAAAACAAAATCAGCAATCAGTTTATCCTATCCATAATCTTTTAAGGCAACACTAAACTTTAAAACCTTTTATTTCTTTATTCATTTATGCAAGAAAAAGTTAGTAAAAAAGAAGAACCACGCAAAATAGAAATGAAATCTGGCCTTGAAATACATCAACAGCTCGATACAGGAAAACTTTTTTGCAGATGCCCATCTATTCTTAGAAATGATAATCCTGACTGGATTGTTAACAGAAAGCTTCATGCTGTTGCGGGCGAGGGTGGAAGAGTAGATATCGCAGTTAAACATGAACAAGAAAAAGATAAAGAGTTTGTTTATGAGGGATATAAAGATAGTAATTGTCTTATTGAACTTGATGAAGAACCACCAAGAGAGATTGATAGTGAAGCATTGAAGATTTGTCTTCAAGTAGCTGTACTCTTGAATTGCGAAATAATCCCCGTAACTCAAATAATGAGAAAAACCGTTATTGATGGAAGTAATACCTCTGGATTTCAGAGAACAGTTCTTATTGCTAGGAATGGATGGGTTCAGACAGAAAGAGGAAGAGTGGGAATACAGACAATTTGTTTAGAAGAAGATGCTGCAAGAATAATTAAGCATGAAGAAGGAAAAACAATTTATCGTTTAGATAGATTGGGAATTCCACTCATTGAGATTACAACATATCCTGAAATTTTTTATCCAGAACAAGTTAAAGAGGTCGCTTTGAAGTTAGGAGATATTTTAAGGGCCTGCAAGGTGAAAAGAGGAATTGGAACAATAAGGCAAGATGTTAATATTTCTGTTCCAGGACATTCAAGAGTGGAGATTAAAGGTTTTCAAGATCCGGGAATGATGATTAAAACAGTTGAACTTGAGATTGAAAGACAGAAAAAGGAATTAGCATCTAAGAAAAAATTTATTGCAGAAGTAAGAAAGGCGAATCCAGATGGAACAACAAGTTTTTTGAGGCCAATGCCTGGAGCAGAAAGAATGTATCCTGAGACAGATTTACCTCTTCTTAAAATTTCACGTGAATTAACAAATGAAGTAAGAAACTCGCTTCCAAAATTAAGGGAGGATATAAGGGGAGAATTAAAACAAAAGGGATTGAATGATGAAATGATTAAACTTGTTTTATCAAGCGGAATGCTTGAAGAGTTTGAAACATTATTAAAAGTTTATAATAATTCTGTTTTTGTTGCTAAAATTCTTTTTTTAATGCCTAAAGAGATTGCTAGTCATGAGAAAGTTAACGAAAACATTTTTAGTGTGGATATCATAGAGACGATTTTGAAAGCAGTAAAAGATAAGAAGATTTCAGAAGAAGATGCAAAAGGAGTTATGGAGAAAATTGCTAAAAATATTCCTGTTTCAGAGGCATTAAAAGTTGAGAAAAAAGATATGGGCGAAATTGAAACAGAAATTGCGAAGATTGTTAAGGAAAAACCTGGACTTTCTATCGGCGGATATATGGGGCTTGTGATGGCCAAGTTTAAGGGGAAAGTTAGTGGGAAAGAAGTTAGTGATATACTTGGAAAATTGGTTAAATAAGAAAACTTATAAAGAAAGTTTCTTTTAAAAAAGAAGCTTTAAGTAAGAAAAGTAGTTATAGATTTCAAAAAAATCTTTAAATAAAATATGGAAAGAACAACTATAAAAAAAACATTTGAAAATAAAGCAGGAACAAAAGTAAAGCTTGCTGGCTGGGTGCATGAAGTTAGAGCACTTGGAAAAGTTAAATTTCTTGTTCTTAGAGATATTTCTGGAAGAATACAAACCGTGGGTGTAAAAGGAGAGACTCCTGAAAAAGATTTTGAACTTATGGGTAAGATTAATCGTGAAAGTGTTGTTTATATTGAAGGTGTTGTGAAAGATAGCAAACAAGCACTTGGTGGAAAGGAAATTGGTATTGAAAAAATTGAGCTTGTTTCTGAAGCAGGAGAAAAGCTGCCAATAGATGTTTCTGATTTTTCAAAGACAGAATTACCTAAAAGATTAGATTATCGTTTCCTTGATTTACATAGAGAAAGAGTTCAGGCAATTTTTAGGGTTCAATCAACTATTATGACTGCATTTAGAGAGTATATGACCCAAAAACAAAATGCTCTTGAAGCAGCATTCCCCAGTTTAATCGGAGCATCTAGTGAAGGCGGAACAGATGTTTTCAAGGTTAAATATTTTGAAAAAGAAGCATTTCTTTCTCAATCTTGTCAGTTATATAAACAGATGCTTGCTTGCAGTATGGAAAAAATCTTTGCTATTTTTACTTGCTGGAGAGCAGAAAAACATAATACTGTTAGACATTTAAACGAATGCAGGCAAATGGACTTTGAAATGGCTTTTGCTGATGATAAAGATGTAATGGCTATTATGGGCGAGTGTGTTCAGTATATTGTTGCAAGAGTTTTAGAAAATAATAAAAAAGAATTAGATTTACTTGAGGTAAAATTAAAAGTTCCAGAAATAAAATATGTTACATTTAAAGAAGCTTCGGATTTAATAAAAAAACATAAGGTTCATGTTGGTGAAGATGATTTAAATGGTGAAGCAGAAGAAAAACTTGGAGAGTTATATCCTGACACTATTGTTTTTGTTCATGATTGGCCATTATCTGGAAAGCCATTTTATATTATGCCTAAAGATCAAAAAGCTGATGCTAAATTATCTAATGGTTTTGATGCAATATACGGGGGAATGGAAATTACTAGTGGCGGACAGAGAATTCATCTTCCAGAGTTATTAATCGCAAGATTAAAAGCAAAAGGATTGAATCCAGAATCATTTAAAGATTATGTTGATAGTTTTAGATATGGTGCGCCACCTCATGCAGGCTGGGCTATAGGTGTTGAAAGATTAACTATGCTTCTTTTAGGACTAAAAAATATTAGAGAAGCTGTTCTTTTTCCAAGAGATCGAGATAGACTGACTCCCTAGTTCTTTTTACTTTTATAGTATAGAAAAATCAAATTTTCCTGTCCTGAAAAAGGTTATTAACAGATTAGTGCCTTTTTCTAGTAGTAACAAACATAAGATTTAAATAGTTCTTTGCATTCCCCCTTATAATAGTTTTGAAACAAAATACGATGGAAAAACAAGTGCTTGAAGATTTAATGCAAGACTGTCCTTGTGACAAAACCAAATGGTGCTTTCTTAGAGAGTTATTAAAACATACTGGTGTTGGAGACCGAGAAGCAGAACATATGAGGCTTGTTTTTGATTATAAATTTATTCAATCTGCTGATGAGGGACTAGATATTGGTGAAGAACGAGCCTTGGATGAATGGGTAAAGAAAGGATATGCTGCGGCATTTATTGCAGTGTATAAACCTGAAATGAGACATGAAGACTTAAAATATAAAATATTTATTGAGCAACTTCCAAGGGCAGACAATATTCCCAGTCTAGATAATCAAGAAAATGAACGTGACCCTATTGCGATTTTGGAGGAAACTTGGAAGAAAAAGA
>Ga0247841_10001189_pt1 | contig 60993 bp, 47 predicted proteins | sample LaCruzMarch2015__2_FD_192410 | JGI IMG/M metagenome (GOLD analysis project Ga0247841, IMG submission 192410) | Freshwater microbial communities from meromictic Lake La Cruz, Castile-La Mancha, Spain - LaCruzMarch2015_18m | ecosystem: Environmental > Aquatic > Freshwater > Lake | place: Spain...
ATAATTATGTTTAAATTTACCCGTTCATTTTTATTTGCAGAGATTACGATTTAACCCGGCTGGCGGATGGAGTCAACAGAAATCTTAAAAAAAATCAACCATATCTTTGCAACGGTTTTAGAAAACCGGGAGATTTTACTGTCACGTGAGACCATAATAACCAATATAAAGGGATGGGATTCATTTTCAAATATCAGGTTGATCATGTCGATGGAGAAAAATTTCGAATTGAAGTTTAATACGTTTGAAATTCAATCATGTAAAAATATTGGCGATCTCTGCGATACGATCCAGCGGAAGCAGCCCTGACCGTAGGAATAGACAATACCAATGTTCCATCTAACCCATTTTGGATGTATTTCAATACGACTCAATATATTCTGTTCCTTCCCCTCGTCGTAATTCTATTCTACCTGACCCCATTTCGTTTCCGATGGCTGCTCCTCCTGGCGGCAAGTTATTACTTCTATGTTTGCTGGAGAGCGGAATTCATGGTTGTGATCATCTTCTCAACCATGGTGAACTATTTTTCTGCCATCCTGATCGCCCGAAACAAGACAAATAAACGCAATAAGAAAATATTCCTCACGATCGCCCTGGTAATAAACCTGGGCATGCTGATCATTTTAAAATATCTTGGGTTTATCAATGATTTTTTCCATGAGATATTCGGCATCATACCTGCTCCAACATCGCCTTTGCTTTATCTAATTGCCCCGGTAGGCCTGTCCTATTTTACATTGCAGTCACTTACCTATGTTTTCGATACCTATTATAATTTGCGGGAGCCAGAAAAACATCCCGGCATTTTCGCATTGTATGTGGCATTTTTCCCGCTCATCCTCTCTGGCCCCATTGAACAATCCACCCATTTGTTGCCTCAGTTTCGTGATAAGGCGCGGGCAAAACTGAAATCGGTGAATATTGAAGAGGGGATTAAACTGATTATCTGGGGATACTTTCTGAAACTTGTGGTTGCTGACCGAACCTCTATTTATGTCGATGCAGTCTTCGGTAATGTTGACCGGCATGGAGGAATAACATTTATAGCGGCCCTCATTTTGTATAGTTTTCAAATCTATTCTGATTTTGCCGGTTATTCCTGCATCGCTATCGGATCTGCGAGGCTGATGGGGTTTGATGTTTTGCATAATTTCAACCGGCCCTATTTTTCTCAGTCAATCAGTGAATTCTGGACTCGCTGGCATATTTCCCTTTCCACCTGGCTCAGGAACTATCTTTTTAATCCGCTTTCTTATTATTTCATGAGAAAGTTACAAAAAGAAAGATACCTGAAAATCATTAAACCTGAATTACTTACATATGCCATTGCCGCATCCATTACTTTTTTAATGTGCGGCATCTGGCATGGTGCAAATTTCACCTTTATCATTTGGGGCAGCCTGCATGGGTTCTACCTCATTGTTGATCGGATTATCAACAAAAAGGGTGGAAACAGGGTGCTCAATATTATCATAACCTACATTTTGGTGTTATTTGCCTGGATTTTCTTTCGCTCCGAGAATGTCCACCAGTCTTTGACAGTCATAAAAGCGATCCTGACCCATCCGGGATCACTCTATATTCCATTCGACAGCGACGTTGTTGCCCCTGTCTATGCCGTTCTGGGGATATTTATTTTACTCATGGTCGAAGTGAAACGCGAGTTTTTCAATAACAGTTTCTCGCTGAGCGGAAATAAAAACGAATATATACGGATGGCCTCCTATGGATTCATGATATTTTTGATACTTTACCTGGGGGTTTTTGACGCCAGCCAGTTCATGTATGTTAAATTTTGATCCTTCATGAACAGTCAACTTAAAATTCTTTTGATTAAAGCGCTGAAATTCATTGTCATTCTTGCTATTCTTGACATTGGGTTGGGAATGGGGGTACGGATGCTTTTTTTTACCCAGCATTCAGGAAAATTTTTCCGGATGAACCGCTCTTTTACCAAAGCCAATGCTGATATTTTCATCTTTGGAAGCAGTCGTTCAAATCATCATTATCATCCCGAAATTTTAAATGATGAGTTAAATCTCAAAAGTTACAATGTTGGTGCACAGGGACAGCAAATCCTTTTTCAAACCACGGTACAGAAGATCATTTTAAATCGTGTGAAACCTAAATTGGTCATACTGGATGTCAGTCCGGAATGGATGTACAAATCGACAGAGGCCAATGACAACCTGAGTGAATTACGCCCTTTTTATTTCAGGTACCCTGAAATCATCGGGCCGGTTCTTGCTGTTCAATCCCAGCTACAGAAATTCTGGTTAAATTCCCGGATATACCAGTATAACTCAACCATCGTCCATATAATCTATTACCGATTGAAACCTCAAATTGACGTGGATGGGTATGTGCCATTGTTTTATACGATGACGCCCAGGGATTCCCGTTCGCAGATTCTCGATGACTCCTTGAAAAATCTGAACGGGAAGCCAAAATCAATCGACACGATCTATGAAAATGCCCTTACCTCATTCCTTCAAAATGCCCGTTCCAGGAATATCAACGTGGTGATGGTCTATTCTCCTGATTACAGTGGGGCAAAAGCAGTGGGAAACCCTTCAGCTGAAAGAATAAATGCAATTGGACGCGCCATGGAAATACCTGTGATTGATTACTCCGATGACCCCTATTTCCGCAATCATCCCGAAATGTTCAACGACATTCACCACCTGAATGACCAGGGCGCCAAAGAATTTTCAAGACAGATAACCCAGAGATTAAAAGCCTATCTTTAACAAGAACTTCCCTTTCAGTGCGAATCTATTCCATGAAGCATGTAAAACAGATGCATCAGGGAGCGTGAGATTTCGGCCATATATTCATTCACGGCTTTTACACTGCCTGGAAGGGTGAAAATCAGGGACTTTCCCATGACTCCCGCCACCGACCGGCTAACCAAGGCGGCTGGCTTTGCAGTTCCATATTTCACGCGGATCATTTCCATGATACCCGGAATTTCCTTGTCCAGTAATGGTTTTACGACATCCGGCGTGAAATCACGGGGGCCGATTCCCGTTCCCCCGGTAGTGATTACAAGGTCGACAAGTTCTTCCTTGGCTTTGTTTAAAAGGCTCTCCAGTTTAATCGGGTCATCCGGGATCAGGGAATAATGAATAAAGTGGTGGAGTCCATTTGAATCGAAAAAATCCTTCACCAATTCCTTGATTCGGATTCCGGAACGATCATCATACGCTCCGGCTGAAGCCCGGTCACTTAATGTAATTACCAGCACACGGTACATTTTCGGATGATAATCCAATTCCATCCCTGCTTTCAGCATGCCCGGGCTTAATACCCTGCAAAAAATACCCTCCTTGGGCATAACGCAATTTCCCACTTCTTTAAATATGGCACAACTGGAGCCATGGCATTCTTTTCCTATCTGTGTGACTTCCAACTCAATAACGCCAGTGGTAAACCGATCAAGCGGATGTGCAGTCCAAAGATCCATACCGGATGTGGTGAGATTTTCGGCAAACTCTCCAGGGGCTACTTTTCTCCCGGCCTCCGTTTCAAATTTTAGGATACTTTCAGTTCCAAGCAGACTCACCTGCCGGTTCCAGTGGCCGGCATGTGCATCATCCACTACACCGGTTTGTGTCAGTTCGATTTGATCGACCGCTTTTTTTATGGTGCCCTTGTGTTCAGAAGTATTGACTGAAATGATTTTTATTTGTTGCATCTGTCGTCTGTTTGTAAGTCCTCTTTGGTTTTGCCGGTCAATCGGATATCCCCGACAGTCATGGCTGTATCAACTGCCTTGCACATATCGTAAATGGTAAGCAGGGCAATGGATACGGATGTGAGCGCCTCCATTTCGATGCCTGTTTGTCCCTGGCATCGGGCAAGGCTTTCAACGGTCACCCCGGTGTCGTCTAACGTGGCTTTTACATCCAGTTTGGTAATTTGAAGCGGATGGCAAAGCGGGATCAATTCACTGGTACGTTTTCCTCCCTGAATTCCTGCTATTTCTGCGATCGTAAGCACATCGCCTTTTTTCATTTTATTGTCCCGGATCAGTTCCAGGGTTTCCTTGCTGAGACTTATATGACCCTGAGCCATGGCGGTGCGCAGCTGAACTGGTTTTGATCCAACGTCAACCATGTTGGCCTTGCCTGATTGGTCAACATGCGATAAGCTCTTCTTTTTATCTTCACACATAATAAAATCTTAAATGTTAAAAATCAAAGCGTTGGGATCATCCACCGATATTATGGAATCCCCCGTTCAAATTGATGGTGCCTTTTTCGGGTTTTAAACTGATTGCTTTTTCAAGTGCTCCGCGTATGCCCAGTTCGCGTGTGCTGAACTGAATGTTGCTGAACAGACAGGGGCGGATCATCCCATTGGCTGTAATCCTGAGGCGGTTGCAGTTCAGGCAGTCGCCACCGTGACCATTTTCGACCATGGTGAAACATCCGTCGGCCAGGCTCATTTCATGGATGAACCGTACTTCGAGGCCATTGTTCTCACAATATTCCCGCACTGCTTGGGCATCGGGTTCATCAGAGGAGGTACGGACAACGCAGTTAATTTTAACGGGAGTCAATCCGGCCATTTTTGCTGCCGCTATGCCTTCAATAACTTTTTGGATATCACCACCCCGCGTGATGGTCCTGAATTTCTCAGGATCCAGGGTGTCGAGGCTGATATTGATGCGGTGAAGTCCGGCAGCGGCAAGATCTCCGGCGAATTCCGGCAACAGGATTCCATTTGTGGTCAGGCCAAAATCAATAATCCCCGGGATGGCTGCGATTTTCTCAATCAACGAAATGATTCCCTTGCGAACCAGGGGTTCTCCTCCGGTTATCCTCACCTTGGTGATCCCCATGGATACTGCTTCGCTGATTACCTCCACGATCTCTTCGAAACTCAGGATATCACCGTGGTCCATCAGATTTACACCTTCAGTGGGCATGCAATAGGTGCATCGCAGGTTGCAGCGGTCGGTGATGGAAACGCGAAGGTAGCTGATCTGTCGGTTATAGCGGTCGTACATATACCTGCTCTCCCTTATTAATGGTGGTGGTTCCGATATCCATCACCATGATGCCGTTTGCCACAGTATAGGCATTGATGTGGGCGGAACCATGATATTCAACAGGAAAAACAACACCATCTTTTATAACCACCGGAATCATCGATTTACGTGCAGATTTGCGCCTGGAGAAATCCTTGCCCAACGGGAGTTTAAACGTTACCGGATCTGTGGAATGGCCCATCATCCTGAGCAGGAACGGTTTCACCATCATTTCAAACAAAACGAAGGAAGAGACCGGATTGCCCGGTAATCCGAATATATAGGTGTTATCACGGTAGCCAAAAACGGTTGGTTTTCCAGGTTGAATGGCGATGCTTTTAAAGAGAATTTTCACCCCAGCCTCCTGCATCACGGCCGGTACAAAATCAAAATCGCCCATTGAAACCCCACCTGTAAGCAGCACAACATCATTTTCTTCAAGTGCCAGGTCAATGATTTTCCTCATTCCGGGGCCAGTATCTCCGGCAATTCCATAATAGGAGGGGAGGGCCGGCACAGTTTTTACCTGGGCTTCAAGCTGCCATGCATTTGAATTCCGGATCTGGGCAAGCTCCGGGGTCACTCCAGGTTCGACGAGTTCATCGCCGGTGGAGATGATCGCTACCCTGGGGAGTTTAGAGACCATGGGATTTACGGCACCTACCGCGGCAAAGACTGCAACATGGGCCGGGGTGATTTGCATGCCTTTCTGAAGCACACGGTCACCCGCCCTGATATCCTCTGCACGGTAACAAATATTTTTTGAAATGTGTTTTCCGTGAATCCTCACCATGGTATCAGTAAGCAAAGACGACGCTTCAACCATGATTATGCAGTCGGCTCCCAAGGGAACCATCGCTCCGGTCATTATTTTGGAACATCGCCCCGGGGAGATTGTTTTTTGCGGAACAGCGCCTGCTGCAATAGTTTCAAGAATCAGCAGGTCGACAAAATTCTGTCCATCTGCTGATAAGTTGTGCAAATCGGTCATCTGGCATGCATATCCATCCACGGCTGATTTGTCAAACGGCGGCATGTCTATATCAGAGCAGATATCTTCTGCAAGAATTCTACCCAATGAATCGGATAGTCCAATACGTTCTCCGGCAGGCATAAATGGCTGAGAAAGTACGGTTTGAAGAGCATCTTCGAATAGAACCATTTCGATTTAGGATTTCAGTTCCTGGATAAATTTTTCGAAACCCAGTTGTATATGGCTGTCGACTGTATTGTGGAATACCTCGAATGCTCTGACGAGGCGCCTTCCCTCCTCGGTCAGCCCGGTATGACCTCCGTCGGTACCCCCACGTTGTTTTTCAAGGAGGGGGAACCCAAAGAATTTTTCGATTTTTTTAAGATTTCCCCAGGTTCGGCGATAGGTATAGCCCAATTCATCGCACGCGGCCTTCATTGAACCCTTCTCTTCAATCAACTTTAACATCTGCCATTTACCATCACCCATTATCCCGGTCTCCCGATCATCCGACATCCAGATTTTATAATGGAGGTGTATTTCCGACAATTTGTTACTGAATTTTGTTTCCATCTGCATCAATTGACAAATAAAAATAAAAATTTTGGTGTGCTTAACCGCTCCGATGGCAGGTATAACTATTTCTCACTGCTGTAGGCTTCAATGACCCGGCCTACTAACTTATGCCGGATTATATCAGATTTATCAAGGTAGACGAAATCAATGCCAGGAATGTTCTTCAGGATTTCCTGGGAATGGATTAACCCGCTAACCTGGTTTTTAGGCAGGTCGATTTGGGTAACATCTCCGGTAACGATGAATTTTGATGAGACGCCCATTCTCGTGAGGAACATCTTGAGTTGGCTGGGGGTGGTGTTTTGCGCTTCGTCAAGAATGGCAAATGCATTGTTCAGGGTTCGGCCGCGCATAAAAGCCAACGGGGCGATCTCGATCACGCGGTCTTCGATGTATTGCAGTAGCTTTTGGGTGGGGAGCATGTCTCCCAGCGCATCGTACAATGGTTGCATATAGGGATCGAGCTTTTCCTTCAGGTCGCCGGGCAGGAAACCCAGGTTTTCTCCAGCTTCGACTGCAGGCCGCGTAAGAATAATGCGCTGGATCTCCTTATTTTTAAGAGCACGGACAGCGAGGGCAACGGCGGTGTATGTTTTCCCGGTGCCTGCCGGACCAATGGCAAAGACCAGGTCGTGACGGAAGCAGCCATCGACAAGTTTTTGCTGATTGGATGTCCTAGCCCGGATCAACATCCCATTTTTCCCATGAACCAGCACATCAGGCTGGATTTCAGGAGAGGTTGGGGTTCCATTTGAATCTACTCCGAGAAGCATGGTTATGTCGGATTTCGTCAACCGGCCAAATTTCTCAAAATGGAGGAGCAGGGTGTTGAATTTTGTTTCAAAATCGAGGAGGTAAGCCTCCTCACCAAAAGCTCTTACATAATTGTCGCGGGAAACTATTTTTAGTTTCGGAAAGAAATTCCGTATAACCTCAAGATTCTGGTCATTGGCCCCAAAAATATCAAGCGGGTGAATGGTTTCGATGTTTATTGTTTTCTCACTCATGAATTATTTGTACCTTTGAATACGCAAAAGTACGAATTATTCCATGGCTATCATCACGCTTACGAGCGACTGGGGACTTAAAGATCACTATGCCGGGGCTGTCAAAGGCGCTATACTGCGGCAGCATCCGGAGGCACAAATCGTCGATATATCGCATTATATCCCTCCTTTTGACCTGAACCAAACCGCTTTTATCGTCCGCAATTTTTACCGGAATTTTCCTGAAGGAACCATCCATATTCTTGCAGTTAATACTGAAGCCGCCATTGAAACGCCCCACACCCTGGTTTTTCATCATGGTCACTATTTTATCGGTGCTGACAACGGGATTTTTTCTTTACTTTTTGATGATAAACCAACAAAAATAATCGAACTGGATGTCATGCAGGACTCCGATTATTTCACCTTTCCTACGCGTGATGTTTTTGTAAAGGTGGCATGCCATATAGCCAGCGGAAAGCCGGTTGAGGCACTGGGCCATCCCAAGGACAACGTTTTGCAAAAGATGGCATTTCAGCCTGTGATACAGGGGGATATCATCAAGGGAAAGGTTATTTATATTGATAATTATGAGAATGCGTTTGTTAACATCACCGAAACGCTTTTCAGGTCGGTCGTTAAAAATCATAAGTTTTCAATTACCTTTCGAACTGCGAATTACAGCATCAGCGAAATCAGCAGGTCATACAAAGACGTAGGTCAGGGTGTTATGCTGGCGTTGTTTTCCAGCAGCGGGTACCTCGAAATTGCCATCCGTGAAGGTAAAGCCAGCAGTTTGCTTGGATTGAAGATGGATCAGCTTGTGTCGGTGGAAATTTTGTAATAATTCCCATTGCCCATTGCCTAATGCCTATTGCCTAATGCCCATTGCCTATTGCCTATTGCCTATTGCCTAACACCCAATCCCTAAGAAAAAATGGAAAAATCAAAAAACATAGCGCTTGTAGGACACGATAACCGGAAGAAGGATCTTGTTGAGTGGGTGGAATTCAATTATAAAACCTTGCTCGGGCACCACCTGATTTGTACCGGTACCACGGGAAAACTTGTGGAAGAGACGATTCTGAATAAATTGGAGGAGGAGGAGAAGATCACCTTTGATATCCAGAAATTGAAATCAGGCCCGCTTGGCGGCGATCAGCAATTGGGCGCCATGATATCAGAGGGAAAAATTGATCTGCTCATCTTTTTCTGGGATCCAATGCAGCCGCAACCCCACGATGTTGATGTAAAGGCGCTTTTACGAATAACCGTGGTATATAACATCCCGACTGCCTGCAATCGTTCAACCGCCGATTTCATGATCTCATCTCACCTGTTGAAGGAGCCCTACGAGCCCAGACTTGTTGATTACTCTGGCTATGTTTCACGCCAGATCCCCGGAAATGTTCCCGGCTGATGCAGTTTGGTGCATGAAAAATGCTAATTTTGCACGCCTTTAACAGATGCATGTATGCTTACATTATTTATTAAGGAGATTAACGGGTTTTTAAATTCGCTCATCGGGTATATCGTGATGATCGTTTTTCTCTTGGTAACCGGGCTTTTCCTGTGGGTTTTCCAGATGGAATTCAATGTGCTCGATTTCGGCTTTGCCGGACTTGAAGGCTTGTTCGTTTTGGCTCCGTTCGTCTTTCTATTTCTCATCCCGGCCATCACCATGCGATCGTTTGCGGATGAGAAAAAAAGCGGAACCCTTGAATTGCTCATGACACAGCCGCTAACCGATTTGCAGGTTATCCTGGCAAAATATTTTGCAGGGGTGGTTCTGGTTATCATTGCTCTATTACCAACACTAATTTATTATTTTTCGGTTTACCGTTTGGGGCTTCCTCCGGGGAACCTGGATTCAGGTGGCATCTGGGGCTCCTACATTGGACTGTTTTTCCTTGGTGCCAGTTTTGTGTCCATAGGTATTTTTGCCTCCTCACTCACGGATAATCAAATCGTATCATTTATTCTTGCGGTCTTTATCAGTTTTCTTCTTTACATGGGGTTCGAATTTGTTTACGATTTCATCTTTTCAGGAAAAGCCGGTCTGATCATTAAATCGCTGGGACTCAATGCCCATTACACATCCATGAGCCGTGGTGTGGTCGATACGCGTGACCTGATCTATTTTATCAGTGTTACTGCAATTTTCATCCTGATGACAAAATTGACACTGGAAAGCAGGAAGTGGTAAATTTAATCAGTGAGATAGCGAAATTTAAATAGATGCTGGATAAGAAAAAAAATATCAAATGGGGGAACATCACCTGGCTTTTATTAAGCATGGCCATTATCATTTTGCTCAATATCATCGCCTCTTTTGTTTTCACGCGTTTTGATCTTACCGCCGAAAAGCGCTATTCGCTGGCCCCTGCAACAAAAAAACTGCTCAAGAAGCTGGATGATGTGGTGTTTTTCAAAGTATACCTTTATGGTGATCTTCCCCCCGGTTTTCAGCGTTTATCAAATGAAACCAGGGAGATGCTCGATGAGTTCAGGGCCTATAGCGAGAACATCCAGTACGAATTTGTGAATCCTTCGGAGAACCCGAATGCAAAGGATCGAAATGATGCTTACCGTTTGCTTGTTGAACGCGGACTACAGCCTACCGATCTGCGGGTGAACGACAAAGGGGCCTCTTCACAACGCATTATTTTCCCAGGGGCGATGGTATCTTACCATGGCAAGGAGATCCCAATACAGCTGTTGATGGCGCAGCTCCAGCAGGATCCCAACAAGGTTCTGAACAATTCTATTCAATCACTGGAGTACAATCTGGCCAGCGCCATTAAAAACCTTACCACAGCAATCAAGCCGCGCATTGCCATCATTGAAGGACAGGGAGAGCTGGATCAGGCAGAGACCTTCGATATGCAGACGGCGCTCTCAGAATTTTATAATGTTGATCGGATCAGGATCAACAACAAAATCAACAGTCTGTCACTCCGGATCAAAAGCGACTCATCCAAAGATATACTGATCAATAAATACCGGGCTATCATCATTGCAAAGCCTACAAAACCTTTTGATGAACGGGATAAATTCCTTATTGACCAGTTTATTATGCGTGGAGGGAAGGTATTGTGGCTGATCGATCCGGTTTTTGCCAGCATGGACAGTCTGCAGAAGTACAACGCCACGATGGGAATCCCGAATGACATCAACCTGGAGGACATGCTTTTCAATTACGGCGTAAGGTTGAACATCAATTTGGTTCAGGATTTGAACGCGTTACCGATACCCATTAAGACGGGTCAGGTTGGAAATCAGCCGCAATTTGAGTATTTTAAGTGGTACTTTTTTCCTGTTTTGATTCCATCCATCAATCACCCGGTTGTAAATGGGTTAAATGCCATTAAAACTGAATTCATCAGCACGCTCGACACAGTGGCTGCAAATGGTGTGAAAAAAACTTTTCTGCTTGAGACCTCGCCGTACGCACGTTCCATCAATGCCCCTGTACTGATCGACCTGGAAATTATGCAGAAACAGCCCGATGAACGGCTTTTTTCCAACGGACCGATGCCTGTTGCCGTATTGCTGGAGGGTGAGTTCACCTCGTCTTTTCTCTTTCGGATTCCACCTGAATTGGCGGATAATCCCTCCCTGGGTTACCGTTCTAAAAGTAAACCTACCAAGATGATCGTCATCGCGGATGGTGATATTGCAAAAAACCAATTTCATTTCTCACAAGGGTATGTTTTGCCCCTTGGGTATGATCAATATACAAAACAAACCTTTGGAAACAGGGATTTGGTGTTGAATGTAGTCAACTATTTGTGCGACGATTCCGGACTGATTTCGGTGCGTTCACGGGAGTTGAAACTAAGGATGCTCGATTCTGCCAAAATTGCCAAACAACGTCTTTTCTGGCAATTATTCAACCTTCTGCTCCCTGTGCTGGTCATTATCCTTTTCGGGGTGGCAAAATACCGGTTTCGTTTACGTAACTATGCTCGCCCTGTGCGCAAAATTCAATCATGAAAAAAAACAGATCTATTTTAATAGCCTTTCTGGCTCTGGCTATTGTCGTGCTGGCGCTTTGGCTTACCCAATCAAGGACTACGTTCAGGCGTTCGCTGAGTGACTTTGCCCTTGATGACTCTGCCAATGTAACCACGATATTCATGGCGGATAAAAATAACAACAGTGTGAAGCTAAAAAAATTGTCTCCGGGTAAATGGTTGTTAAATGATACCTATCCGGCCCAGAAAATCAATGTTGAATTGCTGCTGAAAACCATGCTCGAAATCGAAGTGCAGCAGCCTGTGGCCAATGCTGCACATGACAATATTGTAAAGGAACTCGCCGTAAATGCAGTGAAGGTCGAAATATATCAAACTGTATACCGGATCGATTTGTTTGATGCCATTCGGTGGTTCCCGCATGAAAAGCTCACAAAGGTGTATTATGTTGGTGGTGCAACTCAGAGTAACGACGGATGCTTCATGCTGATGGAAAATTCTTCGGTGCCGTTTATTACCTTTCAGCCTGGTTTCAGGGGATTTGTTTCGCCCAGGTACAGCCCGATAGAGAAATACTGGCGGGATTACAATATATTCAGGACAACCATTCCTGAAATCGCCAAAATCAGGGTAGAGGTTCCCGGCACACCAGATTATTCCTATGAGGTACGGAATAATGGAAAGAACAGGTTTTCCCTTATTTCCCTGTCCGACAACAAAGAGATTCCGGATTATGACACCCTGAAACTTTTGAATTTTCTTTCGGGATTCAGGAACCTGAATTACGAAGCCTTGCTCAACGATATGGATAAGGTACGCAAAGACTCCATAATTGCCTCGCAGCCATTTATAATCATCACGGTTACCGATACAGCCGGCGTGACCAAAACCATGAAAACTTACCGTAAAAAGGGCATGGATGGTGAAACAAATCAGGAAGGCAACCCGCTTCCATATGATCTTGACAGGTTGTATGCCTTGGTGAATGGCGGAAGGGATTTCGCGATCATTCAGTATTTTAGCTTCGATAAAGTGTTGAGACCCAAACCATTTTTCCTCAGGGAGACATTCCAGAACAAATAAGTAGCATTGGATTATGGAGCTCCCTTTGCATGAAGATTTCATGAAGCATGAATAAAGAAGTTATAAAATACCTGGCCGGACGATTTATTCCTGCCATTGTAAGTCTGGCACTTATTGTTCTGACGATCAGGTTTCTTGGCCCGGTCGAATATGGGCGCTATTCGCTGCTCTTTTATATGGCGTTGCTGGTGATTACCCTTGATTTTCAATGGGTACAGGTCAGTATCCTTCGTTTTCTCGGAGGAATGCCTAAAGAGACCAATGTGGTGATGAGCCGTTTTTTTGACCTGACCATTTTTAATGCATTATTTTCAACCCTGATTGTGATACTGGCCGGGGTGTTTTACTTTGACCTGGCGATGGTCGATCTGATCCTGGTGGCACTTTTTACCTTTCTCACCCATTTTTATCTTTTTCACAAGGCAATATTGGAGGCATACCATAAGTCCATACGCACGGCCATCCTCGAAGGAGCCGATCAGTTACTGATTATGATATGTTTACTGGCAGGCATGTTTTTTTTGGAGCTAAGATCCTCGATGCTGATTTTTGGCTCCCTGGTTGTCGGACTGGGGGGTGTGCTGGTGCTGCGTTCGCTAACCCGTGTAAAGGGGTTACTCACCATCGATCTTAAACACCTGTACTGGGACTCGCGGTTTTCGGGCAAGGTAATTGAATTCGGGTACGGGATCACTTTGTGGCTTTTCTTTTCACATCTGCTGATGGCCGCCGACCGGTTTATCATCATGGAGTATTATGGTTACTATGATACTGGCATGTATTCAGCATTAAAAGACCTGTTATTCAAGGGAGTAACCATTGCCAGTTTCCCTATTTACATCTCTTATCAGTCAAAAATGGTTGATAAATGGAATGCCCACCATAAAATTGAAGCATGGAAAACAATCAAGGAGGCCATCAGTTTTGAGATGCTTATCTTTATCCTCGTATTCATTGGATTTATGGTCAGTAAGCCCATGCTGTTTGCTGAGGTGTTGGAAATTCCTGAAATGGATTTCTGGCTCCTCTACCTGCCTGTGCTGATGGCCTCTTTTTTATGGCAGGTGGCGCTGCTTCTTCAACGGTTTCTTGAACTGACATATCGGACAGCATATATGTTGATCGCCATCGGGGTTTGTGTTTTCCTGAATGTTATTCTCAATCTTATTTTTGTCCCACAACATGGGATGATTGCATCAAGCCTGATCCTCCTGACCACATCGACGCTCTATGCCGGTTTCATGGTCGTACTTGCTTTGATCACAATTAAAAAACTTTAAAGGGGAACCCGGTTTCCTGGATTCCCCTTTAAATCAAAATGAACGGATCAGTTTAGACAAGCCCCTGGGCCATCATGGCGTCAGCTACTTTAACGAAGCCACCAATGTTGGCTCCCTTAACATAGTTGATAAATCCATCGGGTTCAGTGCCATATTTCACACAATTTTTGTGAATCTCGATCATGATGTTGTGGAGTTTGCTGTCAACCTCTTCACGCGACCATGACATACGCATGGAATTCTGTGACATTTCGAGACCTGATGTGGCAACACCACCTGCATTGGCAGCTTTTCCAGGGCCATACAGGATCTTCTTTTCGAGATATACTTCAATGGCTTCAGGTGTCGAAGGCATGTTGGCGCCTTCTGATACGCAGAAACAACCATTGGCCATAAGCGTTTTGGCATCAATAAGTTCGATTTCGTTCTGGGTAGCGCTGGGAAGAGCAATGTCGCACTTTACTTCCCACGGGCGTTTGCCGGCAACATAGGTAGCTTCAGGATATTTATCGCAATATTCCTTGATGCGGCCGCGTTTCACATTTTTCAGGTGCATTACGAAGGCCAGTTTAGCGGCATCGATGCCCTTGGGATCGTAAATGTAACCTTCTGAATCGGATAGGGTAACAACTTTACCGCCAAGCAATGTAACTTTTTGTGTTGCATACTGGGCTACGTTGCCAGAACCGGAAACCGTTACGATTTTTCCTTTGAAATCGAGACCACGGGTCTTGAGCATCTCTTCAGCAAAATATACCTGGCCATAACCGGTGGCTTCCGGGCGGATCAGAGAGCCTCCCCATCCCAGACCTTTACCAGTAAGAACGCCGGTGAATTCATTGCGGAGACGTTTGTACTGACCAAACATGAATCCGATTTCGCGGCCACCTACGCCAATATCACCGGCAGGAACATCGGTATCAGGACCAATGTGACGCTGCAACTCTGTCATAAGGCTCTGGCAGAAACGCATTACTTCATTGTCGCTCTTTCCTTTGGGATCAAAATCGCTACCGCCTTTTCCACCGCCCATAGGCAATGTGGTGAGACTGTTTTTCAGAACCTGTTCGAAGGCAAGGAATTTCAGGATGCCCAGGTTAACCGTCGGGTGGAAACGCATGCCCCCTTTATAAGGGCCAATCGCGCTGTTCATCTCAATGCGGAAACCACGGTTGATCTGAATATCTCCCTTGTCATCCAACCAGGGAATTCTGAAAATGATGATACGTTCAGCTTCGGCCATCCGTTCGAGGATTTTAGCCTGCTTGTACTTTGGATTTTCTTCAATGAAAGGAATCAATGATTCAGCAACTTCCATTACAGCCTGATGAAATTCTTTTTCACCCTGATTCTTGGCAATGATCTTGGCCATGAATTCATCGAGCAACTTTTTTAACATGTCGTTGTTCATAGTTGATGTATTAAATTAATGATTGAGAGTTGAAAATAAAGGGCGTGTGAAATAATTCACAATTTTAAACAAAATTTCTGATAGCAAAGACAATCATCCCGGTTTTTTTTTAATAAAATTTCTGATTCAATTCAACAAAGATTATCTTAGCATTATCAATTGAAATGAAAATTTATGAGATCATACAGCATCGCCTTACAGATGTTACTTTTTACAGTGCTTGTGTCCGGTGCTTCGGCCCAGCAAATTGATAGTCTTCAGAATATAATTGTCACTGTAACGTTTGCATCTCCGCCTTCTATCTTCACAGTTGCCAAAGCTCCACTGCGTTATAATAAATCATTTGCGTACAGTTTTCAGATTGACGATGGCGAGAAGGATATTTATTCACATGGCTATCCCTTTTTTGAAGGAGGGACTGTGGCCGGTACGACTTTCCCGGGGTTGAAATTCACCGATGGATGTGGAAATGATCTCAATTTCAAGATGAGTACTTCGCTGTTTTCCTTCTCAACTTATGGAGGTGGAGAGACGGACATGCATGATCCAAACGGAGGATATGCGCTGCTCAACGTAACATGGCCTGAATTAAATGAAATTTACCAGCATAATTGGGGTGTTTCGAATCACGGTCTCACCTCCTCCTCTTCGGGCAATTTGTCCTACGATGTTGCACGCAATCACAGTTATGTAAAACGCAAGACGCAATCGGCCACTACCGGCGGTATATATATGAGCATATTTGTAAATCCCAACGGCGCGGAGGCCTTTACCCCGGTCGCATTTGCCCAGGGATCCCTGGTGTGTTACAGGGAAGGATATACCCTTGGAGATCCAAGTCTTAACGTTAATTCAAACTGGAATCACAACCAGATCATGATGGGACGCCGGGGAGTCGGCAACAGCAGCAACACGTTGGTGTCACTGGTGAATGCCATGGCAGCGGCAAGCACGGGCAGTGCCCGGCATTGGGGTGTTCATTTCACCCATGCGGTGAATAATGCAAACTATGGATATGATTTTCCCACTTTTCAGACTGTAATGAACAGTGTGGCCAATACGTATGGCAAAAACGGACTGGATAATATCTGGATGGCAACGGAGGAGGAGGTTCTCGATTACCTGCTGATCAAGGATGCAATTACCGTGAATACCCAGTTAACAGGCTCCGTGTTGAAAATAACCTATTCAGGAACCATTCCTTCGTCCTATCGGTTTTACAACAATTCACTCCTGGTCACTGCCGACCAATCAATAGCTTCAGTAACGGCGACTGGTGTTGCCGGAAAAACCTACAATGGAGTTGGAACACACAACGCGCTGATCAACATCAACTGGAATGGTCACTATGTTATTCCTCCCGAAGTGACGGCTGAAACCTGGGTTTCCACGGCAGAATCCACCCAAAGTCAGCTCGATGCCAAAGTCGCCATGGATTATGTGCTTATGGTACCTGCCGGAGCAGCACAACAGGCATTCCGCCTGAGGTTGTGCACGATTCCGGGAGTCACTTTGCCTGCCGATTTTTGCAACATGCGTAATGCTCCAATCACCTCGATTCCTGCGGTGAATGTCTGCCCGGGGAATCAGGTTTCCATTCCTGTGCTGGTAAACGGTTTTACCAACATCACCTCTGCTTCGCTCCGCATTGAATATGATCCGGCCCTCATTACATTTATCTCTGGATCTGCAGCCAAACCTGCTATTCTGACGGGAATGCTGATAAATTCCTCCCCGGTAGGCGGAGGATCGACTTTGAATAAGATCATGATACAATGGTCCAATGCAACGCCGAAATCGCTTTCAGCCAACGACACCCTGGCCAAACTGGTTTTTAACAATGCGTTGAATTCTGTTCCGCTCATCTTCAACACGACCTCAGGAAGTTCGGCCGACTGTGAATATAAAGATGAAAGTGGCACTGTGATGATTGATTTTCCTGCCTCAACCTATTACCTGAGCGGACAGGTGAATTTTACAGGGTTACCGGCTCCCGCATCCATTACAGGACCTTCATCCGTTTGCCAGGGAACGGCAGGCCATGTTTATACAGTCCCGGCGGTTACCGGTGCAACCGGTTATATTTGGACCTACCCTGCCGGATTTTCTCCAGCTTCGGGGCAGAACACCAATTCAATTACCCTGGAGGCATCGGCAACTGCAGTTTCCGGCAGTATCACCGTCAGGGCCGTCAATGCATGCAGCAGCAATCCTGTTTCACCCTCCTTTCCGGTGACTGTGAAAACCAGGCCTGTTCCCACCATCACCGGAAGTAATTCCTTATGTGCTGCCACCCCCAATGTGCCTTATTCCACCGAGAGCGGGATGTACAATTATGTATGGACCATATCAGCCGGGGGCTCCATTACTTCAGGCGCCACAACGAATTCAATCCTTGTTTCGTGGAATACACCCGGGACCCAGTTTGTAGGTGTTTCCTACACCGGGGCCAACGGGTGTGTTGCAACAACCCCGGCAGTAAAAACGGTGACGGTTAATCCGCTCCCAAATCCAACCATTACCGGCACATCCACAGGATGTTTGAATTCAACCTCGATTTTTTCGACAGAGAATGGCATGTCGGCCTACAACTGGACCGTCACGCCGGGAGGTACGATCATTTCGGGAAATAATACTTCAATGGTGACTGTAAGCTGGATCAATACAGGCCCGCAAACAATTACAGTCAATTATCAGAATTCAAACGGATGCACGGCATCGAATCCAGCTGTCAAAATTATTACCGTGGTGGTTCCGCCGGTACCCGGCATAAACGGAGCGAACTCAGCATGCATCGGCGCTGTCAGCCAGGTTTATACAACCGAAACGGGAATGTCGGCTTACACCTGGAATATTTCAAGCGGTGGATTCATAACGTCTGGTGCCGGGACCAATGCCATCACGGTGACCTGGAATGCCATTGGAAATCAGACTGTAAGCGTAAACTATATCAATCCTTCGGGATGTACCGCTACAAGCCCTGCCATCAAAAATGTTGTGGTTAACCCGTTGCCTATACCAACAGTAGCCGGTTATGACACGGTATGTGTAAATCAGCTATCTTGGTTCATGACGGAGGCAGGCATGACCGGCTACCAGTGGACAGTCGGGAATGGAGGAACCATCATTTCCGGAGCAGGTTCCAACCTGATCCAGGTTTCCTGGAGCACGGTCGGAACAAAGGTAATCACGATACATTACACAGATCCGAATGGTTGTGCTTCAGCAGTGCCCGGATTGAAAAATGTTGTTGTGAGGTTGCTGAACCCGACCATAACAGGTGTATCAACCGTTTGCGCCGGCACTGCCGGAGTTGTTTATACAACCCAGCCCGGGATGTCAACTTATTCGTGGACAGTCACATCAGGGGGCGTTATCACCTCCGGCGCCGGAACCAACAGCATTCATGTTACCTGGAACACGCCCGGCGCCCAGTCCATCTCGGTGAACTATTCGAACAGCTTCGGATGTACCGCCCCGGCTCCCGGCACATTGGCGGTGACTGTCAATGTACTCCCATTGCCTTCGGTTTCGGGAAATACCGTGGCATGCAACACCGCTGTAAATTACGCCTATATGACTCAACCTGGGATGATTTCGTATACCTGGAGTATTTCATCGGGAGGGGTCATCGCAAGCGGACAGGGCACCAGCGAAATTCTTATTAACTGGACAACGACCGGAGCACATGCTGTCAATGTAAATTGTACCTCCTCCAATGGATGTGCCTCAGCCGTTGCAGGGACGCTTACTGTCACGGTCAATGCCGTGCCCGGAGCCCCGGGTTCAGTGACAGGTGAAACCCAGATTTGCAAACCCATGTATGGAGTTGTTTACAGTGTTGCACCGGTTCCGCTTGCCACAGGATACTTCTGGAACCTTCCACCGGGAACTGTGATCACCAATGGGGCCAATACTCCGATCATCACCGTGAACTTTAATGCGGGGGCCGAATCGGGAGAAATTTTTGTCATCTGTGCAAATTCCTGTGGTCCCGGGCCCTTTTCACCGGCATTGCCGATCACGGTTAATCCTTATCCCCCTGATCCGGTCATTTCCCTGGTAACTGCAGACACCCTGGTTTCCTCAGCACCCACAGGAAACCAATGGTACTTCGAAAATCAGGTTATTCCGGGAGCAACCAGTCAGCGGCAGTTCGTGAATAACAGCGGACATTATTTTGTGCTGGTGAATCCGCTCGGTTGCTTATCCGATACCTCCAATATTATCTATGCTATGGTGGTCGGAGTCAATGAAAAATTGAAGGCAGAGCTGATCGTGTATCCCAACCCGGGGAGTGGGAAGTTCACCATTCGGCTGATTACGGATGGCCGGAAAAAGGATCTGTCGATCCGGGTGATTGATCTGCTGGGCAAGGAAATTGTCAGCATACCAGGCCAAAAGGTTTTCGGCGAAGTTTCGAGGGATATAGACCTTGGCACCTTGGCGGGAGGGATCTATTCGCTGATCCTGCAACTTGAGAATGAACAGTTAACGCGAAAGATCGTGATTGAAAAATAGGTTTGAGGATGTTTGAAAGATGAAAAGTTTATTCTAATTTTGAGGCCTCACTTATTTATTCTCATGCAACTCTCCGACGACCATCAGAAACCCGGGAAAATCATTCCCGATGACGTTGATTTGAAACAACTGGTGCACGACAACCAGGAGCGCCTCAAGGAGTTATCTGCAATTAATGAAACCACGGCCATCATCAAGGCCGGAAAGCCGATTCCCGAAACGCTGGACGAAATTTGCCAGATCCTTCCAAAAGCATGGCAACATTGCGACCATGCTGTGGCCAGGATGCGGTTTGAAGAGATGGAGTTTGTCAGTCAGGGCTTCCGGGAATCACGGTGGAAACAGGAACAGGTTTTTGACACGATTGATAACCTTTCGGGAACCATTGAGATTTTTTATCTCCGGGAATTTCCTGAAAATGACGAGGGCCCTTTCCTGAAGGAGGAGCGTAACCTGCTTATAAACCTGGGGAGCCTGATCGAGGGATACCTGAATGGCGTAAAGGGACGTGAAGGCCGCTATATTACCCGCGAACGGCTCAAAGAACTGACGGCGATCAACCAAACTACGGCCATTCTTCGTACCGGAAAACCCATCGATGAATCCCTGCACCAGATATGCCTGATCCTGCCGAAAGCATGGCAATACCCTGAATATACCGTTTGCCGGATCAAATACGCAAATGTTGAGGTGAAGACCCCTGCATTTCGCGAGACGGAATGGATGCAAAAACAGGATTTTGAAACCATCGATAACCAGCAGGGATATATTCAGATTTGCTATCTGAAAGGATTTCAATCATCGTTCGAAGGTCCTTTTCTTGAAGAAGAACGCCACCTGATTATCAACCTGGCCAATATCATCACAGGATACCTGAACTCCATAAAAGGTAAAGCAATCCTGCGGAAAACGGTGCAGAAGGAGAGCAGGGAGCAGGAACCCGACCCTTCCATTCCTGTTAAATATAGCAGAAAGCTGTTGCAGACCTTCCTCAACAGAACAAATTATAACCGCGATCTCTATCATGACCTGATGCCTTTTAAAGTCAAGGAGATTTTATTGGTTGCCAATTTGTACGATGCCTACAGCATTGAAAAGGAGGGCCGGTTTTCGGAACATGTTCTCGGTGAGTTCTATTCCCTGAGCCTGAGCACCATGCCGCGCATTACCGGGGTTTCGACCATAGAAGAGGTGATGGAACAGCTCAATGCCAAACATTATGACCTCATCATCATCATGATTGGGTCCGATAAACATTTTCCCCTGGAATTAAGCAAGACAGTCAAGGAACAGTTTCAATACATTCCTGTCTTCCTGCTGCTGAACAGCAATACCGAAATTGCAAAATACGAAGAGGAACCTGAAAAAATGGTCTGGATCGACCGGGTATTTGTTTGGAACGGCGATTCCAAGATTTTCTTTGCAATGATCAATTATCTGGAAGATAAAATCAATGTAGAGAATGATACCACCATTGGGATGGTCAGGGTAATCCTTCTGGTTGAAGACTCATCGAAATATTATTCACTGTACATGCCGATGCTGTATAACATTGTGCTGGAACAGACAAAAAATATCATCGAAGATGTGACAACGGATGAACTTTACCGGATCTTGCGGCTGAAAGCGCGTCCAAAGATATTGCTGGCCTCAACCTACGAGGAGGCCATCTATATTTTCAACAAATATCGTGACAACATGCTCTGCCTTATCTCGGATGTGAAGTTTAAAAAAGATGGCAAGTTGAACGATAACGCAGGATTCAGCCTCGTGAAGCAAACCCGGAAAGAGCTGTTCGACCTTCCGATTGTATTACAATCATCGGATGAAGACAATGCCCAGAAGGCATATGAACTGAAGGCCTCCTTTATCAATAAAAATTCGGAAACACTGCTCGTCGATTTCAGGAGTTTCATTACCCATTATCTTGGATTTGGAAATTTTATATACAGGGATAAAGAGGGGGGCCAGATTGCCGTCGCAAAATCATTGAAAGAGTTTGAAGATCTTCTCAAGACCATCCCTGAAGAGTCATTGCTATACCATGCCAGAAAGGATCATTTTTCACTCTGGCTGATGGCCCGCGGGGAGATCCAGGTTGCCAAAATTCTCAATCCGGCCAAGGTCACCGATTTCAAAGATCCATCCGCGTTGCGTGAATACCTGATCAATGTCATCCAGAATTTCAGAAACGAGCAGAATATCGGGAAGGTAATCCCCTTTGAAGAGACTGCCATCAAGGATGAACATAACATACTGGCCCTGACCGAAGGGGCCCTGGGAGGAAAGGGGCGCGGATTGGCTTTCGTTAATACCCTGATCTACAATTACGATTTTTCGCAGCATGTCCCCAATATCAATATCCGTACACCGAAGACCTCCATCATCGGGACAGATGAATTTGAATATTTTCTCGACCGCAACAAGTTGCGCGAACGGGCGGTCCATGAAACTGATTATGACCTGATCAAGCGCCTGTTTATTGATGGCAAGCTGACTGAAACACTGATCAGGAAGCTGAAACTGATCATCAAGCATATCACGAAACCGATGGCCATCAGGTCCTCCGGTCTTTTTGAAGATTCGCAAAATCAGCCGTTTGCAGGGATATTTGAAACTTACCTGATCCCGAACAACCATCCCGATCCTGCCGAAAGGCTTGAACAACTGATGGATGCCATCAAACTTGTTTACGCATCGGTATATTCACCCACAGCGAAAGGCTACATCGAAGCAGTCAATTACCGTATTGAGCAGGAAAAAATGGCTGTTGTCATCCAGGAGGTAGTTGGTCATGAATACGATGAGGTGTATTATCCCCACATCAGCGGGGTGGCACAATCATTCAACTATTATCCATTTGCGCATATGAAGCCCGAGGAGGGATTTGCCGTTGTGGCACTGGGGCTCGGCCGTTATGTGGTGGAAGGGGAGAAAGCATTTCGTTTTGCACCACTTTATCCAAACCTCGAAATTAATTCAGCCAAAGATCAGTATAAAGGATCGCAGGTCTATTTTTATGCCGTTGATCTCAAGAAAAAAGCTGTAAACCTGCTTGAGGGTGAAGATGCCGGATTGTGTAAACTCGACATCTATGATGCTGAAATGCACGGAACCCTCAAACACCTTGCGTCGGTATATTCTATTGAAAATGAACGTATTTCGGCCGGATTACGGGATGCAGGCCCGCGTGTGGTCAATTTTGCCGATATTCTCAAGTACAACTATATTCCGATGGCCAAGACCATTGAAGTTGTTCTCGATGTGGTGAAAGAGGCGCTTGGTTCGCCGGTGGAAATTGAATTTGCCATCGACCTGAACAAGGATGACAATTACAAAGCATCGTTTTATCTGCTTCAGATCAAGCCTTTGATAGGCAATGTTGCTGATTTTGAAGTTGATATGGCTAAAGTTGATAAAAACAGTATTTTACTATACTCGGAAAAAGAGATGGGTAATGGCCTGATCGACAGTATTGAGGAAGTCGTATTTGTGGATCCGGACACCTTCGATAAGGGGAAAACGGTTGAGATGGCGGCTGAGATTGATAAAATCAATGCGGAGATGGGTAAAGCCGGTAAAAAATATATCCTTATTGGCCCGGGCCGTTGGGGAACGCGCGACCGTTGGATTGGGGTCCCTGTTGTATGGCCGCAGATCAGCAATGCAAAAGTTATTGTGGAGACCAGCCTGGAGGGTTTTCCGCTCGATGCTTCATCGGGATCGCATTTTTTCCACAATGTCACCTCCATGAATGTGGGTTATTTTTGTGTACAACCCGAACTATCCGACAGTTTCATTCGTTTTGATGTACTGAAAGCCCAGAAAGATATCGTGAAAACTGAATATTTTTCCATTGTGAAGTTTGAGAAACCACTTTCAGTAAGGATGGACGGGAAAAAACGGATTTCGGTGGTCACATGGGAAGAATAAATTTTTTGATCAATACGTTTTTCACTTTAAATAAGCATATCGAACTAAATAGATAAAACCTATGCGCATCGTACGAATCAACCCGAATGAACCTACTGTCAATGGGGAGGTGCAGGACCTGAGTTTGCTGGATCCGATCATTGCCAAACACAAAGGAAAGAAAGGGAACATGATCCCACTGCTGCAAGGGGCGCAGGAGTTGTATGGCTTTATTTCAAAAGCTGCATTTGATAAACTTTCGCGTGAGACCGGAATCCCTTTGAGCGATATGTTTGGGGTGGCCACCTTTTATGCCCAGTTCCGTCTCAATCCCGTTGGCAAGAACATCATAAAGGTATGTCATGGTACAGCCTGCCATGTGCAGAATGCGGTCGAAATAACCGAGTCGCTTGAAGAGGTGTTAAAAGTAAAGGACGGGGAAACCACCGAGGACCGTTTCTATACCCTCGAATCCGTTGCCTGTCTTGGTTGTTGTTCGCTTGCTCCGGTGATGATGATCGGTGAACAAACCTATGGGAAACTCACAGGCAATGAGGCCGTAAAAATTGTTAAGAATATCAGGCTGGCGGGGAGTAATTAAGATTTGTCATTCGTAAATCGTAAATCGTAAATCGTAAATCAATATGCCTACCATTGTAACTGTAGGGCTTGGAAGTTGCGGAATCGCAGCAGGGGCAAGCAAGACCTATGATAAAATTAAAGCGCTTAAAGAAGCTGACAAACTCGATTTCCAACTCAAGAAAACCAGTTGTGTGGGTATGTGTTACCGTGAACCGTTGGTTGAAATCACGGATGAAACGGGTACCTATTTATATGGTGAAGTGGATGCTGATCGTGCGGTCGAGGTGATTGAGAAACACATCAATCAGCAGGATCCTATCCGTGATTATATCGTATATACCGACCTGTTTGATGCCCCTGAGAATGATTTTATAGGAGCCCAGATAAAGATAGTACTGCGCAATTGCGGTTACATGGATCCCGAATCTATTGAGGAATATGAATCAAGGGAGGGGTATGAGGCGATAAAAAAAATTGCTGCCGAAAAAATTCCCCGCGAAGTGGTGATTGATACCGTTCTGAAATCGGGATTGCGCGGTCGTGGCGGCGGAGGTTTCCCAACAGGCATGAAGTGGAAATTTGCCAACGCCAACAAATCGGCCGAAAAATATGTCATCTGCAATGCCGATGAAGGTGACCCCGGTGCATTTATGGATCGGTCGGTGCTCGAAGGCGACCCTCATTCGGTGCTCGAGGGGATGATCATTGCAGCCTATGCCATTGAGGCTACCGGAGGTGTGATCTACTGCAGGGCCGAATATCCGCTGGCTATCAAACGGCTGAACATCGCCATCAAACAGGCACATGCCAAAGGCTATCTTGGAAAAAATATTTTTGGCATAGAAGGATTTAACCTCGACATCTATATCAAGGAGGGCGCCGGGGCTTTTGTGTGCGGTGAAGAGACCGCGCTGATCGCTTCCATCGAAGGTGAACGCGGGATGCCACGCAAGCGCCCGCCGTTCCCTGCTGTTTCAGGGTTGTGGAAGAAACCAACGAATATCAACAATGTCGAAACCTTTGCGAACATCCCCTGGATCATAATACATGGTGCTGAGGCCTATTCAAAATACGGAACTGAAAAGAGCAAGGGAACAAAAGTTTTTGCACTGGCCGGCAAGGTTCGCCATTCTGGATTGGTCGAAGTTCCTATGGGGATGACCATCCGCGATGTGATCTTCAAGCTTGGCGGTGGGATCAAGAACAATAAAAGATTCAAAGCCGTGCAGATGGGCGGCCCGTCGGGAGGTTGCATTCCTGAATTTTTATCCGATACCATCGTTGATTATGATTCGGTAAATGCAACCGGTGCCATCATGGGTTCAGGCGGGATGGTTGTGATGGATGAGACCACCTGCATGGTTGATGTGGCGAAGTTCTTTCTCGATTTTACCTGCAAGGAAAGTTGTGGGAAATGTACCTTCTGCCGGATGGGCACAAAACGCATGCTCGAGATCCTCGATCGAATCACCAATGGCAAAGGGAAAGAGGGAGACCTCGAAAAACTGGAAGAGCTGGCTTACCAGATCAAGGATAATTCGTTGTGCGGACTCGGGCAAACCGCCCCGAACCCGGTTCTTACGACCATCAGGTATTTCAGGGATGAGTACGAAGCCCATATCAATCATAAAAAGTGCCCGGCAAAGGTTTGCCGGCCTTTACTCACCTACAAAGTGGACGAAGAAAAATGCACCGGCTGCATGGTTTGTCTCAAAAATTGCCCGGTAAAAGCCATTACCGGTGAACGCAAACAAAAGCACCTGATTAACCAGGATATGTGCACCAAATGCGGGGTTTGTTTTTCAAAATGCAAATTTGAGTCCATATTACTTTCGTGACACGTGACTAAGAGACCGTGACGCGTGACAGGTGACGCGTGACAAAAAAAACGAAAATCTGAAATCTGAAATCGTAAATCTGAAATTATTTTTAAAATGTCTGACAACTCATTAAATATCATTCTTGACGGAAATATAGTAAAAGGTTTTCCGGGTGAAACCATTCTGACACTGGCAAAACGACACGGTATCGAAATCCCTACCCTTTGTAACGACGATCGCCTCGAACCCTTTACCTCCTGTTATGTATGCGTTGTGGAGGTCGAAGGAATGCGGGGCCATCAGCCATCGTGCTCAACGAAACTAACCGAAGGGATGAAGATCACTACCGATAACGAAGGCATTCGCAAGTCGCGGAAAATGGCACTGGAGCTGATGTTGAGCAACCATTATGCCGACTGCATTGGTCCCTGCAAGCAAACCTGCCCGGCAGGTGTTGATGTGCAGGGCTATATTTCGCTCATCGACAAAGGTCAGTACAGCGAAGCAGTTGCACTCATCAAAGAGACAAATCCGTTGCCCGCTATTTGTGGTCGCGTTTGTGTTCGCCCCTGTGAAACTGAATGCCGCCGTAACCTGCTTGATGAAGGAGCCCCCGTTGGCATTGACTACCTGAAGCGCTTTGCCTCTGATTATGACCTGGCATCCCCCGAAAAATATATTCCTGCTGTAAAACCATCAACGGGAAAAAAAGTAGCCGTTATCGGCGCCGGTCCCGGTGGATTATCGGTGGGCCATTTCATGGAGATCGAAGGCCACCAGGTTGATATTTATGAAGCTGCCCCGAAATCGGGCGGATGGTTGCGGTATGGGATTCCCGAATACCGGCTCCCCAATGATATCCTTGATCAGGAGGTGAAGAATATTACTGATCTTGGAGTTAACATCTTTTATAATCAGAAACTCGGTGACAACATCAGCTACAGGGAGCTGAAATCAAAATATGATGCAACCGTGCTCACCATCGGCTCTCAAAAAGGGACCGGGGTAGGCTGTGAAGGCGATGATGCGGGAAATGTTTACTCTGGAATCGACTTCCTGAAAAACATGGAGATGACCGGTCAACGGTACGATTTTCGTGGAAAAACGGTTGCTGTAGTGGGTGGTGGAAACACCGCCATGGATTGTTGCCGTACCTCGATCCGGTGCAAAGCCGATAAAGTTTATGTGATCTATCGGCGCACAGAAAAAGAGATGCCAGCCAACCCGATCGAAATCCATGAATCGAAGCTTGAAGGAGTGGAATACCTGTTCCTTACGCTTCCTAAAAAGATTCATAAAAATCCCCTGGGCGAAGTGGAATCGGTCACATGCATTAAGATGGAACTGGGCGAACCCGATGCTTCAGGCCGCCGCCGTCCTGTTCCGGTGGAAGGTTCCGATTTTGAAATCAAGGTCGATTATATCCTCGCTGCCATTGGGCAGAAGACGGATGTGAATTTTATCGATGATATCAATGCCCACGCTGGTGACGGTGAGTTGAAAATCAACAAATGGGGCGACATTGATGCAGATAAAGCTACATTGCAAACCGGGATTCCTTCGATGTTTGCCGCAGGTGATGGGGTTTCGGGTCCAGCCACAATTATTGAAGCCATTGCTCAGGCAAAGGTTGCCGCTACCAGCGCCCACCAGTTCCTGATGGGGTTGCCCATTCAACCCGCTAAAAAGCCTTTCACAAGCAAGCGGGATAATTTTAAAAAGCAGCTGAATGAGGCGTATATAGGTTGTTTTGAAACCCAGGCGCGCGAAGAGATGCCTACCTTGCCAGCCGAAGCCCGTTTCAACTTCCAAGAGGTGGAATTGGGATACGATGGGGCAGATGTGGCGCATCATGAAGCCCAACGATGTTTGGAATGTGGCTGTGTTGCTTTTTTTGACTGCGACCTTCAGAAATATTCCAGCGAGTACAAGGCGCAGCAGAAATCCTTTGAAGGCGAATTCAGGGAATACAAGGTCGATTTTCGTCATCCCTTCATTGAAATAGATAACAACAAGTGTATCCTTTGTGCCCGTTGTGTGCGCATCTGCCGCGAAGTTGCAGGCGCCAACGCGTTGGGATTGATCAACCGCGGATTTCACACCTATGTGGCACCAAGCATGGGCGATGCCTTACAGGATACGCCGTGCGAATCATGCGGATTGTGCATCTCCACCTGTCCCACAGGAGCCATCACCGAAAATGTGCTTTTCAAGCCGGGCCCGGTGAAATCTGACATGATGGGTTCCATCTGCAATTATTGTTCTGTTGGTTGTGCCATCGATTTGCACCATAAAAATGGGTTCGTTCTGGGCGTAACTGGTAAAAACGGCCTCATCAATTCCGACGGAAATATATGCAAATATCCGAAGTTTGGATATCAGTATCTGAATGATGTCAGCCGTATCACCAAACCAATGCTGAAGGTCAACAATAAATTTGAGGAAATTTCCTTTGAGAAAGCGTTCAAGTTGATCAAAGACAAAATCAAATCGGTAACCCCCAATGAAAATGCCTTTTTCGGAGGAGCCCGTCTTTCAAATGAAGAACTCTACATGGTGCATAAACTCGCACGCGCCGCTGCAAAGACCAACAATATCGGCAGCTTTCATTACCTCGGAAGGGGTGAAGGTTATCGCGCCAATTGTGACCTTAATGTTCCCTTTGCCGAAATGAGTGGAGCCAGCGCCATTTATCTTCTCGGGACCGAAATAAATCAGGATCATGCAGTGGTTGGATTCATGGTTCAGAATGCACACTACCTGAAGAAAACACCGGTTATCATGGTCACTGAGAAACCGGAAAACAGGATGTCGCATAAGGTAAGCCAGCAGATTGTGGTGAAATCCTACTATCATTTTGTGAAGGCCGTGAACCATTACATCCTCTCAAACGGATTGGAAAATGCACTGTTCCTCCGTGATCGTACCGAGGGATTTGATGGTTATAAAGCCATGCTGCTCAAGGAGGATTACAATACGCTGGTAGCTGCCTCCGGTATCTCTTCACAGGAAATAGGTGCCTTTGCGGAGACCTACAACAATGAATTGAATGCGATCCTGATTTTTTCAGAGAAAGAAAGCTCCGCAAATACCTGCAAGGAGTTGTTCAACCTGGCAAGGATTACCGGAAAATTGGGTAAAACTGCCAACGGCCTTATGGCCCTGAAGGAGAAAAACAATGCTCAGGGTTTATTCGATATGGGCATCAGTCCGCATCTGGGAATTGGCGGACAGGAGCTCTCAGATCCGGATTACATGCAACGACAGAAGGAAAAATGGGGTGTGTCGGAAATCGCATCCGAAGAAACCGATTGTCTTCATGGTTGTCTGAACGCGGGAGCTATTCAAAACATCTTCATCTTCGGGGAGGATCCCGCCGGATGTGCCATCAACCGGGAGGCTTTTGACAAGATCTTTTCGCAGCCATCCTTTAAAGTGGTTCAGGACTATTTTCTAACGGAAACAGCCAGGGCAGCCGACCTTATCTTGCCGGCATCTTTCCCGACTGAAACGGGCGGCACCTATACAAACGCCCAAAAGGTAATCCAGAATTTTGAAAAGGAGATGAAGTCACGAACTGAGATGACCTCTCTGCAGCAATTTGCTGCCATTCTTAAGGAATTTGGGATTCATTCACCCGATAACCCGCACGATATATTCATGGAGATCATCGCGCTTTTACCTGCAAAAAAGGAGCATGGAAAATTGCTGATGCGCCCGACCAAAGAGGATAACAATAAACGCCAATATAACCATGGTTGTGATGCTGTTACTAAAAGGTTTCAGGAAGAATTTAACGTCATTCGTCATTTATAAATCGTAAATCATATGAAAGAGTTCACCAACATAACAGAGATCCTTGATTTTGCCATCGGGGAGGAGCAGGCCGCCGTTGATTTTTATTTGCAACTTGCAGCCCAATCAAAGAATCAGCAAACCAAAAAAGCCTTTCTCGAATATGCCGAAGAGGAGATGCGGCATAAAGCATTTATTCTGGGGGTTAAGGAGAATGGAAGTTTCCAATTATCCGATGAAAAGGTCAGGGACCTGAAGATTGCTGAATACCTTGTGGATGTAAAACCTTCGGCAAATATGTCTTATCCTGACGCATTGATCCTGGCCATGAAAAAAGAAAAGGCAGCTTTCCGCATGTATACCATGCTGGCTGAAAAAGCCGAAGATCCATCTGTCAAGGCGACATTTCTGAGTCTGGCCCAGGAAGAATCCAAACATAAACTTCGCTTTGAAATAGAATATGATGATTTTATCCTGAAAGAAAACTAAATTCTATGCCGGGATCACAAAATGCCCTCGATCCAAAGAAGTATTATTTCATTGATACTTCGTTTAATTTGCTGATGAAACGGAGGATTTACCAGATCCTCCTCATTTCCAGTACATATGATTCATTTATGTTGGAGGAGGATGGGCGTATCGATGAAACCATTTTCCTCGAATATGTCTCACTAAACCTGCGTTACCCGCCGCAATTTCTGAAGGTGACTTCAGAAGAAGAGGCGTTCGAGGTGCTGGAGGACAAAAGGATCGAGCTGGTTATTTCGATGCTCAACATTGAAAAGGCCGACACGTTCGATTTGGCCATGCGCATCAAAAAGCAGTACCCCAAGATTCCGATCGTCGTGCTGACCCCTTTTTCGCGCGAGGTTAACCTGAAACTTGCCGAAAAAGACTTGAGCGCCATCGATTATGTATTCAGCTGGCTTGGAAATGCAGGCATCCTGCTTGCCATCATCAAGTTGATTGAAGATAAAATGAACATCGACCAGGACGTGAAGCAGGGGGTGCAGGCCATTTTATTGGTTGAAGATTCCATCCGTTTTTACTCATCCTATCTCCCCAATATTTATAAGATCCTGCTCAAGCAGTCGAAAACCTTCATGGCCGAAGGATTGAACGAGCACAATAAGATGCTCAGGATGCGCGGGCGAACAAAAATCCTGCTGGCGACCAATTATGAGGAGGCCGTGAAGATGTGGGAAAAATACAAAAACAACCTCCTGGGAATCATTACCGATATTTCATTCATGCGGGCCGGCGAAACAGATAAAACCGCAGGGATTAAATTTGTTGAAAAGGTTCGCGATGAGGATCAATACATGCCGATCCTTTTTCAGTCGACGGATATCGAATATGAATCACTGGCCCATGAATTAAAAGTCGGGTTTCTGAACAAGAATTCCAAAACACTCTCCATTGAATTAAGAAACTATATCACAGAATATTTTTCGTTTGGTGATTTTATTTTCATCGATCCCAAAAACGGTCGTGAGATCACCCGTGCCGTTGATCTGAAATCGCTTCAGGATAAAATTTTTGAAATCCCCGATTATTCGTTGCTTTATCACATGCAGCGCAATCACTTTTCGAAATGGCTCAATGCCCGTGCCCTTTTTCCGATTGCTGAAATGTTCAGGGAGGTATCGGTTACCTCCTTTTCCGATGATATGGACCAGGCCAAACGTTATCTGTTCGATGCCATCACTGCTTTTCGGATTAACAAGGCCAAAGGGGTTATTGCCGATTTTGACCGCGATCGGTATGATGAATATCTCCAGTTTGCACGGATCGGCGAAGGCTCCATCGGGGGAAAAGCCCGCGGACTGGCCTTTCTCGATTCGCTCATCAAGCGGAATCGCCTCACCGATAAATATGAAGAGGTCGTTATTACCATTCCCCGCACTGTTGTATTGGGTACTGATATTTTTGATGAATTCATGGAGGAAAACAACCTCTATGAAATCGCCCTTTCCGACCGCAGTGATAAAGAAATACTCACGCGTTTTGTCAAATCTCGGTTGCCATTCCGTATCCATGAAGATCTGTATCGCTTTATTTCGTGCGTGAATAATCCAATTGCCATCCGATCATCAAGTTTGCTGGAAGATTCACATTATCAACCATTTGCAGGAATATATTCCACCTACATGATCCCAAATATCAAATTCAACGAGCGGGTCATGATCGACAAATTGAGTGAAGCCATAAAGAGTGTGTATGCTTCGGCCTATTTCAAGGACAGCAAATCCTATATGGCAGCAACGCTGAACATGATCGATGAGGAGAAGATGGGCATTGTATTGCAGGAGGTTACAGGCCGGCAGTATGGAGACCGGTTTTATCCGGCCATCTCCGGAGTGGCGAGATCGATCAATTTTTATCCGATTGCCCCGGAAAAGCCGGATGATGGGATTGCGAATATTGCTTATGGATTGGGCAAATACATTGTTGATGGGGGAAATGGCATCCGGTTTTCACCTAAATATCCCAAAAAAATCCTGCAACTCTCAACACCTGAACTTGCGCTGAGCGAAACACAGAAATTTTTCTATGCACTTGATCTCAGGCCGGAAAGTTTTACTCCCGATATAGATGAAACGGTGAATCTGATGAAGCTTCGTATCAAGGATGCGGAATCGGACCATGCCTTGAAACTGGTCGCCTCTACCTTTGATTATGACAGCCATCAGTTGAAGGAGGGAACAATGGCAGAGGGGAAACGGATCATCACTTTTTCACAGTTGCTCAACCACGCCACGTTCCCTTTGGCTGAAATTTTGAAGGAGGTCCTTGAGATAGGGCAGCGTGAGATGAACAAACCGGTCGAAATTGAATTTGCCGTGAATCTTGACATGCCTAAAGGAGAGCCAAAAGTATTCAGCCTTCTGCAAATCCGTCCGATTGCCGGCCGCGATGAAACCATTGATCTCAAGCCAGAATCCATCAATAGGGATGAGGCCCTGATGATTTCGAATACAGCACTTGGCAATGGAATTATTACGGGAATTTACGATTTTGTGTATGTGAAACCCAGCATGTTTAATGCATCCAAAAGCATGGAGATCGCTCATCTTCTTGAGAATCTGAATGATAAATTCCTGCATGAGAAGAAGTTTTATGTGCTTGTTGGGCCAGGGCGTTGGGGATCGAGCGATCCATGGCTTGGCATTCCTGTGAAATGGCCGCAAATCAGCGCGGCCCGTCTAATTGTTGAATCGGGACTTGAACATTACCGCATCGACCCCAGCCAGGGGACGCACTTCTTCCAGAACCTGACTTCGTTCAGGGTGGGTTATTTCACAATCAACCCTTACATCAATGAGGGTTTTTATGATCTGGATTACCTCAATGCACAACCTGCCATTTATGAGGACGAATATATCCGGCATATCCGCTTCGAAAAGCCTATTCGTATTGAGATTGACGGGAAGAAAAACTTTGGGGTGGTGTTTAAACCGTAAAGTTATTAACAATCCACTCACCTTTTCTTTTTCCTCCGATTAAGCAGAAAAACTGCTTATGAAAACAACATTGTTGGAACCGGGAAAGTATTACCATGTATACAACCGGGCAAAAAACGGCGACCCGCTGTTTGAAAACGAAGAGGCCTATCGCTTCTTTATGAAACTATACCAGGTGCATATTTACCCCATCGCGGAGACGTATGCCTATTGCTTGCTAAGCGATCACCTTCACTTGCTGATCCGGATCCGGGACGAGGCAGCCGGGAGTCTCTTCAAACCGTTTGCCCTGTTGTTCAACGCCTATTCCAAAGGCTATAATATTCACAACGGAAAAGAGGGCCGGGTTTTTAAATTCAAGCTCAAACGGATGGAGATCAGGAATCTTCTATATTTTTTTGAGATGATCAGGTATGTCAATCAAAATCCCTGGCGGCACGGTGTTACTGAACATCCTGCAAATTACCGGTTTTCCTCATTCAGGGCCACCGTTACAAGCAGCCCGACCTTGGTAGCCAAAGAAAAAGTACAGGGATACTTTGGTTCACATGAAAATCTTGCAGCCAACCTGCTTACAAGGGTTGATGAAAGTACCATCAAGGCGTTTATGATGGAAGACTAACGCATGTTTGCTATTTCTTTTTGCCCTGGTTGGCAACCTCATCCATCAGTTTTTTAATGACGTCGGGATCGCCCAGGAAATAGTCCTTCTGCAGAACCATTTGCTCGTCGAATTCAAAAACGTAGGGAATGCCGGTCGGAAGGTTAATTCCCACAATATCCTCGTCGGAAATGTTTTTCAGATATTTCAGAATTCCACGGAGGCTGTTTCCATGGGCTGCAACAACCACCTGTTTGTGTTTTGCAAGGGCAGGGGCCATCTCCTGCTGCCAATAGGGGACGATACGTTCAACAGTGTCCTTCAGCGCCTCAGTTCCCGGGATATCTCTTGGGTTGAGGTCACGGTAACGATGATCAAAGCGCGGATGACGTGGATCGTCCATATCAAGCGCGGGAGGACGCACATCATAACTTCTGCGCCAGATAAGAACCTGCTCATCGCCATATTTTTCTGCCATCTCCGATTTGTTCAAACCCTGGAGTACCCCGTAATGTTTTTCATTCAGTCTCCAGGTTTTCTCCACCGGGATCCATTGAAGATCCATCTGTTCAAGCAAGAGCCACAACGTTCGGAGGGCGCGGGAGAGGTAACTGGTATAGGCTATTTTAAATTCAAAACCCTCCTTCTTCAGGATTTTGCCGGCCTCCATGGCCTCCTTTATTCCGCGTTCCGATAATTCAACATCTGTCCATCCGGTAAATCGGTTCTCTTTATTCCAGGTGCTTTCACCATGGCGGATCAATACAAGTTTGTTCATGTGAGTGGTTTTTCGTTACCTGGCAAAAATACAAAAATGTCTCTATTTTTCCTACCTTTGCGGCGCTTCAATGCCTTTCTCCATGAACAGTTATAAAAAGATCAACAACATCCTCGGCTGGATCGTGTTTTCCATTGCCTCTGCCGTATACATTATCACCTCCGAGCCTACCATGAGCTTCTGGGATTGCGGAGAATACATTTCAACTGCGTTTAAACTGGAGGTGGGTCATCCGCCGGGGGCACCGCTTTTTCAAATAATTGGCCGTTTCTTTTCACTGTTTGCCTTCGGAGATGTGACGCATGTTGCCCGAATGGTCAATACCATGTCGGCACTTTCCAGTGGGTTTACGATACTTTTCCTGTTCTGGACGATTACCCTGATCGCAAAAAAAATTGTCCTTCGACAGGGAGAGATGACTGATCAGAAAATGTGGATGATCATGGGGGCTGCATTGGTCGGATCCCTGGCTTATACCTTCACCGATTCATTCTGGTTTTCGGCAGTCGAAGGCGAAGTTTATGCCATGTCATCTTTCTTTACGGCCATCGTGGTCTGGGCCATTTTTAAATGGGAGGAGCATGCCGATGAAAAGCACGCCTATCGCTGGCTTATCCTGATCGCCTATCTGATGGGGCTCTCCATTGGGGTTCACCTGCTTAACCTGCTCGCCATTCCGGCAATTACATTCGTCTATTATTTTAAAAAATATCCAAATCCCGGATGGAAAGGCATGGTTGTAACGGCTATCCTGTCAATCCTGATTTTGGCCGTAGTGATGTACCTTATCATTCCCTGGATCATCAAATTGGCCGGACTTTTTGAACTTTTTTTCATCAATTCCATCGGTCTTCCGTTCAACTCCGGTACCATGATTTATTTCGTGCTGCTTATCGGGTTGATCATCTGGGGTCTATATTATACAAGCAAAAAGGGAAAACCAGTATGGAATGCCATTGTCCTTGCCCTGACCTTCATTATTATCGGATACTCTTCATTCCTGATGCTGGTCATACGCAGCAATGCCGATACACCCATCGATGAGAACAATCCTGAAAATGCCATGTACCTGCTTGCCTACCTGAACCGGGAGCAATACGGGGACTGGCCACTGCTCAAAGGACAGTATTACAATGCCCCTGTTGTTGATAGGGCCGATGGGAACCCGGTGTATGCAAAAGATACCAAATCAGGGAAATATTTAGTAACAGATAAACGGGAGAATGTGATCTCGGTCTACGATGAACGTTTTACAACAATTTTTCCTCGGATGTGGGACCAGTCAGAGCCACGTTTTGAGCAGGAATATATACGCTGGGGAAAGGTAAAGGGAAGACCTGTTCAGATGCAGCAAGGGGAACGCAGTGAAACGCTGAATCTGCCTACGTTTTCTGAAAATTTTGCTTTTTTCTGGAATTACCAGTTGGTCCATATGTATTACCGCTATTTCATGTGGAATTTTGCCGGAAAGCAAAATGATATCCAGGGAATGGGCAACAAACTCGATGGAAACTGGAAAAGCGGAATTCCATTTATCGATACAATGAGACTCGGCCCGCAGGATGTTCCGGAGAGCCGCAAAAGTAAAGGCGATAACAACTTCTATTTTCTGCCGCTTCTTCTTGGTTTAATCGGCATATTTTACACCCTGCGAAACGACAAGCACAGCGCATGGGTGGTCTTTTTGCTTTTCCTGATGACCGGACTCGCCATTGTATTGTATCTCAACTCGCATTCACCGCAGCCCCGTGAACGTGATTATTCATTTGCCGGCTCCTTTTACGCTTTTTCAATCTGGATCGGACTTGGAATCATTCAGATCATGCAGTGGCTTAGTAAATTGACCGGAAAAAACATGGCCATGATCCTCTCCCTTCTGTTCGGGATGGGAGTGGTAACCCTGATGGCACAACAGGGATGGGATGACCATGACCGCTCGGGCCGATATACCGGATTGGCCATCGCCGAAAATTATCTGAATTCATGCGCTCCGAATGCCATCCTCTTCACAAACGGGGACAATGATACGTTTCCTCTTTGGTATGCGCAGGAGGTGGAGGGAATCCGTACCGATGTGCGCGTGGTCAACCTCAGCCTGCTTAACACGGAATGGTATATTGATCAGATGAAACGCAAAGCGTACGACTCAGATCCTGTCCCATTCTCACTCACAAAGGAGAAATATCGCCAGGGTAGCCATGACGTGACCTATCTCATAGAGGACGAGGGACTTAAAAATACCTATGTAGATGTAAAAGCGCTTTTTGGCATCCTGGCCCAGGATGATTCCAGGTTGAAAATGAATACTTCACAGATTGGGATGATTGATTACTTTCCAACCAAGAAGTTCATGGTAACCTATGACGCTGCAGCCCTGATGAAGACGGGTTCGATTTTACCGAAGATGGCTGACAGGCTCGATACAATACGTTGGGAAATCAAAGCCCAGGGTGTTGAGAAGGCCAATCTCATGATCCTGGATCTGCTTGCCACAAACAATTGGGAACGTCCGGTCTATTTTGTAATGACCACTGGTGTTGATACCTATATAGGTCTTGAGAAATATTTTCATCTCGAAGGACTTGCATACAGGTTAATTCCGGTTCGGGCAAAAACAACCGAAGGGCAGGTAGGCGAGGTGAATACCGATGTGATGTACGATAATCTGATGAACCGTTTTAAATGGGGGAACATGAATAAACCCGGAGTTTATATCGATGAAACCAATGCCCGGATGGTCATGAACATGCGCAGTCTCTTCGGAAGGCTTGCTGACGCCCTGATTGGCGAAGGCAAATTGGATTCGGCCAGACGCGTGTTGGATCAATGTTTCGAAGTGATGCCTGAGTCGGTCGTCCCCTATGATTTCTTTACGGTACCCCTCATTAGTGGTTATTACAAAACCGGCGACCTGGCCAAAGCAAACCAGATTGCTGCCGAGCTCAACAAGACAGTGACAGAAGAGCTGGTCTATCTCTTTTCATTTCCTGACAAGGATCTCAAGGCGATGGATATGACCATTCAGGAAGCTGTTTTTACAATGCAAAGACTCAGCGTGATTACCAGCGAGGCAAAACAGGCCAAACTGGCAGCAGAAACCGAAGCAACCCTGAAAAAATATTACGACTTATATGTTGAAAAGGTGTATCAGCCTTCAAATCAATGATTTCTGCCAGAACGCCGTTATTTTTCAGGTGGTTAAGCCCCGAATACCTCCTGTGTGACATTCCGGGTGACGCCAAGGTGATATACCTTACATTCGACGATGGCCCTATTCCGGAGGCCACCCCGGAAATTCTTGGGATCCTTAGGAACTTCAGCGCCACTGCTACCTTTTTCATGGTTGGTGACAATATCCGAAAACATCCTGATCTCTGCGAAATGGTCAGAACCAATGGACACGCGATCGGAAATCATACATTTCATCATCTCAATGGATGGCACACGTCACCTGGCGCTTACATCGAGGATGTTTACCGGTGCCGGGAATATGTCAGCACAAACCTCTTCAGGCCACCTTACGGGAGGTTTACACCTTCGCAATATTTCCTTCTCCGGAAGGATTTCCGTTTTATCCTTTGGTCGGTGCTTAGCTACGATTTTCACCGCAATACTACACCGGAACAATGTTTGAAAAATGTGCTTGATCATACCTGTTGTGGTTCTATTGTCGTTTTTCACGACAGCCTGAAGGCTTTGGAAAAGGTTAGGTATGCCCTTCCGCGATTTCTGGAGCACTTTTCGCGTTTGGGTTACACATTTGATAGTCTTCACAAAGCCCCGTCATCTGCGAAGCTATAATAGCTGTCATCACCGATGATCAGATGGTCAAGCACCGTCACCTCCAGCATGGCACCTGCTTCGCAAATTTTTTTTGTAATCCGTTGATCTGCTTCGCTTGGAGTTACGACCCCTGAAGGATGATTATGACCCAGAATGATAGATGACGCATGATGATCGAGACTGATTTTGAAAATTTTCTTTGGATCAACCACTGTTCCCGAAATGCCTCCTTCGCTGATATTGCACTTCTTCAACACTTTGTTTGCCTTGTTGAGCAGGATGATCCAGAATTCTTCATACGGCCGGTCTCCAAGTGTACTTCGGAATATCTCATAGGCATCCCTGCTGGTTTTTATTTTGTCTCTGGCCAGTACCTCCGATTCATTTCTGCGCCGACCCAGTTCAAGGGCTGCCAGAATCGTGGTCGCCCGACCCTTACCGATACCCTTCACCGTAACCAGGTCATTTATGCTCATTTTCGATAACTCAGCCAGGTTGTCGTGCGCCCGGTGCAAGATGTTTTTTGCCAAATCAACCGCCGAGTCCTGCTTTGTTCCCGATCCGATGAGGATTGCCAGAAGCTCTGCATCACTCATACTTTGCCGCCCTTTCAGCAGTAATTTCTCACGCGGACGGTCATCTTCCGCCCAGTTTTTGATGGCAATTCGATTTTCGTATGTTTCCATGTTTTTTATGCTTAATCGGGCAAACCATAGAAAGGTGCTGTCGGTCAAGAAAATATTTTTAAACAAAATAGCCCGGACAATGACACTAAATGATCAGGGTAATCCGTTATAATCCTGATCATCGGCAGATCATTTTCTCTGGATTATATTAACCTTGCATCTCATGATCGGTAAAACCATCCTTGAACTCGACCGGGTTGACTCGACCAACGCCTATGCAAATAGGTTGCTTTCAGGAGGACCCGTGGAGGAGGGAACAATTATATGGGCTCATGAGCAATTTGCAGGTCGGGGACAGCATGGGCATTCATGGATCAGTGAACCCGGAAAAAACCTTACATTCACTGTTATCCTGAAACCCGGATTTATTGATCCTGAGCAGCAATTCCTGTTAAATAAAGCGATTTCACTTGGGGTTCTCGACTTTATCCGAACTTTATTGAACAACATTTCACCTGCCGGGTCGAATACTGCAGCTCATTCAAATTCCGGTCATCCCCAGGGGATCAGCATTAAATGGCCCAATGATTTGTATATCGGGAATAAAAAAATCGGAGGGATCCTGATTGAGCATAAAATAATGGGAATCTCCCTGGAAACATCTCTTGCCGGTATTGGGATCAATATCAATCAAATCCGGTTTTCATCCACCCTGCCAAATCCTGTTTCACTTATGCAAATAGGTGGAAAGGAGATGGACTTGAAGGAGGTGCTGCCGGAGGTATGCCGATGTCTTGAAATCCGATACCATGCTTTGAGAGAACAAGGTCCTGATAACCTAAACAGGGATTATCAGGAATCTATGCTTGGGTATGGTCAATGGCGGAAATATATTTGCTCCGGCTCCTTAATGGAGGGGAAAATTGGTGGGGTCGATAACCTTGGCCGGCTCATGGTCGAAACACGCAGCGGTGAATTACGATACTTCAATCACGGGGAAATTGAGTTTACTTATTATACCTCTTCCCAAACATAACGCTCAGATAAAGTGTAAGGAAAAAAGACTGTTTGGGATTGTACGCCATAATTGGAACGGGAATAGGTGAATAATCAAAGATCCCTCCGATTTCAAGTGAGTTGATCTGCTTGTTTTTTACGCCAAATTCGAAATCCAGCCCGGTTTTAACATAAACACCGGGATGAAATCCCATCTCTGTAAATCCGGCTAAAAATGACCCCCTTCCATATATATTATCAATAAAATGCACTTCAGGGTCGTACCTTTCCTCTTTGACTTCATAATCGGTAAATCCGCTGTTAAAGTGGATGATATAGAGGTAAATCGGCTTTGTGAGTGCCAGGGATAGCCCTCCGTAATATAGCCAGCTTAACTGAACACCGCCCCAATAGGGTTTTCGGTTGAGGATGTGCTGCTGTCCCACGCCGCCACGGAAAAACCATACATAGTTTAGTTTACCATAAAAATAGGATCTCGAATCGGAGAAATAGGGATTGATGCTTCGCACCTCTTTGGATGATTTGTAGGTGGAAAATTCCAATTCCCACATAAATTGCCTTAAGGCAGCTACATTATGCCCCTTGCGGAATTTAAGTCCCCATCCATTGGTATGAAGCATCGCACCCAGGCTCCATTGCTGCTCAAATAATACATTGTCGGGTGTTGTGTCGGGGATGGCTTCATATTGTGCACTTGCAAAATATCCTCCCGCTGTCGTGAAAATGAACGATAGAAAGAGGATGATATGTTTCATGGATAAGGAAAACTGGAAGGAAACAAATGTACAAAAGAAAAAAGAAATGGGAAGCCAGGGCCTCCCATTAAAAATATAAAACAAATGGAAAAGTTTTTTTATCGACGTTCCGTTTGGTATCTTTGCTTTTCGCCATAGGCTGCACAATGCTGGTTTGAAGTGCATGATGAAACAATACCTAAAAGAACAGTGGCCAGAATAACAAAAAGGGCTTTTTTCATAATGGTTACTCCTGATTTTCGTTGAATTAGACGGGCAAAATTACATTTTCCCCAATTAAGGAACAAACAATTTCAATATTTATTGCGTAAAGTTATTAACGGACAAAAGTTTATAAGAGGATGGAGAAGGTGAACCCGGTAATTGAAGCGCGTTGGAAGGAGGTCCTGGAGGATGAATTTGATAAATTGTATTTCAGTGAACTGAAGGCGTTTTTGCTGGAAGAGAAGAAGAAATACAGGATATTCCCGCCCGGGAAGTTTATTTTTAATGCATTTAACCATACCCCTTTTGAAAAGGTGAAGGTTGTTTTGCTTGGTCAGGATCCATATCATGGCCTCGGTCAGGCGCATGGACTGTGCTTTTCAGTTCCCGATGGCGTACCAAAGCCACCTTCACTGATCAATATTTTTAAGGAGTTAACGGACGATACCGGAGTGGCACTGCCACGGAGTGGAGATCTTACGAAATGGGCCGATCAGGGCGTTTTACTGCTCAATGCTACACTGACCGTTCGCGAGAACCAGCCAGGATCGCACCAGAATCACGGATGGGAAACCTTTACTGATGCGGCCATTGCCCAACTGTCGCTCAGGAGGATGGGGCTGATTTTTGTGCTCTGGGGAAGCTATGCCATTGCAAAAAAGTCACTCATCGATACCTCCCGGCATCATGTTCTTACCACCGTTCATCCTTCACCATTGAGCGCATACCGTGGTTTCCTCGGCTGCCGCCATTTTTCACAAATCAACAATTTATTGCATCAGAATGGCGTTGAAGAGATAGATTGGCGGTTGGAATGAAACATGGACAAAATAACCATATGCATCATTTGATACGAATTAATTTATATTCAAAAGTATGGGTACCAGGTCAGTTTTCGCTGACCGTTGCTTTTTGTTTAATGATGCTCCTGACCTCCGGATGCAAAAAGGATCAAACCGATGCTGCTGAGAGCCTTCCAACACCGTATGAGATAAAAATTCCACGGTTTTTTCCCACCGAACTGAACATCCCGAACGATAATCCAATGACCGTTGAAGGAGTCGCTCTGGGGCGATATCTCTTCTATGACGGCCGCCTTTCAGGACGAACAGATCCGGATTCGCTCATGAGTTGCGGTACCTGTCATTTGCAATCTCATTCGTTCGAATGTGGCATTGACCATCCAAAATTTTTGGGAGGACATCCGTTCGGGTTGACCGGGATTCCTACTCCGCACTACATGATGCCAATGATAAACCTGGTTTGGTCAACACACGGATATTTATGGAACGGAAAAGTCTCAGAAGAAAATCCATCTGTTTCGGCAAGGAGCCTGGAGGATTTTGTCTGGATGGCCATTACGGCGCCACATGAAATAAACGGCGACACGGCGAAGGTTGCTGCGCTTTTCCAGTCACTTCCCGGATATCCCGGTCTTTTTAAAAGGGCGTTTGGGTCCGACAGGATTACAGTAAAAAATATGGGCCGGGCGATTGCCCAGTTTGTTCGCACACTGATATCGGCCAATTCCAAATTCGACCGCTTCCTTCGGGGCGAAACAAACCTGAACAATGATGAACGAAATGGATATGTGCTTTTTATGACAGAACAGGGCGGAGACTGCTTCCATTGCCATGGAGGTGATGGGAACCCGCTTTTTACTACAACCCTGTTTTATAACAATGGAAAAGATTCAGTTTTCGCCGATCCGGCCGACCGTTTTTCTATTACGGGGAACCCGGTGGATATTGGCGCATACAAAGCACCCACCCTAAGGAACCTGGCATTCACAGCGCCCTATATGCACGATGGACGTTTTAAAACCCTCGATGAAGTTCTTGGATTTTACAACAACAACCTGGTTTGGTCACCCTACATCAGCCCGCTGATGCATCACATCGGAACCGGGGGCATCCGGCTCAATCCAAAGCAGCTTGCGGATCTTAAAGCATTCCTGCTGACTTTGACCGACAGCGCCTTTGTGGCTAATCCGGATCTTTTAAGACCGGTTAGCTTTCCGGATAAATAGAGAAGATTGATTTTAACATGTATTGCGATGATCTACTTTCCGAATTGTAAAATAAACCTGGGCCTGAACATCGTTGGTAAGCGCCCCGATGGCTATCATAATCTCGAAACCATCTTTGTTCCAGTTCCCATGCACGATGTCGTGGAGATCATCTCTGCGGACGATGGAATATTTTCATTCCAATCAACTGGATTGCCCATCCCCGGTGAGGTTGAAACTAACCTGTGCATCAAAGCTTTTCGTTTGCTGCAATCTGAATATTTATTGCCGGAAGTTAACATGCACCTCCATAAGGTGATCCCTTTGGGAGCCGGACTAGGCGGTGGTTCAGCAGATGGCGCATTTACCCTGAGATTGGTAAACGAATATTTTAACCTTTTACTGGATACCGATCAATTAAAATCGTATGCCCGGGTACTGGGCAGCGATTGCTCCTTCTTCATTGAAAACAGAGCGCTTTATGCCTTTGAGCGGGGTGACCGGTTTGAGCCGATATCTCTTGATCTTGCTGGATTTACCCTTCTTCTGGTTGTCCCCGGGGTGCATGTGAGCACGGCGGAAGCCTACCCGGCCGTAATACCGGCGAAACCTGTAAATTCGCTGAAAGAACTGGTTCTTCTTCCGGTCGAACTTTGGAAGGATAAGGTGACCAATGATTTCGAAGAACCGGTATTTAAAAGATTTCCGGTAATCGGCGAAATTAAGCAGAAATTATATGATGCGGGTGCAGCTTATGCTTCAATGAGCGGCAGCGGGTCTGCTGTGTATGGTCTTTTCAACAAACCACCAGAGGTTGGGGATGTCTTCAGGGGGATGTATACAGCCGAATTCCTGCTTTAACTCTATTTCGGTGCAATCCTGAACAGGAATAGGGCAATAAAACCAAAAATGATGTTGGGAACCCAAACTGCAATCAACGGGGGGAGGTCGCCAAACGTTGCAAAGACGGTGAATATCTGCATAAAAAGAATGTAGATGAAGGTCAGGGCCAACCCAAATCCAAGGTGAAAGCCGATGCCACCGCGAACTTTCCGGCTGGAAACTGAAACGCCAATCACAGTCAGAATAAGCGTGGCAAAAGGAAATGCAATCCGTTCATATTTTTTCACCTTGTATTTTATCACATCCGGATCTCCACGCAACTCCTTGTCCTGGATATGCTCCCTGAGTACGAAATAATTCATGATCTTGACATCCTCAATATCTTCGGTGAAATCAGCAGGCTTAAATGGTAACAAGGTATCTAATTTAGTCCCTTTGATTATAGATTCATTCATTTCGCTGATATTCCTTTTATAATAATTCGTAATCCGCCAGCGCAGCCGTAAACTGTCCCATTCAATGCGCTCCCCCTTCATTTTAAACACCAACTCGTTTTTTTCAAATTTTTCGAGGGTGAATTTCCAGCCGGTGTTGGTCTTGACGTTGTAATTTTCAAGATATATAAATGTTCCCGGACTGACTTGCTTGTGAATGTTCTGGTCGCTGAATTCCCTGGGGTCGTTTATAAATCGTTTTTCAAAGGCAAGCATGCTCCGGTTGGTGTAGGGAATAATAAAATTGGCCAGAAAAAACGAAAATACACCAAGTGCCAGGGCTGAAATAAAGTAGGGAAACATCATCCGCTTGAAACTGATGCCACTGCTGAGGATCGCAATGATTTCAGAATCAGAGGCCATGCGGGATGTGAAAAATATCACGGCTATAAAGGTCAACAGATAGCTGAAAAGGTTAATGAAATAGGGGACGAAGTTGAGATAGTAATCAAAAATTATGGCATTGAGCGGTGCATCGTGGCGCAGGAAGTCATCGAGTTTCTCGGAGATGTCGAATACAATAACAATAAATATCAACAATATCAAGGTAAAGAAAAATGTTCCCAGAAATTTTTTAATGATATAAATGTCGATCGTTCGCATCAGTAAATTTCCATAATCTGATAGTTCTGGTTCCTCCCCGCCATCAGCCAGCCGGTTTGAATGGAACCCCAAAAATAATACTTTCCGGGTTCATCGGGCGTTTTAATGGTCATTAACGTATCGGCGTAGGCACCTGGTATCAACAGGTGTGAAATATCTGCTGCCGTTTCCTGGTAAACAACGAATTTGTCTTTAAGATGAATGTGATAAACAAGGCTTGACGGCTGGTCCGGATCCTGGTCAAAGCGCAGCGTATCGGTTCCCGGGTTGAATATTCTTACGGGGATCTTTACATACGTTGATGCCGGAAATTTTAATGGACTGATCCTGGTTTCAATGGTCACGTTAAAGTTTGATCTGAAATTTTTCGCAATACCCCAAAAGGTCACCACCCCATTTTTGGCTTTATAAGGCTGTTTGCCGGGAATATACATCCAGTCCGTATAGCCAGCTACCAGCACCTCTTTTCCCTGGAGCTTCTTTTCAAGGTCGTCCCAATAATAATATTGGGTGCGGTGCCCATCAAATCCATCAACGGAATGTGCTGTTTTCCCTGTATAAAATGAATATTTTGAAGCACGCTGGTACGAACTGAGGAACAAAACCGGGCGACCATCGGCCCTCTTCTCCATCTCTTTTGCCCAATCCTTCCAATCATATAATTCAGACAGGTTAACGAATTTTCGGGGCAATTTCAGAAAGTCATACACAAGGTAGACCCTTAAGAATAACATCAGCACAAAGCCGACAGCTGCAAGGATATAGATCAGTTTATGAAGGTTCAATCGCTTTTCAATCCCTTTATAGGTAAGGATCAGCATGGGGAGAAAGGCGGGAACAGTCCAGTTGGGTTCGACCTGTCCCTGAAAAGTGAAAAGGAGAAAAAACAGCACGATCCCGATCGCTGTGAATTTAAGGCTGCGTTCAAATTGATTGGCTGGTTTATAGGTAAAGGAGAACCAAAAGAGAAAAGCAGCCATAAAGGGCCCATAAATGATAAATTGCCCGATAATGAATGAAAAGAAATATTTGAAGTAGTTGTATTGTTCAAAATTACGCTCAATCAGATGGTAATACATAGTCGGGTGGCCATGCCGGAACGACCAGATGATATGGGGAACAAAGCAAAGAATGGCCACGAAGGCAGCAAGGTAAAACGATTTTTTCCGAAGCAGTTTCAGATTGGAGAGCAAGGTGAAAAAGATCACCAGGATCCCATTGTATTTGCTGTAAATCATGGCAGCCATGATCACTCCCCACAGCAAGGCAAGCGGGATGGAATCATGCTCAATCAGATGGCGGTAAACCAGGAAAAACAGCAGGGTGAATAGCACCAGGGCTACATCAGGGGCAGCAATAAAGCCTCCCGCTTGTATAATGCCGATTGACAAGCAAATTGAAGCAAACAAAAGATAGTTTTTGACATCAGAAAGCTTCATCAGCAGAAAGACGGAGAGCGTTGAGGCCATTACGAAAAAGAGGCGCACCCCCAATTCGTTGTGGAATATGGAATATCCCATTTTTATCATGAACCCCACCATCGGGGGGTGTTCGTAAAAACCCCAGTCGAGTCGTTCGCCATACATCCAGAACAGGGCTTCGTCATCAAACAAACCAGTAAACACAGACTGAACAAGGTTAATGATAAACCAACTGCCAAGGATGATCAGTATTGGCAACAGGTGTTGGTGCCGGACGAAAAGGTCTTTTGTGTTGTATCTGGCCATAAATGAGCTCCCTGGCATATTTCTTTGTTCTCTTATCGAGCCACCTGAATCTTTACAGACGTTGCATCAGTTGTTTCACCATTTGCTCCTTCCAGGGTGAAAAAGTTCCCTGTGAAATCTGCTTCCGCGCCTCTTTCATAAGCCACATGTAAAACCCGAGGTTGTGCATGGTTGCGATCATGGCGCTGAGGATCTCATTTGAAACAAACATGTGCCTCAGGAAGGCTTTGTTATATTGAAGATCAGCGAATACTTCTCCATCGGCTTCCAGGGGAGAAAAATCATCCTTCCACTTTTCATTTTTTATATTGATAATCCCATGGCGGGTGTAAAGCATGCCATTTCGTCCATTGCGGGTAGGGATTACGCAATCGAACATATCCACCCCCAAGGCGATACATTCGAGTATGTTGGCAGGAGTACCCACACCCATCAGGTAGCGTGGTTTTTCATCCGGCAGAATGCCACAAACCAGGCCGGTCATGTCGTACATCATGGCAGCGGGTTCGCCAACGGATAATCCGCCGATGGCATTGCCCGGTGCACCCTGGTCAGCGATGAACCTGGCTGATTCAACACGCAGGTCGGGATAGACACTGCCCTGCACGATGGGGAACAAACTTTGCGAATAGCCATGAGGACAGGCCGTTTTTTCGAAGTGGGAGACACAGCGGGTAAGCCAGTAATGTGTACGTTTCATCGACTTTCTTGCATAGGCCTCATCACAGGGATAGGGTGTACATTCATCGAATGCCATGATGATGTCGGCGCCCAATTCACGCTGAACTTCCACAGCCTTTTCAGGGGTGAAAACATGCCTTGACCCATCGATATGTGATTGAAAGATGACACCATCATCGGTGAATTTCCGGATGTCGCTTAACGAATAGATCTGGTAACCGCCGCTATCGGTAAGGATTGGCTTCGACCATCCATTGAATTTGTGAAGTCCGCCTGCCTTGGAGATGATGTCCACCCCTGGCCTGAGGTAGAGGTGGTAGGTGTTTGAAAGCATGATTTGGGACTGGATTTCTTCCCGTAAATCCTTGACGTGCAGGGCTTTTACTGCTCCCGCCGTGCCAACAGGCATAAAAAAGGGGGATTCGATGGGGCCATGATCGGTCGTGAGGGTTCCCGCCCTGGCCGAAGAGCCCGTATCCCGATGTAAAATGTCGAATTGCAAATAGGTTAAATTAGAAGATTCGGGGCAAAGGTAAGCGTTATTGCATTTTCTTCTGCGGACTCTTTTCAACCATCCTGCTTATTTATACACAATCCTGCTTATTGTTATGCGATAATGAATAACTTTGAACCGTTCAAAAGTGATATTTTTAAATGGCTGATAATCTGATAAATACGCAGTTTTTGCCACTTATCCTGGTGGGCGTGTTTACCCTGACGCTTATTTTGCATCTTGTTTTTTACCGGGTTTTTTACTGGCGGCTAGGCCGTTACCGGCATCATCCTGCCGAACAAAATCCCCAGGGGGTTTCAGTTGTTATTTGTGCCCACAATGAATACCATCATCTGAAAGAAAGCCTTCCGCTCATCCTTGAGCAGGATTATCCTGATTATGAGGTACTGGTGGTTGATTATTCATCCGACGATGATACCCGTTATTTGCTTGCCGATCTGGAAGAAAAGTTCCCTCATTTAAAAACCATTTCCATTAAGGAGGAGCTGAATTTTTTCTCGGGGAAAAAATTTCCTCTTTCAATTGGCATTAAATCTGCCAGGCATGATCTGGTACTGCTTACCAATCCTGAGTGTAAACCCGCATCAAAGGATTGGGTTCGGCTGATGCAGTCGGCATTCACGCCAAAAATTGAAGTGGTGGTTGGTTATGGTCCCTATCTCCGCAGCCCCGGACTTTTGAACAAGTTAATCCGGTTTGACACCGCACACATTGCCATCCAGTATCTTTCATATGCCCTTGCCGGTGTTCCCTATATGGGTGTGGGCCGAAATCTTTCGTACCGGAAGCAGGTTTTCTATAAGAACAATGGCTTTATCTCCCATTACCGCATACATTCCGGCGATGACAACCTCTTTGTCAACCGGGTGGCCAGCAAATCGAACACGGCCATTATGGTCGATCCGGGAAGTCATACCCTTTCGGATCCCAAGGAAACTCTGGGGAGCTGGATAACGCAGAAAAAAAAGCATCTTGCTGCAAGTCATCTTTACAGGTTCAACCATAAGTTTCTGCTGGGTTTGTATTCTTTTAACCTGGTGTTGTTTTACGGACTTTTCATCCTTCTTTTATCGCTCAACTGGTCGGTCATTCCGGTGGCCGGGATTTTTATCATCAGGCTGGTTTTTCAGTATATCGTCTTTGCCCGATGCCTGAAACAACTGAATGAAAGAGACCTGGTGCCCTTTCTTCTGTTTTTTGAGATTTTGCTATTGCTGTTCAATGCAGCTACCTGGATTTCCAATGTGTTTTATAAACCGACCCGATGGAAGTAGCGGCTCATCTGACTGAAAAGGCGCAACACGATTATGTGCTCGTGCAACTGGCCCTCGATCAGGGAGATCAGCAGGCCTATGCCGAACTGTTGAACAAATACCGCGATTCCCTCTATTTTATGATGCTGAAGATGACCAGCAATGCCACCGATGCCGATGATCTCACCATTGAAGCCTTCGGAAAAGCATTCAAAAACCTGAAGCAATATACGCCTGAATTTGCTTTCAGTACCTGGCTTTTCAAGATTGCGGCCAATAACTGCATTGATTTTTTACGCAAGAACAAGCGGATTCAGTTTGCCGATAATTTTTTTGACGACGACGGAGAATATCAGGATGCGCCTTCCAACATTCCGTCAGATGGTCTTGATCCTGAAGAAAAAATCATCGAAAAGCAGAAGATTCAGTTGATGCATGATGTGGTGGAAAAACTCAAGCCACATTACCGCCAACTGATTGAATTGCGCTATTTCAAGGAATGGTCTTATGAAGAAATTGCCACGGAACTCGATTTGCCTCTGGGTACTGTGAAGGCCCAGCTCTTCAGGGCCAGGGAATTTCTCTATCAGATATTGCGAACTTCACAGGAAAAAATATGAATACAAACGATTTCAGGCAGGCAATCCTGCGCGGTATTCCAGACGGACTACCCGAAATGCTGCCCCATGATGCACTGGCCAATCATGCCCCGGTCAGAAAAGATATTTTATCATCCGACGAGAAAAAACTTGCCTTGAAAAATGCGTTGAGGTATTTCGATCCAAAATATCATTCAGCGCTGGCGCCGGAATTTGCCGATGAGCTCAAAAAATACGGGCGTATCTACATGTACCGTTTCAGGCCTGCATATCCAATGTTTGCCAGAAACATACATGAATATCCGCACCGTTCAATCCATGCTGCCAGCATTATGCTGATGATTCAGAATAATCTTGACCCGGCTGTGGCGCAGCATCCCCATGAACTAATTACCTATGGCGGAAACGGAGCGGTATTTCAGAATTGGGCTCAGTACCTGCTCACCATGAAGTACCTGGCCAACATGACGGATGAGCAAACGCTTGTAATGTATTCAGGACATCCGATGGGTCTTTTCCCCTCACACGCCGATGCCCCGCGTGTGGTCGTTACAAACGGGATGATGGTACCCAACTATTCCAAACCCGACGACTGGGAACGCTTCAATGCACTTGGTGTAACGCAATACGGGCAAATGACGGCTGGTTCGTATATGTATATCGGTCCGCAGGGGATTGTGCATGGAACAACCATAACCATTCTGAATGCTGCACGCAAGGTGACATCCGATACCATTGCAGGGATGGTTTTTGTCACTTCAGGGTTGGGAGGCATGTCGGGGGCCCAGGCAAAGGCAGCCGTTATTGCCGGAGCCATTGCCGTAGTTGCAGAAATCAATCCGGCCGTGGTGAAAAAGCGTCATCAGCAGGGCTGGGTCGATGAGGTATTTACCGATCTCAAGGAGATGGAGGGCCGCCTGAAGCAGGCCATATCCAATCATGAAGCCGTATCACTGGCATACCAGGGAAATATTGTGGATCTTTGGGAACATTTTGCCCATCAAAACCTTCGGATTGAACTGGGTTCTGATCAAACTTCTTTACATAATCCATGGTCGGGCGGTTATTATCCTGTCGGCCTCACCTTTGAGGAGTCGAACCGGCTAATGGTTGAAGAACCGGAAAAATTCAAGCGTGTCGTTCAGGAATCGTTGCGCCGGCAGGTGACTGCCATCAACAAAATGGCTGAAAACGGCATGTATTTCTGGGATTATGGCAACGCGTTTTTACTCGAGGCCTCCCGGGCTGGTGCAGATGTGATGAAGGCTGATGGAACCTTCATCTATCCATCCTATGTTCAGGACATCATGGGACCGCTGTTTTTTGATTATGGATTCGGCCCATTCCGTTGGGTGTGTACCTCGGGAAAACCGGAAGACCTTGCTGTTACCGACCACATTGCGGCCACCGTCCTTGAAGAGATTGCACAAACCTCACCCAGCGAAATCGAAATGCAGATGCGCGATAACATTCATTGGATCCGTGAGGCCGGAAAGAATAAATTGGTTGTCGGGTCGCAGGCCCGCATTCTTTATGCAGACTGTGAAGGGCGTACAAAAATAGCGACAGCCTTCAATGAAGCCATTGCTGCTGGCCGGATTTCGGCACCTGTCGTTCTTGGTCGCGATCATCATGACGTTTCCGGAACCGATTCACCCTATCGCGAAACCTCCAATATTTATGATGGTTCGCAGTTTACAGCCGACATGGCCATCCAGAACGTGATTGGTGATGGATTCCGGGGCGCCACCTGGGTTTCTATCCACAATGGCGGAGGTGTTGGCTGGGGCGAAGTGATCAATGGCGGCTTTGGTATGTTGCTCGATGGTACAGCGGATGCAGCCCGAAAATTAAAGTCAATGCTTCACTGGGATGTGAACAACGGAATCGCACGTCGCGCATGGGCCCGAAACGATGAAGCCATCTTTGCTATAAAACGCGCCATGCAGCATGAACCAAGGCTGCATGTTACGTTGCCGAATTTGGTCAACGATGCGTTGCTTGGAGATTATTCGAAATAGGTGTATTCGTATTTGAGAAAATAATGCTGGCTGATGGTATTACCGCGGCCGTCGAGGTATACCTGCACCTCATCGGGCTCTTCATTTTCGTTATAGGTGCGGTTTATCGTCATAATAACTTCACCCTGCTCATCCAACTCCTCCTCGGTAACTACCTGCCCTTTTTCATTCGCAGTGATACGCGTTTGATTTGGTTTCACAGGGGGTTCATCTCGCTCAATTACTTCATTTCCTTCACTGTCGAAGATGGTATGGTTTACAATTTTCTCGTTTTCCCATTCAAAGGTCTCTACCTGTTCAATCTCTCCTTCATCCGTGGTCGTTGTCCTTTTAATCAACTGGTTTAACGCATTGTAGTAAAAATCTGACGTATCGACCGATCCATCCTGATAATGTTTGAAAGCACGAATTACAAGCCCCGCTTCATTCAGCTCGAATGTTTTTTCTTCAGCGAGTTCATGCTCTTCAGAAAAGTAGGATTCACATATGAGTTTACCGCTTGAATTGTAACCATATTCTCTCTTTTCTTCAAAATCACCAAACCGGTTGTACCTGATCTCCGTCAAAGGCCGGCCTTCCTGGTCAAATTCAGTGTAATGATGCGGATGCCCTTCGATATCGATCTCCTCATCATTGACATTTCGGATGATATAGTCAAATTGTGTAATGGTAATGCTTTTGGTTTTCTTCGTCATTGAACCTGTTGTTGGGATGATCTCATCTTATTGTGGCGATAAATTTACTTTAAATATTGAAATTGAATGGTACAAAATCTAAAAATATTTTTTTTAGCATGCAACGTTTTACACCCTTACATTGTCCTTATAATATGACATCCGTCTGGCCTGGATAAAAAAAGTTATTAACAACGCCATTACCTTTTTGATTTTTCCTGATTAAGCATTATAAATCCCGACCATGATACTCCGTTATTCAGATGAAACGCTAATTGACGGCCTGCGGCAAAGGAAACGGCGTCATATTGAATATATCTACCAGGAATTTACCCCGGTGGTAAGACATCTGGTCAAGCAAAATTCCGGAAATGAATCAGATGTGGGCGATCTGGTTCAGGAGGCCATTATTGTTCTGTATAAGCGGGTACTCAATCAGCCCTTTGAATTGAAGTGCAGCCTGAAGACCTTTTTCATCTCGATATGTAAAAATTTATGGTTACAGCACCTCGATAATAAATTCCGCCTGCTTTATCAGGCCGAATTTGAAGTGAATGAACCCAATTCCACCTATAATTCCGACGACATGGAAACACATGAAGAAAACAATGAAAAACGACGCCTGCTGTACAAAAACATGCTTTCACTGCCAGCAGATTGTCAGCGGCTCCTGGAACTTTACTTTTTAAAGATCCCCTATAAGGAAATTGCCAGGCTTATGAACTTCAAAGATGAAGTGTATGTAAAAACACGCAAGTATAGTTGCAAAAACATGTTGCGTAAGAGAATAATAGGTGATCCTGAATATCAACAATATTTTGAATATGAAAGACATGGAAATTACAAATGATTGGATTGATCGTTACAACGAAAACGAACTGAATGAAGAAGAAAAGGAATTCTTCCGAAAGCGGTTGGAGGTGAATCCATTGTTACGCACCGAAGTCTATATTGACGAGTGCCTGAACAAATTATACCAGGATGAGGGGACCCTGGATCTGGTGAAAAAAATCCAGGATGCCAGACAAAAGTCTGACCGGCGGGGAGGTAAGCTGGGGTATTTGCTGTTGGCTGCATCCATTCTCTATCTCATGGCATTGGCTATAATTTTCAATAGGATGCATTATGATCCTGTTGATTATGCATCCAGTTCCAATTCAGATCAAAATGAAATATGGAAAGGAGCTGAAGGAAAGCTATTATCAAAAGATAATTTAAAAATTCCGGTGCAGGAGAGGAAAATGGTCACGCAAAAATGGCAGGAACATTCAGTGAATCAGTATCTTTCATTGAATTATATGCCGTTGCCTGATTTTGAATTGCTGGTTGGTTCGGTTACCAGGTCTTCCCAAATTACAATCAAATCCCCGGCGTCCAATTGGAAAATAGCAGCAGGATACGATGTTAAATTTGAATGGGTTTCCCAAAACAGGGTGCTTCCGGTCAATATTTTGTTTTACAATAATGCTGGAAATTTGATTTTTGAAACACCTGCACTTTTGGATGATTCCTATATTTTAAATACGAAGGATTGGCCCGGGGGGATTTATTACTGGAAAATCATTCTGGATGAAGAAATGATCCTCCTGGGTAAACTCACACTTTTTTAAACCATAAATTTCATTTAGTATGATACATATTTTTTCCTGGATTACGATTATCCTTCCAACAATAATGATCCCGGTTATTCCGGGAATCATTGAGGCCCAAACCACGCTGCCATCGAAGGAAGCCAATAGAGGTAACTATTGTCTCAAACAGGATGAGGCTTTGCTTGAATTCGCGGTTACTGATTCCACAGCCATTGTTTTTGCCACAGTTGGTGATTCAACATTGCTGGCAATTCAATCTTTGAATCCACTGTTCTGGATGGCGCATCAATCATTCAGGAAAAAAATAAAATCTGCAGATAAAAGAGGTTTTGACATCGCAGGCCAGATATTGTATTTGTTCCTGATCCGGCCCATCCAGGATTTTATTATAGGGAAGAGGCGATTGATCATCAAAACTGACGACAGGTTGTCGGAGCTGCCATTTGAAGCCTTAATCCGGCCGGATGATGAACGGTCGCTTCACATAGGAACCGCCCTTCATTATCTGATACGTGATTACGAGATTATATACCATAGTAAACAGGATTTTGGTCAGGATGCTGTATTTAATACAGCGGACGAAAATACCATGATACCGGTTAACGCCCAATTTTCTTTTATGGGCTTTTCTCCTGTTTTTCACAATAATGCCGGACTTTCCGAACTTCCTGACTCAAGGCAGGAAATTGCCGAAATAGGCTCCTTGTTCAGGCAGCAAGGACTTACATCCTGGCTGGTGTATGAAGATTATTCAGAAAAGGAATATTTTAAAACCGTTGCATGCATGGGAAAAATCGTTCATCTTTCCACGCATTATCTGACAGAAGCGCCCAATAAGGGTTATGGCGGCTTTCTTTTTTCGGGGTATGATCCATCTGTGACAGTGGATGGGAAAAATGAAGGCATCCTCACCATTGAAGAAATTAAGGGATTGCAATTGCAAGCAGACCTGATTGTTTTGAATGCGTGTGCTTCAGGGATTGTAAAGCATAATTCGGGGGTGCGTGACTATACGCTGCCTGAGGTGTTTATAAAGGCAGGTGCCAGAAATATCCTGTCAACGCTATGGAATGTAACTGATCATCTTGCGGGAGACTTTATGATCAATTTTTATCGATTATGTCTTAGCGGAAAAACATACAGCCAGGCTTTGCGCGAAGTTAAATTGCAGATGATCAGCTGCCCTGAAACAGCTTTGCCGACCATTTGGGCGCCGTACATTTTAACCGCAAGATAGAAGCGGATAACTACTGTTGATGAGGGATGGCTGTTTGGATGTGTCGTTGTTTATTTACCTGACCACGATTGTTTCAATTTCGATCAGGGCGCCCAAGGGTAATTTAACCACCGCATAGGCGGCCCGTGCCGGAGGATTTTCGGAATAATAGGTTCCATAGACAACATTCATCGCTGCAAAGTTGTCCATATCACTGAGCAAACAGGTCGATTTTACAATATCCCTGAACTCAAATCCGGCTTCCTTGAGGATGGCTCCGATATTTTTCATGACCTGTTCCGTCTGCTCCGTGATGCCTCCATCCACAATTTTCCCTGTTTGAGGATCGATGGGAATCTGTCCGGATATGAACAACATGCCATTCGCCTCTATGGCCTGGCTGTATGGACCGATGGCTTTTGGGGCATTCGGGGTTGAAATGACTTTTTTCATGGGTACGATTTTTGATTTATGCTATACGGTTTATATGTATTCGACCTATTTAGTTCGCTTTTACCCAGTCTAATATGCAAAATCCCTGAAATCTCGTTTCTTGTTCAGTTTAAGATCCTGAAGGATGGATGCCTTCACATTGATGGAGAAATTCCAGCTTTGCTGGCCGCCTTTGGGAATCCAGCCAAATCGCATCTCCCAGCAGTGGAGGTCACGATAAACATCAATTGAGGTATAGGATAACTCGTTGTTCACAAAATCCCAGCCGGTGGTAAGGGAGACTTTCCATTTCGGGGTGATGTTCAGTTGCCCGTTAAATCCCAGGGTCTGCGTTATTTTTGCAACCCGGATCTTACTGCTGTTATCCCATGCCTTCGCATAATGGAAATTATAATTCACCGAGAAGCTCCAGGGAATATCGAAATCGACATAATAGTCATAATAGTCGACGATGTCCTGGCGTTCCCCCTGGGTCCCCTTGTCCGTTGTTTTCTTTCCCTTTACCTTGTCGGATGAAAGGGTGTAGTTAAACCCTGCATCCCAGGTGGTATTGTCAAGCCGGATCAGCTGGTGATTTGCTTCCCATTCAGTGGTATTGGTACGTCTTCCTATTGAGTCTCGGGTATACATATCCCAGGTGCTTGCATACTGGATTGTCAACCCTTTGACAATCGTGCTTCGTCCGCTGAGTGTGATGGGAGACCAGTTAACTGAATCGCGGGCAATGTCATAGGAACACCGAATTACAAAATCATCGATGAGCGGAATTTTTTTCTCTCCTGTTATCGTATCTTTCCTGTTTCTGACCTTCATTTCCAGATTATTGCTGATGGAAAAGGAGATCATGCCGGATTTCTGGCCCGGAGGGCCTCCATAAATGGATTTTTCAAAAATTGAATATCTGGCAGGATTAACGGTATTGGTATCATTTTCGATATATCGGTAATAGCCCAGTCCGGGTGCACCCCAGTCGGGCGTATAGGAAAATGAAACCGATGGGGTGACCATATGCCTGATCGCCTTCAAAAAGCCCCCCTTGAATTGGTACATGCCATAAAGCCGTGCATTCACGGATGAAGATACATTGAAATCAATGGCATTGGCAAAACCCGACACAGTGTTGGTTTTGTACCCGGGCAGTATGGTATCGCCTGCTTCGATGATGGTGTCGGCTTGATAGGATTTTCTTACGGTTTGAAGATACATCCGGTCGGTTATGTTCATCGAGTTCGACCAGTTGACGAATTTCAGAATCCGGAATGTGGCATTGATGGGAACACTATGACGCATGCCATTCTGCATGGAATCAGCCCATTGTCCCTTTGCAAAATTTGAATCAACGGTGTTGTAGCGGTTTTCAGCATCCATGTTATATTTCATACTAATCTGCTCGTACCAGCGCATTTTCCCAACAGGATTTTGCCGGCGAAAGGGATAAAACTGGTTAACCGAGAAGGAGACCTGAGGCAAGGTGATATTTATCGTTTTGTTAAGGGTGTTTTGGCTGTGGTTAAAGTTTAAGTTCAGATAATATTTTCCTGAGAAGTTGGTAGAATAGTTTATGCTGGATTGAAATGTATTTGAAAGGTACGATTGTGCACTGGATGCAAGATTATATTTGTTAAAGGTATTACTGACAATATTTACATTGGCCGAAAAACTGCTTCGGGGCCGTGCCTTTGCATCCTGGCTGTGAACCCACCGCACCTGAAAATCCTTTGATTTCTGATAGTCGGGTGAATCGGCTGCCCCCAGAATATTCACCGCATAGCTGAAGTTAAAGGCCCCATTGTAATGATATCGCTTGCTGTACCTCATGGTTGGCTTGATAGCCCAACTTCCGTGTGTGTAAATGTCGGCCTGTACCTGCAGGTCAAAATAGTCACTTATGGCAAAGTAATATCCGAAATTTTCAAAATAAAACCCACGGTCTTTTGATTCGCCATAGGTGGGAAGCAATATGCCCGAGCGTTGTCCTGATTTACTCGGAAAGTAACCAAAAGGAATAAACAGGGGGGTGCCGACATTGGCAATTTCCATATAGGCAGGTCCGGTAATAACCCTTTTCCCGGGTATGACCTTCCCTTTGCTAAATTGGAATGAGAAATGCGGATCCTCCTGATTGTCGCACGTGGTGTAAGCGCCAGATTTTATGTAAGTCACATCGTTTTCCATCTTCTTTACCACGGTTCCATGGAGGTAACCTTCATCCTGCTTGGTGAAAACCTTTTTTATCAGTCCACGTTTCGAGGTATAGTTGTAATCAATTTCCTTGGCCTTGAAATTTTGAGATCCCTGTGTGAAATCAGGTACTCCGACAGGCTTGCCTGTTGAATCAGGAACCCCGGTGGCATGAACCTGGTTTTTTGGAAAGTCGATCTCCACATAGGCTGCCTTAAGGCTGATGTCCTGGTACTTGATATCTGCATCCTGATATAGAAAGACTTTTTGCCCTTTTATTTCAAATCGAAGCGAGTCCTTGGAAGAATAATCCACCCTGGATTCCAGTTTACTTTTTTTGACAGGTTTAACAGCAATACTGTCAGATTTTATTGAGTCGGTGGAAATGGAGTCGACTAGGATCAGCAGTTTCTTGATGGAATCGTTGCGGAGCGAATCGAGCCTGGTAAAAACAATCTGACCGTCAGGCACGATGGCATAATCTCCCTTTTTCTGCCGGATTGTATCCTGTGCGATCACTTGTGTGATTTGCAGGAAGGAAAGGACAAAAAAAAGACAAAAAGGGAAAGACCTTGTTAATAATTTCGTTAACAACTTCTTTTCTGAATTCTGTGGTTTAAGTTCTATCTTTGTTTTATAAAAAATTCAGAATAAAAAGGCGGTGAAGACCGTTATTCTTAGGGTTTCAAAACTAATCAAAATTATTGAAACTCTCGCTTTTTTTAAGATACTTTAACAATCCAATGTTGCGGATGCCCCGATTTATCTGGTTTTTACCCATTCTTATCTTTTTGTTTCTGCCTTGCATAATTTTTGCACAACAACGGAGTACGATCCGCACGGTGGTGATTGATGCAGGTCATGGCGGGCATGATCCCGGGGCCGTGGGACGATTGGCGAAAGAGAAAAATATCAACCTGGCCATCGCACTTAAATTGGGAAACCTGATTCAGCGATCCATGAAAGATGTGAAGGTTATTTATACCCGCGACAGGGATTATTTTGTTGAATTGTACCGCAGGGCTGAAATTGCAAATGAAAAAAAAGCCGATTTGTTTATCAGTATACATTGCAATGCCAATGACAATCATGCCTTTAAAGGAGCTGAAACCTATGTGATGGGGCTACATAAATCGCAGGCGAATCTGGAAGTGGCCAAGTTTGAGAATGCAGCCATCCTGCTTGAGTCCAATTATCAATCGACCTACAATGGATTTGATCCAAATGCAGATGAATCCTATATCGTTTTTTCATTAAACCAGAATGCAAATCTGGAACAGAGTACCGATTTTGCAGCTTTAATCCAGGATCAGATGGAGGAACGTGTGGGTATGAACAACCGTGGAGTAAGGCAGGCCGGTTTCATTGTGCTTTACAAAACCGCCATGCCCAGCGTTTTGGTCGAAGTAGGATACCTGAGCAATCAAACGGAGGAAAAATTCCTGGTGACAGACAAGGGGCAGGAATACATCGCATCAGCCATCTACAGGGCATTCAAGAGTTTCAGGGAGACGGTCTCCAATGCCTCAATGGCTAAGGAGCCGGAGGTAAAAACATATATCCCGGCCCGTGAAACGCTGCGGACCAAAGGATTCAGTGAAAATAAGGAGGTGACCCCGGTGATTGATCGCGCAAATGGTGAATATACAAAACCACAGGATGTCGTTAAACGGGGTGAATTATCGTACAGGATTCAGATCGCTGTAACCACACAGGATATTGGGGTCAATGCACCTGACTTTTCCCGTTTCACCAAGGTTAAAATGTACCGGCATGGCGGAATGTACAAATACACTGTAGGAGATGAGTCTACACTAAAGGATGCGCAACGATTGCTCGATCAGGTGAAAACCAAGGGGGTAAAAGATGCATTCATCATTATATTCAGAGATGGAGAACGAATTCCACAGGACGAAGCACGCCGGTTACTGGGAAAGTAAATATTATTATTTGTAAGTTTGCAAAAACAGATACAGTGAAAATCAGGAAAGAGATAAAAGTCGGCGTTACTTTTGTAATCGCAACTGCAGTGCTTATCTGGGGTCTGATGTTTCTGAAAGGTCTTGAATTGCTTAAGACCAGCCGAACGTTTTATGCCGTTTATGACCAGGTAAATGGCCTGGTTGCTGCGAACCCAATCTCCATCAAGGGATTGAAAGTCGGACAGGTCAAGAAACTCTATTTCGACAAGGATAACCCCAAAAATATAATCGTAGAGCTGTATATCCTGGGAGATTATCCCATTGCGAAAAATTCAAAAGCACGCATATTCAGTTCCAGCCTGCTTGGAGCGCCGGAGGTAGAGATTATTCCCGGTGATTCAAAAGTGATGGCTGTATCAGGGGATACACTTTTATCGGCACTTGAAGCAACCCTGGGCCAGGAGGTGAACAAACAGTTGCTTCCATTGAAAACAAAAGCAGAAAATCTGATCAGTTCCATTGATACCATTGCAGTCATTATTCAACAGGTGCTCAATAAAAACACCCGTGAAAACCTGGTTGAAGCCATCGAACATGTGAAGCAGACCCTTGGAAACATTGCGCATACTACGCAAAATCTCGACACACTGATGGGATCCCAGCGCAATAACCTTGCAAAAATCATCACCAATGTAGAGTCGATCAGCAACAACCTGAAACAGAACAATGATAAAATAACCAATGTGATCACCAATTTTTCTGATATCAGTGATTCCCTTGCAAAAGCCCGCATTCCTTACACCATTGCGCAGCTAAACAATGCCATTGTCGACCTGGACCTTGTGCTTCAAAAAATCAACAAGGGAGAGGGAACGGTTGGCCAATTGCTGACAAATGAACAACTTTATAAGGAAGTTGAAAAAGCCGCCCGCGATCTGAATTTATTGTTGGAAGACATCAAGAAGAATCCTGGCAAATACGTGAAGGTGTCGGTGTTTTAAGAGGTGACAGGGTAACAGGGTAACAGGGT
>Ga0247841_10001190_pt1 | contig 60961 bp, 55 predicted proteins | sample LaCruzMarch2015__2_FD_192410 | JGI IMG/M metagenome (GOLD analysis project Ga0247841, IMG submission 192410) | Freshwater microbial communities from meromictic Lake La Cruz, Castile-La Mancha, Spain - LaCruzMarch2015_18m | ecosystem: Environmental > Aquatic > Freshwater > Lake | place: Spain...
AGGATCGCGTCTTGTGATCTTCCTGCTCGTGCGGATGCGAGCAGTCCTGAGGAGCCCGGTGCGGTAATATCGCACGCCGGGATCTGTGAGGGGGCCGTCGGGCAACCGGCGGTCCTACCTCGATTAATTTGGCACAAGGTTCCAACATAGTTCGGCAAGAGGTTGCAGGTGCAAAGTTTTAATGAACTGGTCAGGAGCTTGGAACAACATCCGGAGTGGCGCTCCGAGTTGAGGCGACTCGTTCTTTCCGACGAACTGCTGGAATTGCCGGGGCTTGTCAGGGACCTGTTCGAATCACATCGGCGTGCAGAAGCGCGCCTCGAACGCGTTGAGGAATCCCTCGCGGCACTTGCCGAGGCACAGCGGCGGACGGGAGAGCGTCTGGACCGCGTTGAGGAATCCCTCGCGGCACTTGCCGAGGCACAGCGGCGGACGGGAGAGCGTCTGGACCGCGTTGAGGAATCTCTCGTGGCACTTGCCGAGGCTCAAAGGCGGACTACCGACACGGTAGGTAACCTTAAGGGGCAAATGCTGGAGCACTCCTATAGAGAAAAGGCCACGTCATATTTTGGACGTCTCATCCGCCGTCCACAGGTAGTAACTGCGAATGACCTGTGGGACGCTCTTGAAATTACCCTATCAAGCCAGGAACTAGATGACCTGCTGGCTTTGGATTTGATGCTGCGCGGTCATCCCCGTCATGTCGAGGATCCGCCTGAAGTACTGCTGGCAGTTGAGGTGTCCAGTATTGTGGACTCTTACGACGTGGAACGAGCCCTGCGGAGGGCGACTTTGTTGAGGAAAGCCGGGTACAATGCCGTACCGGTAGTGGCTGGTGAAGAGAGCACTCGTGGCGGAGAGTCGGAGGCTCGGAGGTGTAGCGTAGCCATGCTCAAGGATGGAAAGACGTTTCTTTGGGAAGATGCCTTGAGCGAGTGGTGTCTGGGCAAATGATCTATGCCACAGCAGCTCTAAGGGGTATCAATCACTCGGTTTAAATTCGTCTCCGGTCGGTTCTTGTGTCAATTATTTTTTCGAGATGGCGCAGGCCACATTTTGGCCAATGCCGCCATTTGGCTCTTAAAAGAGTCTTACTCACTTTCCGGTGACTTGGCTCCAGCCTTTCCCTCCAATTGTTTCTTGGACTCGAGATAGAGTTGGCGAATTTCTTCCAGGCGTTCCGCGGAAAGATGGTATCTCTCGTCTCTGGGAGGCGGCTGATTCATCTGATGACTATTCCATTTGGCCTGATCGGCCTCAGGGCGGTTCACCGCCGCGGTCGATTGGGCATGGGATGTGGCCAATGAAAGGAAGCAACCCGCCAAGAAGATCAATATAGTCAGGTGAATGACCAGCCTCATTACAAGCCTCCCCAGTTGATACGAGCCCCCAACGAGGGGGTAACAAAGCCTAAAGAGATTATCCTTTTCCTTAACAGGAAACAACTACCGATAACTTGACGAATCTGCAATGCCTTTTCAGAAGACCAGTTTATTTGCTCGACACCATCGGCTGTCTTCAAGCATAATTTCTTTCGAAAGATGTACATCCCGGACAGAGTCGCCAATCACAGAACCTCGGAATAACTTGTGATGGCTTGCTCTGGTCTTCGATGCCGTGAACTCTACGAAAGTCATCATCAAAATTCATAAATGACCTGAATCCAGACGGAAATACGGACAAATGCCTTCAACCCCCTCTGAAGAGATACATCGCAGAATTTCCTCGCTGCAAGCGGCCATGATTAGGGAAGGATTCGAAGGAGCCCTCATAATCCAACGCGCAGACCTTTTTTACTTTTCCGGCAGCGCTCACGATGCTCATCTTTTCGTCCCTGCTGAGGGATCGCCCATTCTTCTGGTGCAGAAGAATCTCGAGATGGCTGCCGAGGAATCCCCTTTGGATTATGTGATTTCCGCCGCGGAATTTTCTGACCTGAGAAGCGCAATAGAATCAGCTTACGGTCCTCTGATGTACCTGGGAATGGAATTGGACGTACTGCCGGTAAATCTTTACCGGAGGTACGAACAGCTATTTGCTGGCACACAGATCAAAGACTGTTCAATGATTATCAGGACAGTTCGGATGTTTTGTGGTTACCGATTGAGGCATGGAAAAGCTCACACGATTTGATGATGAGATTCAGGTGCTTCATTAGGTCAGCAATGATGCCGTCTTCAGTTGGGCGTAACGGCGAAGACGGGGTTGACTACCGGGATGATGGTGCAGTATGCTAAATGAGTGGTTATAACGATTCGCGTTCAAACATGTAAGGCAAAGGACAAAAGGCATTGGTGGCGACGGGCCGTGGACGATACCCGGGAAATGGCTGCTGGTATCATTCATGCCGAGAGATAATGCACCTTAGTTAAAGGCCTCTTTTCTACACGAGCTTTCAGCCGGGGTGCCAGACCCTGACAGTAAGGAGGAACGCATGTCAAGGCAGGGAGACAGAGTGGCAATCGTGGCCGCGGGCATGACCCGATGGGGCAAGCGGGCGGCCACGTTCAGAGACCTCGTGGCCGAGGCGGGAAAGGCCACTTTTGACGCTAATCCGAACATCAAACCAGGCGACATAAAATCTTTTATCATATCCACGGTGTACCCCGAGCGCTCAGCCTTCCAAGGGCATCCGGCACCGCTCGCTGCTGAGTGGTGCGGGGTGAGACCGAGTGAGTTTCACTGCCGGGTGGAGAATCAGTGTGGAAGCGGTACCACTGCGATCCGTACGGCCTACGCCGCTATCAAGAGTGGCCTGACGCAAATGGTTATGTGCGTAGGAGCGGAGAAGATATTGATACCGTCCCACGAAGAGATCTTCCTGAATGCCATGGCCGGCTGTGATCGTGAGTGGGAAGCCTGCTTCGGGGTGACTCCCCCGCCCCTGTTTGCCATGGTTGCACAGGCACACATGAAACGATACGGTACCACCGAGGAGCAGTTGGCCTTGGTAGCGGTAAAAAACCACAATCATTCTCTGAGCAATCCGTACGCTCATCATCAAAAGGGCGCCACGTTGGAGCAGGTGATGACGTCTCGTCCCATTGCCAGCCCTTTGAAGCTCTTCGATTGCTCCACCAACACAGACGGCGCCGCAGGAGTAATCGTCGCTACCGAGGAACTTGCCAGGGACCTCTGCGACCAGCCAGTCTATATCCTTGGTACGGCACAGATCAATGACGGCTATCCATGGGCCAATTATCATAAGGACTGGTCTTCGTGGCCCGCACTCAAAACCGCCGGAGAGAAGGCGTACCAGATGGCGGGCATTAGTCCGAGCGACGTTGACCTCGCAGAAGTCCACGATTGCTTTTCCATTTCTGAAATATTGGAATATGAGGAATTGGGCTTCTGCCCGAAAGGGGAGGGCGGCCGATTCGTGGAAAGTGGAATGGCTGACTTTGGAGGCAGGGTAGTGATCAATCCCAGCGGGGGCCTTATGGCATGCGGCCATCCCTTTGGTGCTACCGGGATCAGGCAGGCGTACGAGTCCTTCGTGCAACTGCGAGGCGAGGCCGGCGATCGCCAGGTGCCAGGGGCCAAGATTGCACTGACCCATAATCTGAGCGGCTTGGGAGAACATCACCTTTTGGTGTACGGGAGGGAATCATGACGGCAGCGAGAGATATCGAAGGCTACATAGTTGATCGCAACGTTTACAGTATGGATCCGGTACCGCTGGAAGCGAAAGAATATAACCGCATTTATCCATTCTATGATCACTTGAAGCAGGGACGGCTGACTACCACACAATGTGTCGATTGCGGCCACATTTGTTGGCCCCCTCGTATCGTGTGTCCACAGTGCATTTCGGATCAGTTGGATTGGGTGGATTTTCCAAAAGTAGGGCACGTCTATGCATACACCGTCCAACAAAATGGGAACCCACCCGGTTTTCCTGCTCCCATGATATACGCGCTCATAGATTTCGACAACGGAGTGCGCATTATTTGCCCCGTGGTGGACTGCAAACCCGAGGATGTCGAGTTTGGGTCCGAAGTAGTGCTCAAGGTCGTACCCGCTCCCAGGGACCGGGTACTGTTCTTCTTTCAACTCAAATCAAAGTCCCACCAATAAACCCGGAGCGAGTGTTTCGGCAGAGGATTATCATTATCCCTGAGCAAATATTAGTGATCAACTATCTGATATCATAATGACAGTTGACTAGGGTGACGTATGTTGCCTAATTATATTAAGCCAAAAGCATTCCTAGAGGGGATTCGCACCACCCCACACATGATGAAATGGTGTATACAACTAGGATCCAAACAGCGAACAGTCCGGACGCGTGCAGAGCATGTGCGTAGCCATTTTAAATGGCGAGAATAAACAACTGTTACCCGAGCGAGGGGAAGTCAAGGTGGTCATTCAGCGTCGAGAAGGCAATCACAACATTTGTCTTGACAAACTCAAAACCTAATGGTATTAGGTCATGAGGGGATGTCACAAGGTTCTCAGTATAAAAATTACAGAATAATAGTTGGTTATGTATCTTTGTGATAATATGAATACGTGGCAGGCGTTTTGGGCAATTCCCTATTCACAAGGATCCTATGAGTGCCTGACTCAGTAGCCTGGACGTGTTAATCCGGCGGCCGTCAATACGAGGCAGGTCGTCTAAGAAAGGCGGTTGCGCTCGATCATCAGAAACAGACCCGAACTCAATGGTTGTGGCAGTATCGCTGAGTTGTGTTTACGTAAACGGGGACTGAAGGAGCGGAAGACTCTTGGGCCTGAGCAAGAAGGGAGAAGATACCAGGGAGCGGATAGTCAGTAGCGCCAAAGCTCTGTTTGCCGAGAACGGATTCCAAAAAACTACCGTTGTGGATATATGCAGGCAAGCCGGTCTTTCGGAGGCGGCCCTTTACGAGTACTTCAAGGGCAAGGAAGACCTCCTGTTAGCTATCCCCGACCTTTGGGTCTCCCAGCTTCTCGCGGACCTGGAGGATCAGATGTACGGAATTAAGGGAGCCTTCAACAAGCTGAGAAAATATATATGGTGGACTTATCGCCGTGTTGAGGAGTCACCCTTGGATGCCAAGATTGTTTATCTGTTTCTTAAGACAAACGCTAACTTCATGGAGACGCCTGTATATGCAAACGTGGCAGCTCTCTATCATTATATTATTGACATATTTGAGGAAGGTAGACTGTCCGGGGAAATGAAGCCGGACTTGGACCCTTATGTGGCCAGAAGCATCGTCATAGGCACTATGGATTACACGGTGATGCGGTGGCTGCTCAAGAACATGGCATATTCACTAGAAGAGAAGCTGGAAGAAACCTTTGAGTTATTCGTGGACGCCTTCTCAAATAAGGGACAGAGAGCAGCCAAGTCCTAGTCTGGAATGGGGAAAAATAATCGCGCGGTTTGTTGACGAAAAGGATAGAACGATGTCCCGTTATTGCTTGATGCACGGGGTCCGTCAAGGACGGCGTCTTCAATCTTCCAATTATAGGCAAGGCATCAACTACTGCTAAGACAGTATTGTAGGATTGCGCCGACTGCAATGAGGCAGGAGGCAAGAATCATTGGCCGGTATTTTCAGTGATCAAGGAGGGAGTCTCAATATGGCCAAACAACTGTTCGAATGGGACTACAGCAAGTATTCTGGGGCCAAGAAATACCCCAATCTTTTCAAATCTATTCAAATCGGAAACCTTGTTATCCCAAACAGGGTGAAGTACGCCGCCACTGAAGACAATCTGAACGACCATCACGGCTTCGTTACGGACGCGGACGTCGCCTACATCCGGTCGCGGGCCGAGGGCGTGGTAGGCGGTTTGTGCTTTATGCAGGGAGTGTACATGGATCCACCCCACAAAGGGCAGGGATATGTGGGTCAGGCTGCTGCATGGGATGATAAGTACATTCCAGGCCTAAAAAGACTGGCTGACGCGATCCACGGAGAGAAGGCCGTTGCAGGCTTCCAACTCATGGACTGCGGAAGGGTCGGTTCGGTGGATGTGCCATTTGGCCACGGACCCTCGACGGTACCGCAGCGCCTCCGTATTTTCAGGCCTATGCATGAGATGACCAAGGCCGAGATTAAGGAGGTGGTCCAACAGCACATCGATGCGGCTAAGCGCGGAGTGGAGGCAGGCTTTGACATCATCGAAATCTCAGGAATAGTGGGTTACCTGGTGTCCAACTTTATTTCGAGCTACACCAACCGCCGCACCGATGAGTATGGCGGGGACATACGGGGCCGCATGAAGGCGGTAGTGGAAATCATCCAGGGGGTTAAAGCCGCAATAGGCCCGGATATCCCTTTGGGTATTCGGCTTTGCTGCATGGAACTCTTGGACGACGTGCGCGGCAATACGCCGGAGGAGTCCATTGAGACCTACAAAATCTCCGAGGAGGCAGGCATAGACTACATCAGCGTCACCGCCGGCTGGCAAGAGTCCATCGTACCCGTGATAAGCCGTGACGTGCCCATGGGCTCGTGGCTACACTTGGCCAAGAAGGCCAAGCAGCACGTAAAGGTGCCCATACAAATGGCCTACCGCCTTTTTGTGCCTGAACTGCCGGACAAGGCCATTGCCGCGGGCGAACTTGATATCTGGGAGATTTGCCGTTCCATGATTGCTGATCCTCTGATGCCCAAGAAGGTGTTGGAGGACAGGCAGGAGGAGATACGACACTGCGTGGCCTGCAACTTGTGCCTGGCGCGCCTGTTCCGAGATGCTCCCATGACCTGCTACATCAATCCGCTGTGCGCCCACGAGCACGACCCGAAATACTACCCGCAACCGGTGGCTGAGGACGAAAAGAAAATTGTGATGATCGCCGGTGCAGGCCCGGCCGGTATGGAATGCGCTTATGTAGCCGCCCAGAGGGGACACGAAGTGCATGTCTATGACAAGCGTGAGTTGAAGGGCGGCACCATCCTGGAAGCCTCTCAGGCCCCCTACGGGGATGACGAACTCATGACCTGCATCAAATACCAGAAAGCCATGTGCGAAAAGTACGGCGTCCAGTTCCATCTTGGGACCGAGGTTACTCCGGAACTCATAAGCGAGGAGATGCCGGATGTTGTCGTCCTGGCCACAGGCCCGGTATACGCGCAGCTCAAAGGCGCCGACCCAGGGGACAAACGATTGGTTAACGTGCTGGACGTGTTGAGCGGCAAGGCCGAAGTTGGAAACAAGGTGGTGGTGTGGGGCAACCGCAAACCCGGCATTGGCGTGGCACTGGATTTGGCCAAGAAGGGAAAGAAAGTAACCATCGTGGGGCGGGAAAAATCCGCAGGATTCGACGTCAACCCCTCGTTTAAGTGGCGTTATATGATCTATCTTCGCCAGAACGGCATCAGCGCCTACAACGACTGCGATATTGCCCAGATCGGCGACGGGGTGGTCATGGTGAAGACATACGACGGGTATCTCTTCCCGGTCCCGTGCGACACTGTGGTGATCACTGAGCGCGAGGCCAATGACAATCTGAAGGAAGTTGTGCAGGGAGAAGGCATCCAACTTTTTGTCATCGGTGATGCTTTGGTTCCGCGCAATCTTTCCAGTGCGGTACACGACGGCTACCGGATCGGTCTGAGAATTTAGTCAGGAGGTTTAACTATGTCCTTCGATGCGGAAAAAGAGATAAGCAAACTGTGGCGCAATCTTCACAGCGCTCACGATGAAATCGGGAAAACCTACATGAGATGGCGTCAGGTGGCTCTGGAACTGGCAGGTCCCCAGGCGGATCCCCTGGATGTGAGCCTCAAGGCGGCAGAACGTATGGGCCTGGACATGGGCAAGAGCTGGCTTCCCCGCCTCAATTGGACCAAAGGCGAAGAGGCTTGGTTAATGGGTCTAGCCCAGAGTTACGCGGGGCAGTGGATCAACCAAGGCGCCATTGTCAAGCTTGAAAAGGGCGAAAAACCCTTCGAAGTCTTCATCAAGTGGGAAAGATGCCCTTGGCCTACCTATTCCAAGGAGTACGGCGTTCCCATGGAAGAAGATGTGCGCTGCTGCGACAGGATTCTGCAGTCAGTCCTGAAGGACGTGAACATATTTTTCAATGTGAATTACAACATCGAGACCTTGAAGGCGATTCCAAGGGGCCAGGGAATTTGCCTCAGAAGGCTCTATAAAGTCGGGTAAGCACGACAGGAGGGCATGAAATGGCTGCTCAGATCGATCCTAATAAATGCACAATGTGTGGAGGGACAGTTCAACCCCTGTGTATCGAAGCCTGTCCGGATTCTGCGATCAGGGTCCAGGACAACCGAGTGGTGGTCACCGAGTTTATTTGTGAGGACTGCAACGAGTGCGGTTGCGTGTGCCCTGACAAGGCCATCTCGGTGCCGCTGGAGAAGGTGACCTTCTAAGTGTTCAAGGCCCTTGGCTCTGGGTACATGGCCATCAGGGAACGGGTGTTCCCGGATGGCCCAACGAGTGGGAACTAGGAGGCGACTATGAAAGTGAACAAGCTGGACCATATTTGTATAGCGGTCAAGAACCTGGATGAGGCCCGCAAAGTATGGGAACCGCTTTTGGGAAAGGATAAGCCGGACGACGCCTATATAGATGAGCCGGAGAAGATCAGGGTGGCTCGTTACTGGGTGGGAGAGGTGGGCTTCGAACTGATGGAATCCACTACACCCGACGGCGATGTGGCCAAGTTTGTTGAGAGGCGGGGTGAGGGCGTCATGCTCATCAGCTTCAATGTGAACAATACCCGTGAGGCAGTTAACGAGTTGCAGGGCAAGGGCTATCCCTTCATTCCCGACCATAGAGGAGAGATCGCCCGGCCCTTTCGTGACTGCGAGTTCGCCTTTGTGCATCCAAAGAAGCTTAATGCGGTCTTGACCGAGTTGATTGATTACAAGTGGGAGGAACTGAAGAAGTAACTTCCCGGGGTGGTCTGCTGCCCGTCCTCTTGCACTGCATGCACGTAAATAGCAGCACTGGTCGGTTCTGCAAAGGCGGTACTTCTCAAGCTTATATCGTTGGTCAAAAATTCCGTCTGGTTTCCTGGGAGTGCAGGCATCTTGCCTGCCCACAACTGTTGTACCTTTTGCAGGCTGGAAGCCTGCGCTCCCAGGGAGATTCATGCTTGAGAGTTGACAGCGAATCGGAAACTAATTTTGACACCTGCTATAACGCCCCAGGGAGCAGCAGACCACCCTTATCCCCACCCCCGGTCGGTAATGGCACCGGATTAGGCGGAGATAATGGCCAAACAATACCGCACCTATGAAGTTTACATGGTCTATGTGGATGAAGACAAGTGTGATGGGTGCAAAGAGTGCGACTACTACTGTCCGGTGAATGTCTTTGACGTTTTTCAGAAGGCCTATGCGGTGAGACCCCAGAACTGTCTTGGCTGCCGAACATGTGTGGCAGTGTGCAAATCAAAAGCCATAGTGATTACTGAAATATAATACCGCTTGCCAACTACCTGGCGCCCCTATTATGGACAGACTCCCTATGTTGGGTAGGCATAACTGCGGGGGAATTTTTTCTTTGGCCCTTAACGAGGTGCTGACATGAGTGAGCCCATTCTGATAATCGGTGCGGGCGTGGCGGGAATCAACTGTGCTCTGAACGTCGCGGACTATGGGGTAAAGGCCTATCTGGTTGACGATACACCCAGTATCGGAGGCATGATGGCCCGCCTGGATAAGACTTTCCCCACCAATGACTGCTCTATTTGTATAGAAGCCCCTCAAATGTACAAAGTGGATAATCATCCCAACATTGAAATCCTCACAAACACAGAGCTGAGAAGGGTCAAGAAGACTAATGACTCCTTTCAGGTCAGGCTGGTGAAAAAGGCTCGCTTTGTCGATGAGGAGAAATGCACGGGCTGCGGCGCTTGTATAGAGGCCTGCCCGGTCACCCTGCCTGACGAGATGGATGGCAAAGTCGGCGGCAAGCGCAAGCTTATCTACATGCCATTTCCTCAGGCGGTACCAAATGTGGTGGTCCTGGATCCCGAGTGCCGTTACGGCAAGAAGCGATCAGACGGCTCATGCGTAGGCGGCTGCGTGGTGGATTGCGGCCAATGCCGCGAGTGTCCGATTGCCCTTTGCGTGAAAGCCTGTCTAAAGGAAGGAAAGGACGCCGTTCGGCTCTGGCAGGCCAACAAGAACATCGATCTGAAAGTGAAGAGCATCGTAGTGGCTACAGGTATCCGAGACTACAAACCTCCCCAGGGTCTTCACGGATACGGCCTGCACGAAAACGTCATCACCAACTTGCAGTTCGAAAGATTGATGAACGCCGGCGGGCCTACCTCAGGGCATATCATTCGCCCCTCGGATGGCCGAGGCGCCAGGAACATATCCTGGTTTCAGTGCGCGGGCCGGGGTCTAAGCCAAGGAGTTCCCTACTGCTCCAAAGTGTGCTGCATGATAGCCACCAAGCAGACCATCATCACCAAAGAGCACGACGCGGGAGTGCAGGCCGCCATATTTTTCAATGACCTCAAAGCTTACGGAAAAGGCTTTTGGGATTTCTACAAGAAAGCCAAGGAGAGTGGTGTCCGCTACGTCAAAGGCCGTCCCTACGATGTGCTGGAAAATCATGAAACTAAGAATCTATTGGTGCGCTACGAAGAACTGGAATCCGGCCTGCTCAAGGAAGAAGAGTTTGATCTTGTGGTACTGTCCACAGGTCTGGTTCCCAGTGAGCGGAACCAGCAGCTTGCCAAAGTGTTAAATATCGAATTAGACAGCCTGGGTTACTTCAAGGAGAAAGATCCCCTGACCGCGCCTCTTGAAACCAAGGTCGAGGGCATTTACCTGTGCGGTGGAGCCACTGGTCCCATTGACATTTCCGAATCAGTGGTTCAGGCCACCGCAGCAGGTATGAAAGCGGTCTCTGTCAAATAGGCGAGGATTATTTCAATGGGTGAAGATATCCGTATAGGTGTTTTTATTTGCGATTGCGGCTCGAACATCGCAGGCTTCGTGGACGTGCCCGCGCTGGTGGAGTACTCCAAGGCCATGCCCCACGTTGCTTTTGCTGATGAAGGCAAATGGTCTTGTTCTGTGGATTATCTCTCCCGTCTTCAGAATTTTATTAAAGAGCATGAACTCAACCGAGTGGTGATAGCCTCCTGCACCCCGAGAACCCATGAGTCGTTGTTCAAGAATTCAGTGAGAGAGGCTGGGCTCAACCCCTACCTCCTTGAGTTCGTAAGCATCAGGGAGCAGGTGTCCTGGGTACACATGGCCGACCGGGAGCGGGCCACCCAAAAGGCCAAGGATCTCATCAAGATGGGGGTAGCCAAGGCTGCTCTGTTGGAGGAAGGCGAGGAGATAAGGCTGCCTGTCGGCAAGTCTTGCCTCGTTATCGGTGGCGGGATCGCAGGCATGAGTACCGCCCTCGCGGTTGCAAATCAAGGCTTCTCAGCCGTAATAGTGGAAAAAGAACCGCAGTTGGGAGGCCTGTTGAACCAGGTGTTCGTGATCTCCCATGAGCACGGCAAAATGCCCACTGCAAGCATACGAAAAGACAAGATCGAACAAGTTTTGTCCAATCCCAACATAACGGTATTCATCGATACACTGATCGAAGAAGTTGCCGGGTACATTGGAAACTACAAGGTCAGGCTCAAGAAAAGGGGAGAAGACGATGTCATGGGCCGGACATTGGACATCTCTACCATTGTCGTGGCCACGGGTATGAAAGAGGTCGAGCCCACCAATCAGTTTGAATATGGAAATGATCCCCGTGTGATCACCCAACTGCAACTGGAGAGGCTTCTTGCTGAACAGGCAGTGGGAAACTTCAAAGACGTTGTCATCATTAATTGCGTTAATTCCAAGAACGAAGTCAGAGGTTGTTGCAACCTGGGCTGCCACGTGGCGGTCAAAAACGCCTACGCCCTGAAAAAGATCAGCAAGGATTGCCGAGTTCATATCCTTTACCGTGATCTCAGTCTGGTCAGGGAGGAGCATTTCCATCTGGATGCAGCCAAGGAGGCGGGCGTCAAGTTCATCAGGTTCCCGGACGACCGGTACCCCGAGGTGATAAGAGAAAACGGCTCTCTGAAGGTCCAGGTTCGCGACATCCTGCTGGGTCGAGATTTTACACTGCCGGCGGACCTCCTGGTAGTCACCACGGCCTTCCAGGGAGACCCCACGGTAGGAGACATCAAGGGTCATCTCAAGGTATCCGCGAACTCCGACGGTTTTTTCCAGGAGGCCCATGTGAAGTTGGGGCCCGTGGATTTCCCCGCGGACGGCCTCGGTTTGGCCGGGTGCGCCAAGTCGCCGAAAACCTTCAAGGAGAGTTGTGAGGAAGGCATAGCCGCTGCCATGCGCGTCTCCATCCCCATGAACCGGGGTTATATCGAAGCAGAAGGCATAGTGGCGGACATAGATCTAAGCCGGTGCAACAAATGCGGCCTCTGTCACAGAAAGTGTCCTTACACGGCCATCCGGGTCTCAGAGGACAAGGAACCCACCGTGATAAAGGCTCTCTGCAAGGGGTGCGGACTGTGCGCTGCCGACTGCCCACAGGAGTGCATCACCATTGTCCACTTCTCGGACGAGCAGATCATGGCCCAAGTGGAGGCAGCGCTGGAAGAGGAACCGGCAAAAAAGATCGTGGGTTTCGTGTGTCACTGGTGCGCCCTTGGCGGGGTGGACATGGCCGGTGTCAGCCGCCTGCAATATCCGCCTCATGCCCGCCTGATAAGGGTTATGTGCTCGGCCCGTGTCTCCAACAAGATGGTGGAGCGTGCCTTCGAATTGGGAGCAGCAGGGGTGCTGGTTGCGGGATGTGAGTTCCCCACATGCCACTACATCACCGGCAACTACGCCTGTGAGGCCAGAATGAAACGCACCAAGAAGAAGCTTGCCAAGAAAGGCTATGACCCGGAAAAGCTGTGGAACATTTGGTGCTCAGCCGCGGACGGGCCCAAGTTTGCCAACACCATGCGCCAAATGGTGGAGGCCCTGGGATTGGAATAAAGGGTGAAGGGGATGACTACCAAGGCAACTCAGCAGGCGAAATTCAATGACGTGGGAATGTTCCATACCTGTGAACAGTGCGGTTTATGCAGTTCTGCCTGTCCAATTACAGGTACTGAAGGGTACAACGTCAGGCGGATCCTGCGCCATATAGAAATGGAACTGGCGGATGAAATGGCCGACACCCCGTTGCCGTGGATCTGCACTACCTGCGGCCGTTGCGAGACAGTCTGCCCAAATGGCATAGCCATCCTTGGGATCATCCGCAATCTTCGTGCCATGAGCCCTGATGAACTGACTCCCGATGGCCCGCCTCCCTGTGCCAAGGCGTGTCCGGGAGGAATCGACATTCCCGGTTATTTGAGGCTTATCGCCAAGGGCAAACCCCAGGAGGCCTACGAGCTAATTCTGGAGCGGGTTCCCTTGCCGGGAGTTCTCGGCAGGGTCTGCACCCATCCATGTGAGACCCAATGCCGCCGCGGAGAGGTTAATCAGCCGGTATCCATCTGCGCACTTAAACGATTCGCAGCGGACAAGGCTGGAAGACCCTCGCCGGATATTGTTAAGGCGGCGCCCGAGACTGGCCGCAAGGTGGCGATTGTCGGCTCCGGTCCTGCCGGTCTGACCGCTGCATTCTTCCTGCGCAAGAAGGGGCACAGTGTCACGGTGTTTGAGGCGAGGCCCCGCGCGGGGGGTATGATGAGGTACGGCATACCGGCCTACCGTCTACCTGATGACGTTCTGGACCGGGAGATTGATCTGATACTGAGTCAGGGAATCAAACTCAAGACCGATCAACAACTCGGAAGGGATTTCGACCTCGCGGGCCTCAAGCAAGAAGGGTTCGAAGCCGTCTTCATGGCCTTGGGTCTGCCTGAGAGCCGAAAGATCAACCTGGATGGCGCTGGTTTAGAGGGAGTCCTGTGGGGACTTGACTTCCTCTCAGCCGTCAGAGACGGCAGGGGAATAGCCATGAAAGACCGGGTGCTTGTGATCGGGGGCGGCAACGTGGCCGTAGACGTGGCCCTCACCACCCGCCGACTGGGGGCAAAAGAGGTGATCATGGCGTGCCTTGAGAGCAGGCAGGAGATGCCCGCCAATGTCTGGGAAGTCCGGATGGCTCTGGAAGAAGGGGTCAGACTCATGCCGTCCTGGGGCCCCAAGCGCGTCCTGGGCGAGAACGGGCATGTCGCAGGCATAGAGCTAATAAGCTGTACCGCCGTATTTGACGCTCAGGGGTGTTTCTGTCCTCAATTCGACGACCGAATTACATTGACCGAGCAGGTCGACCAAGTTATTCTTGCCGTGGGTCAGAGCGCCGACCTTTCCTGCATCGAGGGGGAATGTTGCTGCGACCTCACCCGAGGAGTAATCGAGGTTGATTCTCAGACCCAGGGCACTTCCATCCCAGGGGTCTTCGCAGGTGGCGACATGGCAGCAGGCCCGGGGACCATTATCCAGGCAATCGCCTCGGGTAAGCGTGCTGCCTGCCACATCGACAAGTATCTGGGGGGCGACGGGATTATTGAGGCAGAATCTGCGGCTGGAGAAAATGCGCAGTCTTATGACGGCGCCCGTGCCAAGGGCTTTGCCGACCTACCTCGGATGATATCGCCCACCCTCCCCCTGGCTGAACGCCTTGAAGGGTTCAAGGAGGTCGACATCTGCCCGGGTGATGACGAGGCAATAGCTGAGGCCAATAGGTGCCTACAGTGTGACCTGGAATTCCAGTTGGCCGTGATGGCGAGAAATTGCGTCAAGTGTCATTCGTGACCAATAAAAACCGATAAGGAGGTCTGAGATGAGAAAAGGGTTTCACCTGCTGATCGTGACCGTGGTTATGTTGGGAATGGGCCTCGGAGTGACTGATGGGACTGCCGCTGAAAAGGCGGCGCCCATCGCTGTGGGCGCCCCCATCCCGCGCGCGAGCAACTATGGTCAGAACGGTGAGCGGGGTATGATCTTGGCCACAGAGGAGATCAACGCTGCCGGCGGTGTGAAGGTCGGTGATTCGCTGAGGCCCTTCAAGCTGGAAATCATCGACAGCCGTGATGAGGAGCCCGGCGTTCCTACAAGTGAAGTGCTGTTGGCCATCGAGAAGCTGATTCTTCAGACAAAGGTCGATCTGGTAGCCGGAGGGCCATGCATGTCTGAGTGCGGAATGGCTGCTCTGGATCTCTTTGCTCGGTACAAGAAGCTCGATGTGGTCAGCATTGGCTGCTACACACCTGGATGGGACGAGAAGGTTTCCAAGGACAAGGAGAAATTCAAGTACTCGTTCAGGGAAAGCGGCAGTGTTAAATGGTATGTCAAAGAGGCCCTGGACCTTCTGCGCCAGATGAAGGGAAAGTTTGGTTTTGACAAGATTTACGTGTCCATCGATGACAGTGCCATGTGCCGGAGGGCATCGGAGATCGTAGAGACTCTGGCTGTGAAAGACGGCTGGAAGATCGTGGGTAAAGACAAGCACCCCATAGGGTCAACGGACTATTCCTCTGCTTTGACGGAGTGCAAGAATTCCGGTGCTGAAATTCTTTTCATTTGGGCTTATGCGCCTGAAACCTCCATCCTCATGAAGCAGTGGGCCTCAATGGAAGTGCCTGCGTTGCCCATAGGATTCATCGGTGCGGCCGAAGACCCGGGATTCTGGCAGGCCACGGATGGTAAGTGCGCCTACAGCATCGTTACTCTTTCCGAAACCGGAAACGTTCCTACAAAGGCTACGCCCAAGGCCATGGACTTCTACAACGCATTCAAGAAACGGTGGGGGGTGCCTCCCCGCAGCACCGGATGCGTTAGCGCCTATGAGGGCATGTACGTGCTTAAGGACGCCATTGAACGCTCAGGGAGTCTGCAAGAGGACGCTTTGATCGCCGCGTTGGAGAAAACCAACCTGGAAGCGGTTCGAGGGACCATCCGTTTTGACGAAAATCATCAGGTCATCTACGGGTATGACCCAAAAAACAGCGTACTGGGATGCTGGGTGCAGTGGCAGGACGGCGAACGGGTTCAAGTTTTTCCCGAGGTGGCTGCCATGGGCGAGATCAAGCTTCCGCCGTGGATTAAGCGCTGATGTGATTTATCGCCATGAGGCCGTTTTCCGGCCTCGTGGCGGTTGTCCAATCATCACGGAGGTGGTGCGGTCATGGAGTCAGTCCTGATATACGGCGCGATCAACAGTGTGACCTTCGCTCTGACAGCCATCGGATTCAGCCTGGTCTACGGAGTCAGCCGGATTCCGAATTTCGCCCATGGCGCCATCTACGTTCTCGTAGGTTTTCTAACTTGGTCTTTAGTCAATGACCTGAATCTCAATTACGGGTTGTCTATTGTCATTTCTCTCACCATTGCCTCAGTCGTCGGGCTGGCCATTTACCAATTCGTCCTCATCCGGTTACGGGGGATGCCTACCTCTGAGATCATTGCCTCCTTCGCCGTCAGCCTCATCATTTTGGAGGGCTTGCGTCTTCAAGGCATCGGCGGATTCAAAGGCTTTATCGGGCCTAACTACATGCTGAGACCATTTTTTGACGGAAAGATCGCGATCTTCAACGTGTTCGTCGATTACCAACGCCTGATAGTGGTGGGTGCGGGCGTAGTGCTGGCGGTTGGAATGTGGTTTTTCACTCATCGGACCAAGATCGGCCTGTCCTTGAGGGCGATTGCCCAGGACGAACAGGCAGCTATGATGCTGGGAATCAACTCCGACAGGGCCGCTATGATCTCTATGGCCATTGGTTCGGCGCTGGCAGGCTTGGCCGCAGTGATCATTCTTCCCTTGGGCAACGTAACCGCAGAAGCCGGCTATCACGTTCTCGTTTATGCTCTTGCCGTGTGTATCATCGGAGGATTAGGTAGTTGGGCGGGCACTTTTCTAGCCGCTTTCCTCGTGGGGTTCGCTATGAAGGTGAGCACCTACATGTTTGGGGCTCTATGGGAATCCGTAGTGTTGGTGGGGACGATCATTCTGGTTTTGCTCATCAAGCCTTCGGGCCTGTTGGGGAAGCAGAAAGAACTTGAGGAGAGGGTCTGATGCCTTCCCAGGACCAACGCAAAAAAAGGCTCGATCGAAGCATCAATGTTCGCAGCACCGGTCTGTATGCGCTTTCTTCCTGGCGTGAAATGACCTACCTGCTTGCGCCAAGGCTGTTACTGATCGTGGGTCTCCTGGTGCTGCCCCTCGTGCTGGATCACTACTGGCAAAGGGTCTTATGCACCGCGGGAGTCTTCGCCATTCTGGCCCTGAGCTTCGATTTCTTGGCAGAGTACGTCGGGCTGGTCTGCCTCGGCGGGGCTCTGTTCATCGGTTTCGGCGGGTATGCCGCCGGTCTTCTCAACGAGTACCTCGGCCTGCCGCCCGTGGTGACTATTCCCCTGGCGGCCGTCATCGGGGCCTGTTTGAGCACGCTCGTCATCATGCCCTGCCTCAGGCTACGGGGAATTTACTTTGCCATTATCACCTTCATGCTGCCTCTCTTCGCCAGGAACGTCATCATTGCCCTGAGCCTTTTCGGCAGCACAGAAGGGATTACCGGCCTGGATACCCTGCCTAACATCTGGGTGGAACAGTACGTAATAGTCATAGCCGTCCTGGTCATATTGTTTGCCTTGAGACGGTTCGCGAGTGAAGACGTGGGACTCATTATGATGGCGGTCAAGGACAATGACCGGGCGGTGCTGGCCTCCGGGATAAGCATATTTCGTTATCGGGTCCTGGCGGTATTCATTGCGGCCTTGATGGGTTGCTTTGCCGGAGCATACTTGACCCATCTTTACGGATGGCTGGGCCTGTCGCTTTTTGCCATGGACTTCTCTATTCTGCCGATCGCTGCTACGGTCATGGGTGGAATGGGCACCCTGGTCGGCCCGGTCATCGGAGCGTTGATCCTGTCCCCACTATCAGAGGCGCTCAGGGGTTTAGGACAATTGCGCGTCGTCCTTTACTGTCTGCTCCTTCTGCTCTTCATCCTCTACAAGCCGGAAGGACTGATGAATTTCTTGGAACGAAAGTACCACCAGTTTGAACGTCTGGAAAAGGTTTGATCATGGCTGCTGACACTCTGCTCGATGTTCGAGGCGTAAGCAAGAAATTCGGCGGCGTACAGGCGGTTCGGGACGTGGGTTTTACACTCAATCAAGGCCAGGTTATGGGAGTGATTGGGCCCAACGGGGCTGGTAAGACAACTCTGGTCAACCTTGTGACCGGCTTTGTTAAACCCGACGACGGCCGGATTCTCTACAAGGGAAAGAACATTGCAGGGATGGCCCCTAACAAAATCGCTAACCTGGGAATTGTGCGGACCTTCCAGGTTATGAGGCCATATCACAGTCTACCGACTTATAAGAATCTCATTGTCCCGCTTAATTCCCCTCGCGTCCGGAAGGCCACTGCCGGAAAGTTGGGCGATCTTGACTCCGTAGCCATTGACATTCTTGAGGAAATAGGTTTTGAGCGCGACGCTCGCGTGCCGTACAAGATCGCCGGCTCGCTGCCGTTGGGCTATCAAAAGAGGCTCGAGCTGGCCCGGTGTATCGCACTCAGGCCGGAGATAATACTTTGCGACGAGGTTTTCTCTGGGCTGAGCATGTCCGAGATCAGCAGCATGATCCCCCTGTTGGAAAAGTTTGTCATCGAGGGCATGACTCTAATTATGGTAGAGCACCGACTGCGGGAACTGTTCAGGGTGGCCGACAAGGTGCTGGTCATGAACTTCGGGGAGAAGATAGCGGAAGGGCCTCCCCAGGAAGTCATGAAACAGGACAATGTCAAGGCGGCATATATCGGCGGGGACAGATCAAAATGAACCTGCTGGAAATACATAATCTCATGGTGTTCTATGAAAATGCCATAGGCGTGAACAACGTGACCATAAAGTGCGGGAAAGCTCAAATTACAGGTGTGTTCGGGTCGAACGCCGCCGGCAAAACAACCCTGATGTTCACAGCTTCGGGGATCATTTTGGATACGGCGAAAAAAGAAAGGATGAGGGGCGGAATGAGGATTACCGTCCTGGGTGAGGTCCTTTTTGACGGCCAAAGTGTCGTGAACGTGGAGCCAAGTGATAGGGCGCGCAAGGGGCTGGTGTTGTGCCCCGAAAGAAGACGCATCTTTAAAGAAAGCACGGTCATCGAAAACCTGAGAATTGGCGGGATCATCGCCACGAAGAGCGAGGCTAAGAGGACCCTGGACTACGTCTTTACGCTATTCCCCGCCCTGGTCAATCTTCAGAGACGGGAAGCCGGTTTTCTCAGCGGCGGCGAACAGCAAATGCTGGCAATAGGAAGGGCTTTGATGGCGCAGCCCAAGTTCTTGCTGCTGGACGAGCCGTTGCTCGGTCTAAGCCCGGCCATGGAAGAGATGCTGATCCAAGCGGTCAAAGACATCAACCGGACGATGGGCCTGAGCATATTGATCGCAGAGCAATACGCCCGGCCGGTGTTCCCTATCATACATTACGGTTACGTGTTGGAAAACGGCGGAGTGGTAGTGGAAGGGACCGCCGAGGAACTGATGGCCAACGAAGACGTGAAATCCGCGTATTTCGGTCTGCAGGATGAATAGAGGTGCTGGACATGGCCAAGGCCACCGAACGAGTGATTGACGGGTTTTATAGTGCATGCGAAAAATTCCCTGACAGGACGGCCCTGATTTACTTGGGCGAGGAATTCAGCTATCGGGCGCTCAAGGAACTCATCGAAAGGTTTGCCACGGCCTTGCACGACCTGGGCGTTCGCAGGGATGACAAAGTAATGCTCTATATTCCCAACACTCCCCAGTTCCTGATTGCATATCTTGGCGCCCAAGTGATAGGCGGCATTCCCGTGCCTGTTTCCCCTATCTACACCCCTACTGAGATTAGATATTTGATAAATGATTGCCGGGCCAAGACCGTCATCTGCCTGAACACCAACTTCCGGTACGTCAAAGAAGTCTTTTTCGAAACCGGTCTTGAGAGAATTATTGTCACGACGTATGTTGAAATGTTGCCCCTTTATAAGAGGGTTTTCGGCTTTCTCTTTGACAAAGTGCCCTCCGGAGCGATTGAAACAGGTACAAATATCTATTGGTTCGGAAAGCTGTTGAGCCAATACCCGGCGGCTCCGCCAAAGGTGGATATCGATCCGGGGAGGCAACTCTGCTATATCCTATACACAGGCGGTACCACCGGCTTCCCTAAAGGCTGTATCGCCACCCATTCAGGCATGGTTTCCTTCATCAACGAGATAAAAGAGTTTGGTGAGGGGCACGTTCGGGAAGGCGAAGACACTCTGATCATGGTGAATCCGTTGTTTCACCAGTTGGCCCAGGGGATGATTCTGGGTATGATCCTGTACAATGGAAACACCGCGGTCTTAATGCCTATTCCCGAAGTTGACTCAATTTTGGACGCAATCCAAAGGTACAGGGTCACCCTTTTCCTCGGAGCGCCGACCCTGTACAGGATGATGCTGGAAAACGACCGTCTGGACTTATTTGACCTGAATTCATTAAGGTTCTGCTGGAGCGGCGGTGACGTTTTGCCCGTGGAAATTTTCAATCGATGGAAGAACATGTTCAAACAGCCAATTTACCAAGTCTACGGTTCCACAGAAGTGGGCTTCACTGCGATGAGCCCGCTCGACAGGGAACCTTCACCAACGAGAGTGGGAAGGACTTTGCCATCGAGAAAGACCATGGTGGTGGATCCCGAGACACTGGCACCCATGCCGCAGGGAGAACCGGGGGAACTTCTGGTAACATCGGATTTCATCTCAAAGCAATACTGGAACAAACCCGAAGAAACTGCGAGAGCCTACGTAGAGATCAATGGTGAAGTGTGGTACCGGATGAACGATTTTGTTCGACTCGAAGAAAATGGCGAGATATCATACGTAGATCGCCGGGCTGATGTGATCAAACACAAGGGCTACCGGGTTTCCTGTTCAGAGATAGAGGCCGTCTTACAGGATCACCCGGCGGTGATCGGCTCTTGCGTTGTGGGAGTTCCTGATCCCAAATTCGGTGAAAGAATCAAGGCCATCGTGGTTTTGAATGAGGATGCACGTGGAGTGAGCGGCCCTGAGTTGGTACGTTGGTGCCGAGAAAGATTGGCGGCATACAAGGTGCCGCAGTATATAGAATTCCGGGACATGCTCCCCAAGTCGAAAGTCGGCAAGCTTCTGAGAAGAGAAATCAGGGATGAGGAAAGGAGAAAACTGGGCCCAAAAAAGCTATGAACTAGGGTCCTTGACACGATTGTTTTTGTGGGATTAAGCTGTGATGAAGGATCAGAGTCGTCAGCGGGCAACAATCTTAGACTCCCTGAAAGCGGCTCTCAACATTATTGTCCAACTGGAAGGAGATTAGGGCGGATGGATATATTTAGGAACATGACGATTCTTTCTCTGGAGCAGGCCACGGTACTACCTTATCTGAGTTACCGCCTGGCAATGGATGGATGCCGAGTGATTCGACTCGAGCACCCTGTTTTTGGAGACCCTAACCGGCTGGTAGGAGACCCCTTTCTTGCGGGCGAAGAACGTATGAACAGCTATTTTATGGCTATTAATTCCGGCAAGGAGGCGCTAACCCTGAATCTGGGGGACCCAAGAGGTCAGGAAATACTGACTCGCCTCGTCGGTGGACTGAAAGTGGATGTCTTTGCTACAAACCAACTTCCCAAGAATTACAAGAAGTTGGGGATAGATTACGATTCTCTGAAGGCCCTGAAAGAAGATATAATATGGGTTGGGATTACCGGCTTCGGCCCAAACAGTAACGATGCGGCGTACGATCCAATTCTTCAGGCTAGGGGCGGGCTTATGGAACTTACCGGAGAACCCGGCAGCACTCCACAGGTCACAGGAATACCGCTGCCGGACATGGGGACGAGCGAGCATACATACGGCCTCATAATGAAAGCGCTTTTCGTTAGGGCCATGACCGGCAAGGGGTCCAGAATCGATGTCTCCATGTTTGAAAGCACCACTTCATGGCTCACTGTGCCAATCACCATGACCCGTACATTTGGAAAGAAAATCTCTCGTCGTGGGAACACCCACGAATTCTTTGCTCCGGTATCGGTTTATCCCACACGTGACGGATACGTTTATATAGCAGTTGGCAACGACAAACAGTTTACGGCTTTCAGTTCTTTGCCGGAGTTTTCATCACTTGCTCGGGAAGATTACAAGAAGAATGCAGGGCGCATAGCCGATGTACGAAATCTGAACCAGGCAATATCCGAGGTCGCCGGCACCATGACCACTGATTCTTTGGTTGAGAAGATGAACCAAATCGGTGTGGCTGCTTCCAAGATCAGCACGATAACTGAAGTCATGGAAGACCCCCTGGTATTAGATAAGTTGTTAAGAGCAAAAGATGAAAAGACCGGATTTGAACTCACCCTGGCACCGGCCCCTGCGTCTACTCCCTTTCTGGAAGCCAACCAGAGGCGATTGTCGTTTCCGCCCCGTTTCGGAGAGCACAACGAGGCAATACTAGGCAAAGAACTGGGCATGTCCTCGGAGGAGATTGCGGCACTAAAGACAGACGGCATCATTTGACGAGAAGGTTATGGGACTTTCAAAAAATCGATGACAAAATTTGAATGATTGTCTTACGGGGTGAATCACAATGGGTGTAGCCAAGTACATAAAGAATGACAAAGACGGCATCGAAGAAGTAGTCCTTCAGTCAGGTATCAGGGTCAAGTCTCACTACGGCCCTGAGGATCTGAAAGAAGTAGGTTTTGATTACGAAGGAGATTTGGCCGATGCCGGTCAATATCCTTTCACAAGGGGTATTCACCCCCAAGGCTACAGGTCGAGGGCATGGACGACCCGGCAGTACTCCGGGTTCGGGACGCCTCAGGAGACCAACGAACGGTTCAAGTTGCTGATCTCACATGGCCAGACAGGGCTCAATGTGGCTTTCGACCTGCCGACCCAGATGGGATACGACTCGGACGACCCCATAGTGGAAGGTGAGGTCGGTCGCGTGGGGATGGCCGTGGACACCTTGCGAGACTTCGAGATTGCCTTTGCCGACATTCAATTGGACAAAATCGGTTCAGGATTGACCATAAATGCTGTTGCAACCATCATGCTGGCCATGTACCAGGCCACTGCGGAGAAGCGAGGGTTTGATATCAAGAGGATCAGCGCCACTCCACAGAATGATATTCTGAAAGAAATGATAGGCCGGGGAGCCTGGATCTATCCAGTGAGGGACGCAGTGCGTCTTATCGGAGACACCATCGAGTATTCAATCAAGACGCTGCCCCGTTGCAACCCTGTATCGGTCTGCGGATACCACATAAGGGAATCCGGGGCGAATCCTGCGCAGGAGATCGGTTTTGCCTTAGAGATAGCAAGTACTTACATTGATGAAGCAGTCGGGCGTGGCCTTTCCGTAGATGATGTGGCTCGGAGAATCACTTTTAATTTCAACATATTCGGTAACATCTGGGAACAAGTGGCCAAGTTCAGGGCTGCCAGAAAGCTGTGGGCCAAGATGCTCAAGGAGGAATATGGCGCTGGCGACCCCAAGGCTATGCATCTCAGGGGGCTTTTTGGAGGGGGAGGCTTCGGACTGACCAAGGCGCAGCCCGAGAACAATATTATTCGAAGCTCTTATTATGCCCTGGCCGCTGCTCTTGCCGGTGCTCAGACAACGGCTCTTTGCTCATTCGACGAGGCATTCACCATACCCACTCCTCGTGCAGCACTTCTCTCCCTCAGGACCTGCGAAATCCTTATGGACGAGATAGGTCTCAGAGATACGGCAGATCCACTGGCGGGATCTTTTTTCATAGAAACTCTCACGAAACAGATGGAGCACAAAATCCAGGAAGAACGTAAACGCATCCAGGACGTGGGGGGTATGATAGAAGCCGTGTCCAACGGTTTTGTGCAGAAGCTTGTTGCCAGACAGGCTTACGAATGGGAACTGGGAATCAAGAAGGGGGAATATATAAAAATAGGAGTAAACAAGTACGTGGATGAAGATCAACCTGATGTGGAATTACACGAGTACGATCCTCAAACACAGTTGAAACAGATTGCGAGTCTTAAGAAAGTCAAGGCGGAACGGAGTGCGTCCGAGGTGGCGCGGAATCTGAAAGAGCTTGAGAAAACAGCCCGGTCCAAAGAGAATGTCATGCCGATCCTGGTTGATTGCTGCAAAGCTTATTGTACCATGGGAGAAATGGCCAGCGTTTTCAGGGACGTCTTCGGCGAATTCCGCGAACCGAATATTTTTTAAGAGCTTGTCAACCAGTGGCCACGTCTCGGCATTAGGGCGAACAATGGGCTACGGCTGCTCTTAGGCGTCTTGGTCGGACAGGAAGTTGATTGCTTCGCCTGAATAACGGTTAGTCATGGGTAGCCGCCTGTCCCTGCCGAAAGCCTTTGGTGTAATTTTGACTCCAGGGGGTGCTTGCCGCCTCTTATATTCATTTCGATCCACCATTCGCACCACTTCGTCGACAGTTCGTTCATCAAAGCCTTCCGCTGCAATCTGGTCAGGAGCTTTATCCTGCTCCACGTAGGCTTTCAGTATAGGGTCGAGGGTGCTGTAAGGCGGTAAGGAATCCTCGTCTTTTTGGTCGGGTCTCAACTCTGCAGTAGGTGGCCGAAGGATTATGCCGGTTGGAATTACTTCCTTCGAAGCCTTGGTGTTTATGTATTCCGCGAGTTGATAGACCACGGTTTTGGGAACATCCTTTATGACTGCGAATCCTCCGGCAGTGTCTCCGTAAAGAGTGCAGTACCCTACCGCCGTCTCACTCTTATTCCCGGTAGTGAGCACGAGCCAGCCGAACCTGTTGGAAAGGGCCATGAGAATGTTGCCTCGAATCCGAGCCTGTAAATTCTCAGCTTCGATTCCCGGAGGACCGTCCCCCAAGGGTTGTTTCAAAGCATCCATATAAGACTGGAACACGCCTCGAATGGGAACGGTGATGAGCGGTATGACGAGATTCTCCGCCAGAACTGCTGCATCGGACAGTGTTTCGTTTGAGGTGTAATGTGACGGCATGGTAACGCCGACGACATTTTCTTTTCCCACAGCTTCAACGGCAATAGCTGCTGTAATAGCGGAGTCTATCCCCCCGCTGAGACCGATCACAACTTTCCTGAACCCGTTTTTTAGAACGTAATCGCTGGTTCCAAGAACGAGGGCAGCATGTATTTCCTCCAGACAACTCATTTCAGGAGAAAACGATGGAGTGAGACGCTCTCTATCAGGTCCGGCTTTGACATCCAGTTTGATCGAGGACTGAGTGCAGGATTTGTCAGTCGGCCTGTGGATTTCCAAAGGAGATCTTAAAGGCTGAAAATCACTCAAGAGCAAATCTTCTTCGAATCGCTTGGCCCTTCCCAGGACTGCACCGCTACAATCGACAATCAGACTGCCGCCATCGAAGACCAGTTCATCCTGCCCGCCAACCAGGTTGCCGTAATAGACCGTGGTGTGGGTTACAGCGGCAAATCGACTCAAAGTGCGGAGACGAACTGCAAGCTTTTGTGAGAAGAATGGAGATGCTGAAATATTCAGGACGGCGTCCGCCTGGTTGCGAATGGCATAATTTTCCGCAACGGAACCGGGTACCCATAGGTCCTCACAAATAGTGACCGAGAAACGGATTCCGTTAATTTCAAAGATCATGGCACGTTTTCCATGCCCGAAATATCTTTCTTCGTCGAATACTCCGTAATTCGGCAGTTCAATCTTGTGATATATATCTACGATCCGGCCTTCGTGTATCAGAGCCGCTGCATTGTAGACATGTCCGTCCGCAAAACCGGGGAATCCAACGACAACGGGTATATCCTTGCACCTGGCGGCCAGATGTTCGAGGGCCAACCGGCAGTCATCGATAAAGCGAGGCTTGATGAGAAGATCCTCTGGCGGATAACCGCTGACGGCAAGTTCAGGGAAGGTAACAATGTCCGCGCCGGAATCTGTTGCCTTCTTCACCCACGACCATATTTTTTCAACGTTGTTTCTCAAATCGCCCACAGTGACATTGATTTGAGCTATGGCTATTCGTGTGGCACACATGGTTTTCCTCCATGACTCTTCCATCCTAGCACAAATTGTGTGGATAGGGTCCTGATTCTCTCACTACAATGTTGTGTAACCTTGCGGTGTGTGCCAAAATTGTGGTCGATAGTATCCGAGGCTTGTCCAATGAACACCGGACCAAGAAACGAAACGGGTTTTCAAAAGCGCGACTCTTCCGTCCCACCAACGCTGCTCCGCTGGGCTCAAATCCGGTAGCTCTACGAGCAAGCCGACGCTGTCGTCTACGGTGCTACAACGGTGGCCCTTTTTCTCGTCGTGATACTGTGGCCGGTGGCGTCGCACTGGATTCTTGTTGCATGGTTCTTAGTGGTGGCTGCCGTTTATGCTACCCGGTTAATGCTTATAAGAGCCTTCTTTAGAGAAAACCCCCAGGGCGATTCGGCAATTTCCTGGGAGCGATGGTTTTGCCTGAGCAGTTTGGTTTCGGCAGTTATTTTTGCCGAATCAGGGGTGGACATAGTTTTGGAAAAACCCGCGGACATCTCATAGTTGATAGAGACCATGACGGTACTAGCCATGACGCGAAAAGAATCAGGAGAATAACCGGCACGACGTGCTAATGTGCTAAGGAGAACGTCACTCAGCCCACCCTGACAGTGAGGCTCGGAACAGAGGTGTCCAGTTCAGCCGGCACTCCGCTGGGAATAGTGATGTTGGGCAGCTTGTGACCATGTGGAAATCCGGATACCACCGGAAACCGTTTGTCCGATGTCATTTCCAGTAAAATTCTTTCAACCTCCGGCAGAAGGTTGTCGTGGTCAGGACCAACAAAGTGGCCGAGGACTACAGCGTTAACCGAGTCGAGCACACCGGCCAACTTCATTTGGGTCAGCATCCGGTCAATGCGGTATGGAGGCTCTTGGATATCTTCCAGGAATAATATTGTACCGGTCAAGTCCGGTAGATGGGGAGTACCCATAAGAGCACAAATCAGAGAAAGGCAACCGCCTAGCAGCGGGCCGGAAGCCTTGCCGCACTTTAGTAGCCGTAAATCGTTCGCTACACCGTCGAACAAGTCCCGGCCTTCAATCGGTTGGGTTAGAGCATGCATCAGGGACTCCTCGGAAAGAGGGTCTAACCCCTCTCCAATCTGCCCCGCAAGAAAGGGACCTGCCAGCGTGACGAGTCCGCAACGGCTATAGAGAGACATCTGGAGCGCCGTAACATCACTCATACCAAGAAGTATCTTGGGATCTTGGAGCAAAGCTTCGCAGTCAATAGAGTTTAAGATTCTCATTGCCCCATACCCGCCTCTGGCCAACATCACGGCTCTGACCAGGGGATTCCTGAGCATCTCGTTGATGTCTTCGACTCTTTCAGCATCGGTTCCCGCAAGGTAACCGGTTTTCTTGCCTAAGTGTCTTCCGGTTATTGTCATGAAACCTTTACGTTTCAGGAAGTCTAATCCTGAATTCAAGAGTGCTTCAGAGGGAGGACCCGACGCGGCCACGACCGCAACCAAATCACCCGCCGCAATAGGCTTTGGAATGACCAGCGGCTTTCCGCTTGACGGACTGTAGGAAACATTCTCCAGAGGTGTTGCCTCGTCGACTTTAAGAACGTGATTGCCAGTTTTTATCGGCAGTGTTAGGATGAGGCTGGAGGGCTATGATGTCAACTATTCTGCACGTGGAAGACGAGAGTTCCATAAGACTGCTTTACAAAGAAGTTTTCGAGGAACTCGGATACGATATCATCCAGGCTTCCTCCGCAGAGGAAGCGTTGGCCTTGCTCAAGTCCAGTCGCCCGGACATCATAATACTGGATCTCAAAATGCCTGGGATGGGGGGAAGAGCCTTCATAAGAAAGTTTCAAAAGCTTAAGACCAAAATTCCGGTGGTCGTCAGCACAGCCTACCCGTACGTGGCGGGCGATCCCATCTTGCAAGAGGTTGACGCATTCATTCTCAAGTCAGGCAATATGAATGGTCTGATCAACAAAGTCAAAGAGCTGTTAGCCAAATAGAACTCTCTGCACGACCTGCCACAAACAAATGCTCGCTCCAGAAAATCTCATTGAGATAACGGCTGCTCTTCGCGAAATCCGGCAATACTTGCTTGCTCCCGCTGGTGCTCCGGTTCTCCAAGACTCGACGAGAAGCCTGCAGCTTATCCGGCGCTAGAGCATAGCCGGTTCCCCCGGCAGGGAGCCTGTTTGCCTGAGGGCTTCATAAACCACGATGCCCACCGCTGTTGACAAATTGAGGCTACGCACCTTGTCCAGGTGCACCGGAATGCGGGCAATCCTTGTAGGGAAACGCTTGAAAATTTCTTTGGGAAGGCCGGTGGTTTCTGCTCCGAACACCAAGTGATCATCGGATCGGTAGTTAACCCTATCATAAGATTTGCCGGACTTGCTGCTCGTCAGAACCATGCGGTCAGCATTCGCTGACATAAGATACCCCTCCAGGTCATCCCAGATTACCAGATCAAGTTTGTCCCAGTAGTCCAATCCCGCTCGTTTAAGAGACCTGTCATCCAGGTTGAAACCTAACGGTTTGACAAGATGAAGCTTGGCATGCACTGCGCAGCACAGCCGCCCGATGTTTCCGGTATTTGGCGGTATTTCAGGATGTACCAGGACTACGTTAAGCACTTGTCAAAGCCGGGTGTAACACTTCCATCACTAAACCGAATACGTCGGTAATGAACGGGCGAGGCAGCCGCTTCTCTGCAGCAGGGTCGTTCAAAATAAGAAAAGCGTCGTCATGAGTGTGCATTCCGGTGAAAATGTCAGTCATTGCAGGACCCCGGACATGCAATGCCGCCTTAATGTCGTACCCAGGCCTGGGAAGCACGACCAGATCCGGCGCCCAGGGCAGACATTTTCCATCATAAATCTCTTCTTTCATACGAACCCCCTCAAAAAGTGGATCGTCCGGTCGTTCTAAGCCCTCTGAGCCCTGTATTCCCACGTCTGATAGTTTGAGGCTCTCCAGGTCGTATTTCAACTTGGTTCGAAAAGTGTGAGCCTCGCCTGGGCTGAGAGATCCACCGTGAATCCTGTCGCGTGAGTTGAGATAAATCCTCGATGGGTCCATGGCGAAAGCCTTTGAGCCTGGGTGAATGTCTTCGAGCAAACGAGGTCTCGGATTGGAAAAATGAAGGCAATCCATAGTCTCAAGGATGTTATTCAAATAAATCTGCGTTTTGAGCTGAGTAAAGCCATGGTCGGAAAGAACCGCCAACCTGGTGGCTTGGTCACACCTTTCGACATAGCGCCCGACAAAAGAGTCTACTCGTCGATAGTAATCAAGAAAAACGTCCCTTAACGGATGTGAAGGGTCGTAAGCTGCGTCAAAAAAAAAATGATGGAGCCTGTCTGTACCAGTGATTACCCCAATAAACAAGTCCCATCTTTCTTGTGACATGAGTTTCAGTATTACTTCCGAATGAATAGTCAAGGTCTCAAAGAGGTCCCTGATGAACGATTGCCTGTCCTGACGGCCCTTCACAGCGTCCACATCGGTCCGGTAGTTCGTTGATTTGAGCCAGTTAATGAGGGTTGGCGGATAAACGGATCTCTCGAGAATGGGCGCTACGAAACCTGATATGAGCAATCCCTGAAGTGGTCGAGCAGGGTAGGTGAAAGGCAGATTAACCACCACGGACCTCTTTCCCTGCGCCACGTGCCACATCACAGGGCTACTTATATCGTCAAAAGACGGCAGGCGAAGGGCTATCCTGCCAGGCGCCAAGTCGGTAAATCCAAATATGCCATGCCCACCGGGATTCTTTCCCGTCATGAATGAAGTCCAGGCTACGGAAGAAACACAGGGCAGAGATGTCTCCATCCTCATGAAACTCCCGGATCTCGCAACTTCGGCAAGTCTTGGCATCACACCAGTCGCAAAAAGTTCCTGCAACAGTGAAAATGGAACGCCATCAAGACCCAGGACGGCAACTTTATGGAACCGGCTCACGGATTGGTTCCTCCCGGATCATGAGGATCAGTCGAAACATCTTGGACCTCAGGTTGAAATCCGTGCGTCTGACTCCAACCGTCAACAGGAGATACCGACTCCTTCCTTTGCTTCAATTTAGTAAGAATAGAGTAGGGGATCCCGACCACTCCCGGTACCACGCCCAGTTGAATTTCAGGCTTGTTCGATCCGTGAAAGTCCGTGCCGCCGGTTATTGCAAGGTCGAGTTCAGATGCCAAACGAAGAAAAGCTCTTGTCTGCTCGATCGTGTGCTTTGGATAATACGCCTCTATACCCTTCAAACCGCCGGCAATTAGTCCACGTAGGATTTGTTCAAGAAAAAGAGGTTCGGTCTGGTTCAAAGAATAGGGGTGAGCGAGCACGGCCAAGCCCCCAGCTTCAACTATCAGGTCAACTGCTTCACCAGGTGGAAGCTTAACTTTTTCCACGTAAGCGGGAGCGCCTTTTTTAAGATAACGGTCAAAAGCCTCCTGTATGGTCCTGACGTATCCTCTTTGAACCATGATTTCGGCCACGTGAGGACGCCCAGGTACGCCTCCAACTGCTTCCCGGTGAACCTCATCTGCGCTAATAGGCACGTTACACCGTCTGAGTTTGTCGATTATCTTGGGTATTCGTTCCAACCGGCCGCCCCTCAGGTGTTCCAAGGTTACCAGTAGGGCATGGTTTTCCGGATCGACAAAATACCCGAGAATGTGAAGTATCCCGGATGGCCATTGCGTACTTATTTCAACACCGGCCACCACCTCGACTCCCAGAATAGCCCCTTCAGTCCGGGCAGGACCGATACCTGCCACTGTGTCGTGATCTGTGATAGCGATAGCCTGCAACCCCTTATCGGCTGCCAGGCGGACGAGGCGCTCCGGTGAAAATGTCCCGTCGGACATAGATGTGTGAACGTGCAGATCGATCATGCGTTTTTCACGATATTCAAAGCCTTAGCCAAAAGATAATCCCATTTCCAGCATTCGAGCAACGGGCAAACACAACCCGTCCAATCAGGCGCGCAAATTAACATAGCGCTCGAACACGCGATGGGAGGACGGCAGGCAAAAAATAAACCCACGAGCCAACTTACCACATCAAGAGCCCTGAGCCACGCGTAATCTGTGTTCGCTGAGCCACGGAGGCCCTTTCTGTTTTTCAAGCCTCACTGAACAAAAGCCAAATGACTGAAAAGTAAAGTTTGATCTGTAGTGTAACGATGCCTGTCTTAATTCAACTAGGGGTTCCACACCCACCCGAACTGTTCTGTTGCTCGGAGGAATGCGAATGCCCAGATCGGTTCAACAATTAGACAACTATCGCCGGCCCGGATAATATGCATGCTGTTGGTCATTGAGACTGGCAGGCAGTGGTCTTCTTCACGAAAATGGTCGTCGCTCCGTGTGGCGGGCAGGGCACGGGGGCGATCATTGCCCCCAAATGCCTATCAATTTAGGAGGGAGGAATCCCGGTTAATTGCCCCGGGATTTCTTCATGGGTAGGAAGCGATTCATTTTTTGAGACAAACGAGACGCCGCGCGGTTCCCCATTTTTTTGCAGGTCACGATTCGTCACGAATTTGTTAGGCGCACAAAGGTGATGGGGTATGATGTCAAAAGGCGAGACCACTTTCTCGGTGTCCCTGTTTCCAAACCGTGTCCGGGGTGCAATATGCAGGTGAGTCAGTCACGAGAAGCGTCATGAAAGCATCTCATGGAACAAGTCAGCGCTGGACGGTAAAGGATGTACTGGATTGGACCGGTCGCTATCTTGCCGGAAAAGGGGTGAGCAGCCCCAGACTTGACGCGGAAGTGCTGCTGGCGCATTCCCTGGGTACGGACAGGCTCCACCTGTACTTGAATCTGGACAGGCCTTTGTTACTACACGAACGAGACCGATATCGAGATTTGGTAAGGCGCCGGGCTGAGAGAGAACCTGTCGCTCTCATAACTGGAACAAAAGAATTCTGGTCACTCCCTTTTAGAGTGGCACCCGGGGTGCTCATACCCAGACCGGACACGGAAATACTGGTGGATGTCGTTTTGGAAGAGATCAAAGGAATTGCCAGTCCTTGGGTGATGGAAGTCGGAACTGGGTCCGGTGCTGTGGCTGTTTCAATCTTGCACGAAAATCCCAAGGCCACCGTGCTGGCCACGGATGTTGACACGCTGTCGCTCCAGATTGCATGGCTCAATGCCAAGGAAGCCCATGTGAACGGCTCACTAGACTGTGCAGCGTCAGACCTGTTTTCCGCCATACGCCCGGGTCGTGGGTTCGATGTGATCTGTTCCAATCCGCCGTACATTCCCACTGAAAACATACCTGCTCTCGAACGTGAGATTAGAGACTTCGAGCCGCAACGAGCCCTGGACGGCGGTCCTGATGGACTAGATGTGATTCGTCGACTTTCGGTACATGCACGAGATTACTTGAAAGACAGCGGGGCGATTATTTTAGAAGTAGGAGATGGGCAAGCCGATTCTGTGGCAGATATATTGTCCGATTTAGGCGGTTTCAGCGCAATTTACAGGTTTTTGGATCTCGCCGGTAAACTGCGGGTGGTCAAAGGAAAAGTTTGAATGAGATTCTGCATCGCAGGGTACGGAAAGTTTGGAAGACGTGCGTTAGCCATGTTGCACGTTTCTTTTCCGAATGCACTGATTACGGTGGTGGAGCTGCGGTTAGGAGACTCGGACAACGAAGTCAAAGCCGGGGTTACATTTGTCAGGGAAGATGCAGTCTCGTTCCTGTCCGGATCCAGCGATATTGGGCCAACGGACTGGATTATTCCCACGGTACCGTTCCACCTTGCAGCGTCCCTTGTTCTGGCCGGTTTACCAGGCGCCCGTGCTGCACACATCCCGGAGCGAACACTTTCAATTGCCCCAAATCCGTATCCTGTGAATCATTCGAGTATTTGTTACAGTGTAGCGGACTTCATTTGTCCGGACGCCTGCCCCGAGGGTGATCTGTGTTCAGTCACGGGGGAATACAGGGAGCCACTGTGCTTGAGATTGAAGCAAACGGAGATACCTGGTTTCAAGCTGAGCGTACTTCGGAGTCGCCAAATCTTACCAGGAATAGGGGGATATCAAGTCGCAGACCTGCACACATTGACCCGTCAGGTAGGGCCGGGGAACAACCTCATTGCCACGGCCTGTAAGTGTCATGCAATATTGACGGGAATAAAGAGAGAAAATAGATCTGAAAAACCAGATCCAACTTGAGGAGGAATTATGGTTCAAGATTTGCCGGACAAAGGTCATGCTCAGACAGTCGACGACGCAGTCATTGAAAAGCTGGAGAAAACAGTAGCCTCTCTACCGGACTCTGCCAACGCTCATTACAATCTTGGTTTGGCGTTAGCGCAAAGGGGGCAGTGGGATAGATCCGCGGATGAATTCCGATCCGCGTTGAAACTCAGGCCGGGCCTGCTTGAAGCTCGAATCAACCTCGCGGGGATCCTTATTCAAAAGGGAGACTACGACGGCTGCATAGAACAGAGCCTGAAAGCAATGGAATTCAGGTCCGATCTCACTCAGGGCTGCATTAACATCGGGATAGCGTTCATGCACAAGGGAATGCCTGATCAAGCGGTCCAGAGCTTCGAGCGCGCTTTGACAGTTGATCCCGACTCCCTACTCACTCATGTCAACTTGGGCAACGCGCACCTGGCGTTGGGAAATATCGACAAGAGTATAGAACACAATAAGAAGGCCGTGGAAATCAATCCCGGCTTTGGAATGGCTCATAACAACCTGGCCGTGGCCTTGTACCAGAAAGGCGACCTGGAGCAGTCGAGGCAACACGCAAGAGAAGCTATGAGCCTGGGCTACCCTGTGCATCAAGATTTCCTGAAACAAGTTGATGTTTGACTCCACACGCCGGAACCCGTCAATGTTCGTCTCACAGAGGTGAGTTCGTGTCAGGGACCGACTGCCGCACTTGCCTCGTCGAGCTTCACTTTTTCTACCTTGACCGCGCATACCTTGTATTCTGGAATCTTGCAGATTGGGTCCAGCGCGGGGTTGGTAAGTACGTTGGCATTGGCCTCCATAAAGTGAAAACTCATAAAAATGGTCCCACGATCAACGAGATCCGTTAGGAGCACCTTGCTGACGACTTCACCCCTGCGTGAAACGATGCGCGCCTCGTCGTCGTTCTTAAGACCCAACTCAGCAGCATCAATGGGGTTGATTTCAACGTGTCCTTCCGGCATTTCATTATGCAGAGAAGGCGAGTTACGGGTCATGGTGCCGGTGTGGTAGTGCGGAAAATACCTGCCGGTAGTGAGCTGAATCGGGAACTCTTCGTCAACCATTTCTTCCGGCGGCCTGTACTCTATCGCGTGAAACAGCCCTTTGCCTCTTGTGAAACGATCCTTGTGCAGAATCGGCGTTCCAGGATGATCCTTTGAGGCGCATGGCCATGAAATGGTTTCCTTTTCCAGTCGATCGTAGCTGATGCCGGCATAACTTGGCGTAACTTTCACGACCTCGTCAAAAATGTCACTGGGAGAATTGTAGCTCATGGGAAGCCCGAACTTAGTGGAAAGATCACAAATGATCTGCCAGTCCGGCCTCGCCTCTCCCACAGGTTCTACAGCCTTTCGTACCCTCAGGACCTTTCTCTCGGAGTTGGTGAATGTGCCGTCCTTTTCAGCGTACGAGACTCCCGGTAGCACCACGTGGGCAAGCTTGGCAGTGTCGGTTAGGAAAATGTCTATCACTGCGAGGAACTCGGCCGATTCAAGAGCGTGCTTGACATGATTTGCATCGGGATCGCTGCCGACCGGGTTTTCACCAAGGATGATCATCCCTTTTACGGATCCGTCCTCCAGTCCGTGCATCATTTCCATTATCGTGTAGCCGAGTTTACCGGAAAGCTCTGCCTGCCATGCATCCTCAAATTTCTTCTTGTTGTTTTCATCCGTCACCGCCTGATACGCAGGGTAAACGTTTGGAAGCCCACCCATGTCGCAAGCTCCTTGCACATTGTTCTGCCCCCTGAGAGGGTTGACGCCTGAAGACGGCTTGCCGATATTGCCGGTGAGCATGGCCAAGTTGGCCAAACTTTTCACGTTGTCAACACCGTGAGAGTGCTGTGTGATCCCCATCGTATAGAGGATGGATGAGCTTTCTGCGCCAGCATAGGTTCTCGCAATCTTAACGATGTCTTCCGGGGAAACTCCGCATATTTCGGCCGCCTTTTCAGGTGGATAACCCTTGAGCAACTCTTCGAGCTTGTCGAACCCCTCCGTGCGTTCTTCAATAAAGGATTTGTCATGGAGGTTTTCACTAATGATGACGTTCATTATTCCATTGAGCAGTGCAACATCCGACCCGAGTTTCTGTTGGGCGAAGATGTCGGCTATGTTGGCCATGTGTATTCTGCGAGGATCCGCAACAATCACCTTGGCTCCCTTGGCCTTGGCTCGATAGACCCTGTATGCTATCAGAGGATGAGCGACCGTGGTGTTGGATCCAATTATGAAGACGCAGTCCGAATCCTCAATCTCGTTGATCGAATTCGTCATGGCTCCACTCCCGAAAGCGGCGGCAAGACCTGCCACCGTAGAGGAGTGTCAGAGGCGGGCGCAGTGGTCTATATTGTTTGTTCCAAACCCCACTCTGCAGAATTTTTGGAACAGGTAATTCTCTTCATTGGTACACTTGGCAGAGGTCAGAAATGCCAGGGCGTCCCCACCGTGGGCGTTCTTGATGTCTTTTAATCGCGACGCAGTGAAATCAAGAGCCTCGTCCCACGAGACCTCCTGTAACATCCCGTTCTTGCGAACCAACGGTTTGGTCAATCTGTTGGGACTTTGGACAAACTCGTGAGCGTTCCAGCCTTTTATGCAGAGCCTGCCTGCATTCATTGAATTAGTTTTGGATGGGAGGGTTTGTACCAGCTTTCCGTCAAGTGTCTCTAAAAGGAATTCACAACCACATCCGCAATAGGGGCACGTTGTTCTGACGAATTTCAAATCCATAGCCATCTCCTTCACTGACATCTGAGAGCGGAAAATGTAGCATTCCTCTATTCCGGAATCAAGACAGACTGACGTTGAACCTCTAGTTCAGTTGCAATCTGCTCGGCCAGACAACCAAATTCGTTGGGCGATAGAGTCTCGGCACGTCGGCTCAAGTCGATTTTGGCCGTCTCGGCTGCAATCTCAAGCAGTCGTGGTGAGATTTCCGGTAAAGAAAACAAATTAAGAGTATTCCGCAAAGTCTTGCGTCGTCCTCGGAAGGAAGCTTTCACCAGGGCCGTGAACAGGTCTGAATCAGATATGGCAATAGGAGCACTTTCCGGAAAGCGAATGTGAACCAGCGTAGAAACTACCGCAGGCACGGGGAAAAAAGCGCTGGAAGGAATATCGAAAAGGAGTTCCACTATCGCTGTTGCGCCAAGGAGGACAGTCAGAACGCCATATTCCTTTGTGCTGGGGGATGCAACCAGACGTTCAGCAACTTCCTTTTGGAGTAAAATGTGTAAGGAACTGAAAAAGGTCCTGTTTTCGTAGAACCTGAACACAAGTCGACTGGAAATATTGTACGGAAGATTGGCCACTACTTTCAGTTTTCCCAATTTTTCAACAAGAGCCCTGAAGTCATATTTTAGCGCGTCTGCATGTATGAGATGAACCTGGTCGAGACCAGCAAACTTTTTTTCAAGCACGCGATAGAATCCCGAGTCAATTTCAAGCGCCCACACCTTAGCTCCCTGGATGACGAGTTCCTCGGTGAGGCCTCCTAAGCCACTCCCCACCTCAACAACTTGTTCGCCGCTTGATATCTCGGCCGCTTGAACTATTTGTTTCAAGTATCTTGAGTCGGTAAGTAAGTTTTGCCCCAACCACTTCTTAGGTGTTAGTCCGTCCTGCCTCAAAATCCTTATTATGTTGGAACTCATTCATCCGACCATGCAACGACAAGACGTGCTTGTCCCGGCGATACACGTATCCCTTCCACCTTGCTCACGAACTCGCTAACTCAATCCGCGAGGCTTTTCACAACCGGCGGCTCCAAAACTGATTCCACACCGCCACGGGCAATCCGTCAGCTCTTGAATACGTCCCTGAAAAATTCGTCTGGGGAGTTCCCGCGGGTTCATATCAGGGTAAGCTTCCGTCAGGAAACATGTTGAAACGCACTTCTCGCAGGTCGCGCATTCCCGGAGATCCTCACCGCCGCACTTGAGAACGATGGAATACACCATTCGCTCTGGACTCGAACCGACTCATTGATGCCCCTTTTCTAAGATTCGAGGGATTCAACCAGTAACTCAATTACGGACTTCACTTGCAAGGGCATATCATAGCGAGCCTGCAGATCGACGAGCTGGCTGAGGCAATTCTGGCAGGACGTTGCGAGAACATTTGCGCCTGTCTTCATAATCTGGTCTCTTTTGAGACGCGCATGCTCCAGCCTCTTCTTGCCCATGTCGGTATTCTGCCCGACGGTGCCGCCTCCTCCACAGCAAATGCTATATTTTCGATTCGGCCACATCTCGACATAGTTTTCTGCTACGGCTCTGATCAATTGTCGCGGTTCTTCAAACAGGCCGAGCTTCCTGCCGACATTACAAGGGTCATGGTACGTCACAGTGCCTTCTATCGATGCTGGTTTAACAGACAGTCTCCCTTGGTTCAAATAACGGTGTGCAAGCTCAACGACTCCCAGTACTTCAAAACCCAGAGGCTCTCCGAGCCATTTCTCAGCATCTTTGCGCAGGATTTTGAATCCGTGACCGCACTCAGTGGAGAGAAGAATCTTAGCCCCCAGGCGGCGGGTTTCTTCAACCATATTGCGTACCAATGTTGTCGCGGCTTCGTTGTCACCCACGTAATAGGCCCAGTTGGTAATGTCAAAAACTTTTGAGGAAAGCGTCCAGTCGGCTCCAGCGTAAGTAAAAAATTTCAGATAAGTCTGGAACATGCCGGGGTTTGATGTGTACTCTCTTGGGTTGGGTATGTAAAGGATCTCGGCCCCCTCTCGGTCGAAAGGCACTTCCAATCCACCTTCGCCACGTTCTTCCATCTCCTCTTCAACTTCCTCGGCGAGCCACTGAGCCGTGTCAACGAACTCTTCGGATTCCATACCGACGTTGTTACCGACCTCCAGGGCCTTTTCGATTCCCTCCAATATTCTTTTTGGTCCTTTACCCTGACTGCATGCAAGAGCGCGCAGGTTTCTGACGATTACATCCATATTCAATTCTTGCGGGCAATCGGTAGTGCAGCGTCCACAAAGAGTACACGCCCAAATGAATTCCGAATCGGCTGCTTCTCCGCTCCTACCCAAAAGAACCTTTTTGATCAATCTCCTCGGGTTCATGTCGTTGTAACAAGCTGTGAGGAAGCACCTGGAAATACACTGCCCGCATGTCATACATGCGAGGAGGTTTTCTCCTCCATGAGTGGAGAGAATTTCTGATGTAATTTTTTCTGCCGAAGCCGCCATTACCCGTGACATAATTGACTCCTGAAAAGGAAAATGATCAACGCTCTGCCGGTTTCACACCAGCGCCATCGCGCAGAGAATTGGCGAACTGTTCCACTATGCCTCTGAAGCGGGCCGGCTCCTTAGCCGAAACAGTCGCGTATTTGAGTTGAATTGGAATGCTGCCGGGAGATGCCAGTTTCTCCAGGACGGTCTCAACCCTCACTCGAGCCCAGTCTGTACCGGAATCCGACGCGCAGTTGTCGTGATGACATCCCAGCACCAACACACCTCTCACCCCGGATACCAGGGTGGCCCAGAGAATGGCTTCGGAAATACGACCAGCGCACGGAAAAGAGAAAAAGAGTATGTCAGGGGGGAGTTCGATTTTGGCAACGAGGCGAGCAGCCGTGCGCTCACACCCATATAATACCATGGACAAAGGTGGACTTGTTTGCCTGACCTTTGTCAGAAAGGCTGAGACGTGCTGCTCAGGAAAAGATTCCAAGTCCAGCGCCATTCGAGGACATTCGGAAACGCATATTCCACACTGCTCACAAAAGGACGCACATGCTTCAACCGTGGATCTCGACTGCATTCCAATCAAAGAGAAGGCAGAATGAGGACAGATGCGATAACACGTCAGACACCGGATGCATTCCTCAGAGGAGGCGACTGTCTTCTCGTTCTGTAACTGGGCGGCTCGACGCATCCAGGCTCTCGCCCTCACTGCGGTAGACCGCGCCTGTTCTATGACCCTTATGAGATCGAGGTTTCCCGTGCATTCTCCCACTGCGAATATGCCGTTTGCAAATGAGCGTCCGGAGTGACAATGAATACTCTCGGATAAAAGGAATCCCTCGTCGTCAACGTCATGAGCCGCAAAGTCAAGAGCCCAGTTTGGGATCGAAGACCCATCAGGAGAGGACACCACCACTACCCGGTTGCAATCAACTACCAGTTGTTCCCCCATCTCGATGGAGTCTCGAACCGTCACGGCAAACTTCAGTGGTGTCCCAGAATTTTCTTCTTTCTTCCGGACAGATGGAAGTTCGGCCCCAAACCTGACAAACTGTACTCCGGCCCTTCTGGCACGTTCATAGAGGCTCTCACCGAATATATGGGTGACAGGGGCGTGCTGAAACAGGACAAAGGAGTGGCCTCCCTCCATTTGGTTGTCTATTGCCTTTTTTATTGCCGCCATCCCGACGGCCGGATCGGAGCGGTGTAAGTAATCAAGGATAAAAACGATTCTCTCCGCTTGGCCGGAAAATGCTCCCGTGCCCATTTGTTCGACACCGGCAGGCAGATTCTTTTCCTGATTTCTAAGAGAGACCTGGGACGTCACAATGATGCATCCGAAAAACGACTGCTTGTCCTTTCCCAAGGAAACGATCAATCCTGGGGCTTCACGACGAATAACAGGGTGTTCAGCAACGTCCAGTATCTCCAAGTCCTTGTCTTTTGCCGATAGCAACTGGTGGTAATAGTGCTCAGAGTCGAAAAGAGGTGCGGAACAAAAAAGAGCCGACGATATCCGTGAGGTCCTGACTAATGTCACGGATAACCCCAGATCGAGAAGTGCTCGCGAAGCAATGGCACCACAGAGGCCGTTACCTAGCACGAGAGCAGGTGGGTAAGGAGAATTTTCAGCAGCGTGCGGCACGTCGGTGTATCGTGGGTGCATGGTCACACCCTTGGCTCGTTCTTCAGATCGGTAATTATGGCCGCGGCGGTTTGCCCTGCATGTGTAATGGTGTTCTCAATATCCTTTGGTCCACTGCATGTCCCTGCCACGTAAACTCCGGCAACGTTTGTCCGGCTGGTATCGAAAAAACTTGTCGGAGCAAGAAATCCGAAATCATCCAGATGTACGCCACACAACGAAGCGATCCTACTCGCTGCCGATGGAGGACGTTGCCCTATCGACAGAATCACCCGGTGAAATTCTTCTCTTATATTTGAGCCGTTATCCTCTCTCGTTACCTGCAACATCTCGTCGGCGACTTCCACGATTTCTCCGGGAACGCCCTGGACCAGGCGTATACCACGCTCCTTAGCCTCACTCAGCAGCCACCCTGCGAGCTTCCCGGCAATTTGAAGATCGATATAGAATACTGTGATCTCCCAGTCTGAGTTATTTTCGAGTAGTCTCAAAGCCATCCTCAGCGCACCTTTACAGCAGTACTGCGAACAATAGTCCGCTCCAATGGTTTTATCCCTGGAACCGACACACTGGAAGAAGGCTACCCGCAGAGGCTCCTGAATTCCTGAAGTAAATCTGAAGAGTTTGTCTTCCCGCAGGAAAGTGTCCACGTCGATAAGAGTAAATACACCCTCAAAACGCCCGTATCCGAGTAATAATTTTTCCTTAGGGTTATAAGGCTCGAATCCGGTTGCAATGACAAGTGCGGATGCGTCCAGCAGTTTCTCATGACCGCTTGCCAGGGATTTAACTCGAACCTGTTCAAGCGACTGACCGCATCTGATAACTCCGGAAAGTTCCGAGCCAAGTATAATATCAACGCTCAATGCCGTAGTCACGTCATGAGCGAGATCTTCCACTGCACAGCAGAAACACCTCAGGCACCTATGAGTGGCCATGCAAGCCCAGTCACGGACTCGACCGCCTACGTGGTTACTCTTTTCCACAACGACGCTGGGGAAGCCGTTTTCACAAAGAGCGTGCGAAACGGTCAGACCGGCAATCCCTCCCCCAACAATGACCACTGGTTTGTTCAAAACAGTGCGCCTTTCAAGTCCCAGGAATAGGATCTAGGATTGTCGGTGTGTTAGACCGTCTGTGCGCAATTCCCTCTTCAAGATTCCATCTGCGCCTGTTATTCAAGGAATGGCTGAGTCCTAGGGACGTCCAGCCTGGGAAGAGGAAAAGTTCGGTTTTAACGCCAAAGAGTCAACCCGCTACCATGGGCTTCCGGCAAATGGCGAGGGCTTTAGAGAAGAGCGCGGGGACTCGACCACTTCCATCGTCCGGAGAATGTCCTCCATCGCCTGTTTGACCTTACCTAAGTTCGCCAACGCCACTGAGCGGTTGTTGTAAACCGCCGCATCGCTCGCTCCAAGCTCGATTGCCCGGTCATAATCCTTTACAGCTTCTTGGAAGTTACCGTTAGCTGAGAGAATGTCGCCCTTAAGCCTGTGGAGCGCAGAACTATTTGGGCTTTTCTCAATGGCCGTCAACAAATCAGCCAGAGCTTTGGCAGGCCGATGGAGCTTGAAAAGAACACGGGCCCTGTAAGCTACGGCATTCAGATTGGTAGGTTCAAGGTCTATGGTTGCACCGAGGTCATGCAATGCGTTCGGAAAATCCCCTTGCCTGTACCTCGTCACCCCTCTCTTAAAGTAATAGGAAGGCTGCGTATCATCCATTGAAATGGCCTTGTCAAAATCCTTCATGGCAGAATCCACCATGTTTTTTGCAGCGTAGGCAACTCCTCGCTGGAAATACAAGGCCGCTGACGGGGCCCTGGAAATGTGCTCCGTCAAAATCTGGACGGACTCGTGTGTATTCCCGCTTGCGGGAGCAGCCTTGGCTCGCTCGGCAATGTCGTCTATGTCCTCGGCTGAGGCCGCTCGAACAATAATATGGGTTGCCAATACCAGCGCCAGCACGATCAAGATGAAAGTAGAGTCAGTTTTCATGACGAATTCTCTCTGAAGCAGTTTTCCCGGAATTCCGAGGCGCCATTATAGAGTGCGGCGACTCAAGAATCAAACGCGTCGTCGCTACTTGACGTAATACCTCTCCGATGTTAGAAGATCTAATCTGTGTGCCGATTTCCACTAATTCCACACTTGACGATCATTTGAAGGGGCCTGCCAAATGCTTACGTTTCAGGATCTGATACGCTCTCTGGAAAGGTTTTGGTCTGAAAGAGGCTGTGTCATTCAGCAGCCTTATGACATGGAAAAAGGCGCCGGCACCATGAATCCGGCCACCTTCTTGAGAGTCCTCGGTCCTGAGCCGTGGAAAGTTGCTTATGTTGAACCGTCTCGCAGACCTACCGATGGCCGCTATGGAGAGAACCCGAACAGGTTGCAACATTATTATCAATACCAGGTCATCTTAAAACCTTCGCCACTTGAAGTTCAAGACATCTACATAGAATCTCTGGCCGCGTTCGGCATCGATCCGCTGGCACACGACATACGATTTGTCGAAGACGACTGGGAGTCTCCCACCCTGGGCGCGTGGGGAGTTGGCTGGGAGGTGTGGCTTGACGGCATGGAGATCACACAGTTCACTTACTTCCAACAGGCCGGCGGCGTGGATTTGAAACCAGTGTCGGTTGAACTCACCTACGGAATTGAAAGAATCTGCATGTACCTCCAGGGCGTAGAGAGCGTTTACGACCTCAAATGGACTAAGGACATAACCTACGGTGACATTCATCATCGGTCTGAAGTTGAAGGCTCAATCTATAATTTTGACCGAGCTAACCCTGACTTTCTGTTCAAACTGTTCGATATGTACGAAGCCGAATCCGAGGCACTCTTCGACTCAGACGAACCTCTCGTGCTCCCAGGATATGACTATTGTCTGAAATGCTCCCACGTGTTCAACATATTGGACGCCAGGGGAGCTATAAGTGTCGCAGAGAGAACCGCCTACATTCACAGAGTCCGGAATCTTGCGAGAAAGGCTGCTCAGGCCTATCTCGCCCAGAGACAAAGTATGGGCTTCCCCCTCATAAATAAATTTTCAGAAGACAGGTGCGCATGATGACCGGCGAGTTCTTGCTAGAAATCGGAACTGAAGAAATACCGGCAGGATTCATGGTGCCTGCCGCGGAATCCCTTGTGACTCTTTTCAGTAAAGCTCTGGAAAACGCTCGCATAGATCATGGTCCGGTAGAGGCTTATGCAACCCCGCGGCGTCTTATATTGACGGCTTTTGATCTGGCCGCCTTTCAGGCGACTGTTGAAATTGAGAAGATAGGCCCTGGATCGGCAGCGGCTTTTGACGAACACGGAAATCCTACCAAAGCAGCCATAGGTTTTGCCAGGAGTCAAGGCGTCGAAGTGGGCGACCTCCTTTTGGTCAAGACTCCCAAAGGCGAGCATGTAGCCGTGCGAAAAACAGAAGCGGGGCTGACGACGCATAATGTGCTTTCCGGCACCATCGCCGGGTTAATCGAAAAAATACCTTTTCCTAAAACAATGAGGTGGATGGACCTCGATGTACGATTTGCCCGTCCCATCCACTGGATTGTCGCCCTGTTTAATGGAGAGGTCTTACCATTCAGCTTCGGCAACATCCGTAGTGGAAATTCTTCGAGAGGGCACCGATTTACCCATCCCGAACCCTTTACGGTGGGCAGCTTTGAGGATCTTCGACAGTCATTGGAAAATCAGGGGATTTCGATTGATCCGGCCGTAAGAAGAAGGGAGCTTGAAAGGCAAGTTAAGGAACTTGCGGCTACGGAGGGGCTTAAGGTATTCGATGACCCTGAACTGCTCGATGAAGTAACTTTCCTCGTGGAAAGTCCTTATCCACTGATAGGAGAATTTTCCAGCGATTTTCTTGAACTGCCGGCCTCCATACTGATCACCTGCATGAAAAAGCACCAAAGATATTTCTCCGTCCAGGGACCGGACGGCCGGATAGCCAACCGTTTCATCTGCGTTAACAACACGCCGGTGAAAGATAAGGCAATATCGATCAAAGGCCACCAGAGGGTTCTTAAGGCGCGCCTCGAAGATGCGCGATTCTATTTTCGAGAAGACAGAAAACACCCTCTTTTCAGCCGGCTGGATGCTCTCAAAGGAGTGGTGTTCCATTCAAAGCTTGGCACCGCTTACGAAAAAGTTGAGAGGTTTACTTATCTTGCGAAGAAACTGGCTGAACATTTAGCCCCGGACAAAAAAGAGATGGTTGAGAGGGCTTCGTTGTTGTCAAAGTGCGATTTGGAGACGGGCATTGTTTACGAGTTTCCGGAACTCCAGGGCATAATAGGCAGCTACTACGCTAAGAAAGACGGAGAGCCTGAAGAGATAGCCACAGCCATCAGGGAGCACTATTTGCCGGCCCATGCCGGGGACAGCCTGCCAAAGGGCATTATTGGAGCCATTGTATCAATAGCAGACAGGATAGACACGATTGCCGGATGCTTCAGCGTAGGCCTCATCCCGACCGGGGCCGCGGATCCTTATGCTCTGCGCAGGCATGCCCTTGCCACAATACAGATACTTATCCAGATCGACCAACCGCTCGATCTCGACTGGTTGGTACGAGAAGCGGTGCGACTCCTTGAATCATGCCGACTGCGCCCCGAAGACCAAGTGGTGACAGATGTCATGGACTTCATTAGGACTCGGTTCATTAATTTTCACACATCGCGGAATTTTTCACTAGATGTCGTCGAGGCGGTAGTTCGAGCCGGATTCGAGGATGCAGTAGACGCCAGACGGCGCGTTGAGGCGCTCGATGAATGGAAAAACCGTGGGGACTTCGAAGCCATCATAGTTGGGTTCAAGAGGGTGACTAACATCCTCAAGGATGCAGCCCCAGTGGAAGTCTTACCGGAATTGTTCACGGAAGAAGCGGAGAGGAACCTCTTTTCGGCGTACAAGGAGGTTTCGGAACGTTCAGAACCCCTAATCAAGGTGCGAGATTACGCCAAAGCTCTCGAAATAATGGCAGAACTCAGAACGCCCATCGACGCGTTCTTTGACAATGTTATGGTAATGGTCGAGAGTGAAGAATTGAGGACCAATCGGCTAGGATTGTTGATGCAACTGGCAAGCCTGTTCAGGCGCGTGGCGGATTTCTCATTTATCGGCTCGACTGCTCAAACCGATTAGAAGGGCATTAAATGTAGGATCGTCCGGTCATCCACTTCAGTTGGCCTGTGACATCACTGAACGTGCTGCACTAGGCGTTTCCTTCCAGCTTGACGTAGCGGAAATCAACCCATCCCGCACGGCCGGAAGGCGTAATTATCCTGAACCAAATCCTGCCCTCTCCATCAAGGTGTTTTTCCGTAACTTTCACTTGCTGGCCGGACATCAGCCTGTCCACGGCTGTGGAATCGGCTTGAGGACGCTGCCTGACATTCACTTGATCCTTAAGTATTTTCCCATGACGACTAAGTCTCATGGAATGGTCCTTGGAATTGTCCTCAATGGATTTATACCTGTCGGAACCTTCGGCCGCGGCCGCCGATGAGGAGGAAGCCTTGGCTTCTCTGGCAAAGACGTTGCCCATTGCGTCCGATTTGGATTTGTCCGTTCGCAATAGGCCTTCCTTATCTGTAAATTTATCGTTAAGGGGATTTACATCAGCGACCGTTTGCAATGACTTCACTTGTTGATGCTTGTCCGGAAGTTGAGTACGTAATACTTTGAAATTACTATCCATGTCCTTCCTAAGTTTTTCTATAAGCCCTTTCAACTCGTCCAGATTTCGCGTCTGCTGAGAGTTAGTCTTGGAATTAGCAGCGATGGCTGCCGCCCTTTCGTGAACCTGGGAGGACACTCGCACGAAGTGTATCTGGGCAATGCTGGTCACAAGCACCAGGCCAATGAGAATCAAGGAGAAGTATCGGAACGGGAAAAGCACTTGTCGTTCATCTTCCACGAGGTAAGAAGTTTCCACTTTCTTTTTTACCCAGAAATACCAGACTATGAGAAAAGCGCCAATCGCAGCGCATTGTAGCGATATTATTACTATATGGAGTAACATGAGCCAGCCCTCCTGCCTCGATATGGTCAAAATCTATCATTCGCTATTCACAAATGCAATAATTATATTAAGCATAGTATTATATAAACTTTGTTATAATCTGAAATCAGGCTATTTAATATCTTAACAAGATTTCTTATTGTGAGTTGAATTCGGCTTGGCGTGTCGGAGTGGCAAAAGGTGCTTGACTTACTTAGCCTCATCTGGTTACATGGATCTTTTAGAGGTTTAACGAACAGGTCGGGGATCCACCGTGAAAAGAACATATCAACCGAGCAACCTTTCTCGAAAAAGAACTCACGGATTCCGAATTCGGATGAGGACTAAAAGTGGACGCATCGTCCTCCAGCGGAGAAGGGCTAAAGGACGTAAGCGCTTGTCGGTCTGACGGTGAAGGCCTGGGACTCACAAGAAGCGATAGAATTCGCCGGGGTTCGGACTACCGGCGAATCATGCAGGAAGGTAAGAACTACCGTACGTCTTACTTCACCATCCGTATACTTAGGAATTCGCTGGGCCGAGCACGGCTGGGTATAGTCACCGGCAGAAAAGCTGGGAACGCTTGTGCACGCAATCGTATCAAGAGAATGCTCAGAGAGTACTTCAGACTGAATCGGGGCAAGATGCCTCCCGGGACAGACGTGGTGTTCATCGCTTTACGGGGAGCAGCCTCCTTGGACACATTTGGCCTCGTCAGAGAGTTGGACCAATTTTTCAGATCAAGATCCTGAATCTGGGTAAATGTGCCCTCATGGGGGTGATCAGGTCATATCAAGTGCTGCTGTCACCTCTTTTCCCCTCTGCCTGTCGGTTTTACCCCACCTGTTCGGAGTATGCAAAAGAAGCGGTGGCAGCGCATGGAGTTGTCACAGGTTCCCGGCTGGCCCTGAAACGTCTACTAAGGTGTAGACCATTGGGCACCGGTGGGTACGACCCTGTCCCTTAAGCGAAGGGGCGTCGTGTCATCGGGGCGCCGGATCCGCCGGACAAAAATGTACCAACAGAGCCCCTTTGGGGAGGGTAGAGAATGGACCGCAACCTAGTCTTGGCATTCGTTCTGACATTGGCCATTATCGTGGGCTTCCAACTGGTTTTTCAGACTTTTTCTCCGTCGCCCCCTCCCGGCCCGAAGGTCCCGCCTACCAATGAAATTTCAAAGGATACCCAGCAACTCCCCACTCAACCGCAAAAACAAAAGGAGCCTGCACCGGCACCAGGAAAACCAGCAGATATTCCGACCATCAACAGGGTGGTTAGGCCACTGCCGGACGCTGCCGGACCACCTGCGAAGGATGAGAGAATAAGAATTGACGGGCCCAAATACGAGGCAATCATCTCGTCCGTGGGTGGCCGTATAGTCTCGTTCAGGCTTAAGAATTACAAGGTGTCTATCGAAAGCCCGGAAATGGTAAACCTCTTTGAGCCCGATGGTCCTGATACCGCCGGGCCCGCAATCGTATTGACAACGAGGGACGACACGTTCAGCGATGTGGGATTAGCATACCATCTTGATTCCCAAGAAACGTCGGTGACTCTCAACGAAAAAGAACTGAAGAAATCCATTACACTCAAGGCTAAAACATCAACAGGACTCAACATAGTCAAGACCTTCACTTTTCATGCTGATACGTATCTCGTCGATTTTTCCTTCACCTTGACAAGCGAATCCGGCGAAGACCGGAACTACCTTGTCACTTTTCCGTGGAGTAAGGTTTATCGTGGCGAGGGAGTCGACCGGTTCGCCTGGAACAGTGCTGAAATTCTGTTGAATAACGAACTGAAAGACTACTTTTTCAAAGACATAAAGGGAGACGAAGAACCCTCAGGTCGGGTTGAATGGGCAGGGCTGGGAGATGTGTACTTTTTCAAAGCCTTGGTCTTTGGTAAACACCCTGCCGTCAAAGTGACCTTGGTAAAGCCGGCCAAAGACGGTATTGCGGAAATTCTTGTAAGGCACGGGGCATTGGACTTGCCGGCAGGTCAACCGGTTGAAACCAGACTGGGTATTTATCTTGGTCCCAAAGAGCGTGACGCCCTTGAAGACGCGGGCAGCGATTTGTCCAGAGCGCTTTTTTACAGTAATTACAAGATCCTGGACGTCATGTCCGAGTACTTGATGAAGTTTCTGAGATTCTGCAATTCAGGTTTCAAGATTGCAGGGATAACCATACCCGGTACTCACAATTACGGAGTCGATATCATAATCCTTACTTTTCTCATCAAGATCCTTTTCATACCTCTTACCCACAAGAGTATGAAGTCAATGAAGAGGATGCAGGAACTCCAACCACAAATTGCCAAAATAAAAGAAAAACATAAGGATGACAAGGCAGCCATTAATAAGGGCACCATGGAACTTTTTCGGGATCAGAAGGTCAATCCGTTGGGAAGTTGCTGGCCCATGTTTCTTCAGATTCCGGTTTTCATCGCGCTGTACCAGGCCCTGTCCTACGCTATCGAGCTGAGGCATGCTCACTTCTTGTGCTTTCCATCCATTTACTTATGCCTCAACGACCTTTCAGCACCAGACCCCTTCTATGTCACTCCAATCCTGATGGGTGGAACGATGGTTCTCCAGCAGTGGATGACTCCGTCCGCGGGAGATCCCACCCAGAAGAAAATGATGCTCATGATGCCGGTGGTGTTTACGTACATGTTCCTCAGCTTTCCGTCCGGCCTGGTGCTCTACTGGTTGGTAAGCAACGTCTTGTCTATCGGACAGCAGGTCATTACCAACAAGATGTCCCATTAAGAGGAATTCGACAATGACGTCCTATGAATTTACGGGCAAGTCGGTCAAAGAGGCCATTTCCAAGGCCGGCCAAGAACTGAATATTGCTGAAGACAAGCTTGAAATAGAAGTCCTTGAGGAAAGCACGCGAGGGTTCCTGGGTATCGTCGGGCAGAGGGACGCACGCATCAGAGTAAGGTTAAAAGAGGCAGTCAAAGAACAAACCGCATTTCAACCGCCGTCCGTCACGTTGGATCAGGAAACCGGCGCACCAGAACCGCCATCGGAGGATGTCCCGGAGCGCGATGCTCCCCTGGAATCCGAAGCGGAACGGGCCATTGCACCGGTCACCCCGGAACAGTCAGCCGTTCTGGAGCACGCGCGAACGTTTTTGAAAGGACTGCTTCAAAGGATACCCGTCGAAGTGCAGGTCGAAGCCTCAGTTTCCGGTGATGCAATCGCTCTCAACATAATAGGTGACGGCTCAGGACTTCTTATAGGGAAGAGGGGGCAGACCCTGGACGCCCTACAGTTTGTCATGAACAAAATCATAAACAGGAACTGCCCGCTCGGCAGCAAGACCGAAGTCATTGTGGACACGGAGCATTATAGGCGGAGAAAGATGGAAATCCTACGGGAGACGGCACTCCGTATGAGCGACAAGGCCAAGAAGACTCTCAGGCCCGTATCCCTCAGCCCCATGCCGCCTTCTGAGAGACGCATTATTCATTTGATCCTGGCTGAAGAAGACAGCGAGGTCTATACAAAAAGCTATGGAGAGGGGACGCTACGGCGGATAATCATTTATCCTCGAAGGGGAGTGACGAACAAGAGGCGGCGACGATAAAAAAACGTTTTGCAATCCAGTGGCAAGGTACACGAGAGCGTGTCTGGTTTCATACAATTTTCAGTAACGTATGTTCCCTCTCCCGCTCCAGACTTATAGGTTGAATCTCTATGTTCTCGGTTGCGGCACCTGTTCAGAACTTGGAGTTGAGGTAGAGTTCAATGCCCATGATGGGCGCAATGGTCCTATCCGGGTTTGTTCCCCAATTGTTCTGTGGGGTAGGGTCGTCCCAGTCGGACACCGACTTGTCTATGCACGCAAAGTTGAACCATTTTCCAGGCTGCCAGTACGCTCCACGAAGATAAAGCTGCCAGTTTTCAAGCAGCTTCCATACTATGCCGAGGTTTAATTCCCAGCCCAGATTCCTGTCAGGTATCGAAGGGCACGGCGTCGAAAAATTTCCTTGGTGTTTAAATTGGACATTACCTCGTTTTATAGGATCAGGCCTTACGTAACCATAGCCATATCCGTAGGACGCTCTTCGTGCCAGCATCATCGAACCAACAATGTCGAAGTTGTTTGCTGCCATATAATTAACCTGCACTGCCGCCACATCTGAAGCGGACATATCAAGATATGAATCAACTCCGGCTCTGTAATACTTAGCCATGAGGAGACAATACGGGAAAAAAACCCCGTAGGCGCTTTTTTCCCGCTCCTGAATGAAGGGTTGCTTGTCTATCAGAATTCCGTGTCTTCTGTCAGGTCCGGGCATGTGGCTCAACAGAATGCTCAGCTTCATCGGACCGGAAACGCCTCCAAATTCCACCATATACCGCCACGACTCAATATACTGTGGTGCAAAACTACTTCCTCCCCCTTCGTAAGGTTCCGCATCATAACCGAAAAAGGAGCCGTCCTGGGAAGACTGATATCTTATGGTCTTATAATACCAATCTGCCTCGGTGTTGAAGAACAGTCTGCCGTTGGTATATTTGACATAGATCCAGCCTTCGGTGCCGGACGTGGTGGATGGAGGAGTCTCGGCCCGCTTTTTGGTACTCAACCGGCTTTCAGGTCCTTCACTAAACTGCCAGTAGAATCCTCCAATCCCGGCATCAATGTTCCCAGCAGCGTACCTCACGCAGCCCAACACATGGGCTGATCTTGCCGCATTCTGATCCTCGTAGTTCCAGTATAGGAGGCTCCCTCGCCTCCACGGATAGACTCCGGCGCCCACAGTGAAGGGACCATAATAGGTCTCCAACTGGAAGATTTCCACAGTCCTTTTGGCAACATCCAGGATGTCTTCGGCATCCTGTGTACCGCTGAATTGGAGTCCACAACCCTGCTGGAAGGCTCTTCTTCCGTAATAGAATTTGCCTAGAGGGGTATCTACCGTCATCCACAGTCTAGTCCATGTTCCTCGTGAAAAGATCGTTTCAACTTCTGGGGTTAAAGATGGTTGATCTTGTGTGTTGTCCGGTCCGATCTTGTAGGTACCCGTGAGAAAGACAGCCTTATTGAATCTCAAGAGGGGAAAGATCGCCAGGCGTGTCGAGGAAGCAACAGCAGTGGTCCCTGAGAGCATTCTTTTCCGGAACCAGCCATTCAAGGAGGCTAGATCAGCTTCCGGTGAACTCATGTCTACGTTGAATGGTCCAAAGAATCCGTTTGGTCCGGCCTGGGAAGCATACACGAAACGAAAATTTAACAGAACGGAATCAATAGTGAATTCCCAGGCCCATGAAGCGGGAGGTATGACCAGAGGCAATGTAATGATCAAAAGAGTGGAGAAAATTTGGCGGAATTTCATAATGATACCTTATCTCAGGTTAAAGGTTCGCCTGTGCCATCGAGAATGACTATATAATCGTACAGATGAAATGTCTATTTTCCTGTTAACACCTTGTCTTTGGGTAGGTTGAAAAAAAGACACCGATGTTTAGTTTATAGCGATTGCCAAAATTTTTTGTCGGTTTGAACAAGTTAGATATGGACTATCATCCCCTGGATTCCGGCTTTCTCCGGAATGACAAATAAGGGAGCGGGGATTACCGGAAAAGATGTGGCCTCGAGTAAGGGCCTTCCACTTCCCACAAACCATAACCCCCTGCCACCAAAAAGAAAAAACCAACTTATCTATAATTTTATGGGGGAAGTCCTGTTTTCTATACTGTTCTGTTCAAACGGAGCGGTTGTATATACTGGCTGTTTGTCTGTTCAGAATTAGAAAACCGACAGTGCCCGCAACAAGTGAACCGACCAAAATGCTGATCTTTGAACTTTGCACAATTTCTGGATTGCCGAAAGCCAACAACGTGATGAAGATGGACATGGTGAACCCAATACCACCCAGAAAGCCGGCACCAATGATATTCCTCCAAGACACATCACCTGGCAATTGTGATAAACCCAATTTAACTGCCAAAACACTGAACAGAGCAATTCCCAGCGGTTTACCAAAGAACAAACCTGCGAAAATTCCTAAACTGTTGGATGTTGCCAAGCCTTCAATCCAGTTTCCCGTTAGAGCAATGCCAGTATTTGCCAGTGCAAAAAGCGGCATGATGATAAAGGCTACGGGTTTATGCAGGAAATGCTGCAACTTGTAAGATGGTGATTCTTCATCGCCACGAGCAAACGGAATAGCAAAGGCAAGGAGAACGCCTGCTATGGCGGCGTGGATACCAGATTTGAGCATAATGTACCACATGATAAATCCAGGAATGAGGTAAAAGGGTAGTCGATGTACACCGAGGCGATTCAATATCAACAACCCTACGTATATCCCTAAAGCCAAGCCAAGATATAGAAGCGATAAATCGCCCACATAAAACAGGGCGATAATGACGATTGCGCCCAAGTCGTCTATGATGGCTAGTGCAGTAAGAAAAATCTTTAGAGATATTGGAACTCTACTACCCAATAGCGCAAGCACTCCAAGCGCAAACGCAATGTCTGTTGCCATTGGAATGCCGACACCTGCTTGTGTTTCAGTTCCCCGATTGAGAAGGAAGTGAAGTAAGGCAGGTGTGCACATGCCGCCAATGGCGGCAAAAACAGGTAGCGTTGCGTTTTTTAGGTCAGACAGTTCCCCAACATAAAGTTCCCTTTCAATTTCAAGTCCAATCAGTAGGAAGAAGATTGCCATCAAGCCGTCATTAATCCAGTGTTCAAGGCTGTATTTTAGAGCAATACCGCCTATTTCAAATCCAATTTTTGTATGCCAAAAATCCAAGTAATCTTTTCCGAAATAGGAATTGGCAATAACAATCGAAGTAACCGTGCAGAGAATCAGGATAATCCCCGAGACCTGCCCACTTTCAAAAAATTCCTCGAATAGTTTAGACAGTTTTGTTTTCATAGGCTTGATATCTAGTCTTGCTCACTGTCCACTTAGGGTAAGTGCAACGCTCAATCCGCATCCAGTACCTCACGAACCGTTTCAAGCAGTTCTCGCATGTTGTAAGGTTTCTCGACCAAGCCTCTGGCTCCAGTTAATGACGTTCCCGTTATAGGCCCGTTTTCAGAATAACCGCTTGCTATCAGAACCCTGGCTTTAGGATCAACCCGGAGTATCTTCTTCAGACATTGCTTACCATCCATCTCCGGCATGATGAGGTCCAGAATCACCAGCGAGATACGCTGGCCCTCCCTCTGGTATATATCAAGGGCCTCTTTTCCATTACCGGCTGTGATGACTTCGTACCCGAAGCGAGTCAGAATACTGATGCCCAGCTCCCTGAGAACCTCCTCATCATCCACCAAAAGAATCGTCTCAGTCCCACCTTGAATGGGCATCTCAATCGTTAGGGTTTCTGAATCTCCTTCTTTCTCGATGGCAGGGAAATAGATCTTGAATGTGGTCCCGTGTCCTGGCTCGCTGTAGCATGTTATGTGACCCTTGTGCTGCTTGACGATGCCAAATACCGTAGCAAGTCCCAACCCAGTCCCTTTTCTCATCTCTTTCGTAGTGAAAAAAGGCTCGAATATTCGGGACATTGTTTCTTTGTCCATTCCATGGCCGGAGTCTGAGACTGAAAGCACTACATAACGACCGGGCTTTACTTCAAGATGGGTTGCACAATAGTCCTCATCCAATTCAACGTTTGCTGTTTCAACGGTCAATGTTCCCCCATCCGGCATGGCGTCTCTTGCATTCACCCCAAGGTTCATGAGTACTTGGCCTATCTGGGAAATATCGGCTTCGACGAATTCCAGGTCCCCACTAAGGTGCAGATTGATCTTGATAGTCTTGGGAATCGTACGAGACAGGAGTTTTTGGACTTGAACTACCTCATCGTTCAAGTTGACAGGAAGAAGCTTTGGCTCCACTTTTCTGCTAAACATCATGAGGTTCTGAACAAGATCAGTTCCTCGTTTTCCCGCCTGATATATCTTGCGAAGCTCCTCATACTCGAGATCAGTTTCCTTCTTCTGGCTTAACAGAAAATCAGAGTACCCCAACACCACCTGGAGCAGGTTATTGAAGTCATGAGCAATACCCCCAGCTAGAGTGCCAAGGGATTCCATCTTCTGAGCATGGAGAAGTTGCTTATGTAATTCCACATTCTCGGTCACATCGTGGGCTACATCCACAAAGTTTACGACCTCGCCCGAGGAATCACGAACAGGGGAAATTGCAACGTCCTCGTAGAATAGCTGGCCATCCTTTCGCTGACTCACAAGCCTTCCTTTCCAGTGATTACCGCTCCTGATGGCCGCCAACTGGTCCTTGTAGTAGGAACTGTCGTGCTTGTCGCTCTTCAAGAATCTGGTACTCCTGCCAATAACTTCTTCCTTCCGATAACCGGAGATGTGCTCAAAAGCAGGATTGATGTATTGGATAATACCATCCCGATCCGTGATCATTACGGACTCGATGGATTGCTCGATGGCTGTGGCCAAACGTCTCTGAACTTCCTCGGATCTCTTGCGTTTCGTAATATCGGCACTTACTGACATTATCCCCTCTACATTGCCATCTGGTCCTATCAAAGGGGCTGCTGAGAAGCTTATCTCTATAACCGTGCCGTCTTTCCTGCGGCGTGTCAATTCGACTCCTGAGAAGCCCTCGCCCCTCAGGACACGCTCGCGCAGCATACGGAATTCTTCTTGCTTGCTATCCGGCACAATCGGATGGATATGTCCCAGAGCCTCGCTTTCAGTCCACCCAAAGATCCGCTCGGCCGAACGATTCCACATCGTAACAATACCTAGACGGTTAAGAACGATAATTGCTTCTGGTGATGCCTGAAACACTGTCCGGAGCATCTCAGTCTTTTTGTCCAGATCTTCCTCGGCCAGCTTTAGCGCCGTGATGTCTAGTCCCATTCCGACAAGGCATGGTGTCCCTCCAAATTCGATCCGTTTTCCAGTAAAGAAATGTGGAATCTTGCTCCCGTCTCTTGAAAAGAAATCCCCTTCGACAGTCGCTTCTCCCGCCTGAAAAGCTTCCCTAATAGCTTCCTCCACGGCAAGCTTGTGTTCATCTGATATAAAATCCAAGGGGTGCATTGCAACAATCTCTTGTGCTGATCGGCCTGATATCCTCTCGAAGTTCTTGTTCCAGCGCAGAAACCTCCCCTCGGTATCGAAGAGGTAAAACACTCCCGGTAGACTATCTATCATGCGATCAGTCAGGGCCTTTTCATTTACCAGAGCCTCTGCTGTTCTCTTCTGTTCAGTCACGTCCCTGATTATTCCCCGGTATCCGAGAATCCTTCCATCACTGGCCTTTCTGACGGTTGCAGTTGACAGGCAGTCTATCTCTGTTCCATCCTTCTTCACCAAGCTGAGTGGACAGTCCTTGACGGCGCCCCTTTCTTCTAAGTCATGCCTCACCAGGTTCCTGTCATCAGGATTCTTATACAACTTGATGACGCTGGCCCCTAACATCTCTTCCTTCTTGTAGCCAAACAGATCCAAGAAAGATTGATTGGCGTCAATGAGCGTACCGTCGATTTCGTTGATAAAGATTCCGTCTATGGAATCCTCGAATAGGCTGTGGTACTTCTCTTCGCTAACCCGCATCTCTTCCTCAGCCCGCTTGCGCTCGGTATCGCCTCTGTCCCTCTCCTGTCTCGCATTCAATACAGGGGCCATGAACTCCGCAATTCCTTCTAACCAAGCCTTCTCGGGTTGGCCATACCCTCCGTTCCTGTTTGCCACCTCAAAGTGGCCAATAACCTCCCCCCGATACAAAATGGGCACAACCAGCACATTCTCGATGGGGACATGCCCATGGGGAACCTTTCCCGGTTCGTTTTGATATATACTACGTTTTTCAATGATCGCCCTGGCCCAGATATTGTCACCCCAGGTTTCCCTTGGATATACATGCGTCTTTTCGGCAACTTGGCACTCGTCCCAGACATCTCTTGTCATTGATGGGGCAACGGCAGCTCCTTCTGAATCAAGGTAAGCGAACACCCCGTAACGGCTTTCCATGGCCTTGAGGACGACATTAAGGATTTCGGCATACATATTGTCATCTGTAGTGGTGAGAAAGATCTGTAATATTTCTTTTCGGAGCGATTGCTCACGCTCAGACAACCGCAGTGCCTCTTCCGCCCGATTGCGTTCGGTGACGTCGGTGGCCATATGGATGATCTTTCGAATGCTGCCGTCTTTGTCGAGGACTGGGGTGCACAAGACATGGAAATGGCTCCCCAAAGCCTCCATCTCCATTTCCACGGGCTCTTTCGAACCCGATCTGAGAAGGGCTTCCATTGGGCAGGCTTGAGGCGGTTCGTCGCCATTGTGGAAAATCTCATAGCATCTTGCATTCAGCAATTCGTCCAGGGATTTGCCGGAGGCCTCAATGGTTGCCCTGTTGGCAGTCAAAATGCCATGTTGTAGGTCCATGATGATAGTGGGATGGCCGATGGCTTGGAAGATGTCTTCCCAGTCCTGTTTGGCCTTGAGCAGATGCTCCTCCATATGCTTGCGTTCGGTGACGTCGGTAATACAAACCAGTGCGGCATGCCTCCCTTCCCAAGGAAACAGACTTGCATCCGCTTCAACCCACCTGATCTCACCGTCCTTTCTAACTATCTGAAAGAAATAATGGCCTGGAGACTCTTCTCCTATTAATCTCCTGAAGTGGGCTTCCAAAACCATATCTCTATCATCGGGGTGAATGAATTCCGTAAACGGCTTGGAGAGCAATTCTCCCGCTTCGTAGCCCATTATTTCCAGAGCACAGGGATTAATAAAGCGAAGTATTCCATCCTGGGCGACAACAATTCCATCATTAGCCTTCTCCACCACGAAACGGTACTTCTCGTCGGATTCCCTTAATGCAGTCTCTGTGGCTTTTCTTTCCGATATGTCGGCAATAGCTGAGACAGCTCCCCTGGTAGGGTCTTCAGAGTCCAAGAGGCTGATCCTTATATGGGCATCGAAGACTGAGCCGTCCTTCCTTCTCAACATAGCGTCAGTTTCCGATACCTCCCCCCTCCTGACATTGTCGTACAAAATGCTGCGAACATTCTCGTATTCAACTTCGGAAGGGTGTATTATGCTGGTGTGTTGAGCAATGTATTCCTGTTCATTCCCAAAGCCGAACATTTCCTTCCATGCGTGGTTCGCCCATATGATTCTCCTGTCTCGAGTATGAACTACCCCTACCGGAGAGGCAGATAAAATACTCTTGAGCTGCTGCACGCACTCCCAGAGCGCCTTTTCAGTGTCCAGGGTTCTCGCCTCAGCAGCCTCAATTTCAGCTACCCTTCGTCGCATCTCGTTCAATTCATCAATAAGCTGTTCTTTGGTCTTTTCATGGTCTTGCATGTGGTGCTCCTCCTGATGGGAAGCTATGCTATTGAGAAGTGGGTGTTTAGTTTAAAATTTCCCCCAAATGATTGATGAGTTAAATCAAGGCAACAGTCAACTTATTTTTCATGAGCCCAAGCCCGAGGCGGTTACATTAAGGAGCAAATGATGTGGACCGCTGTGTCAAGATAGGAAATGAGATTTCTTGAGGTTGAAGATTACGCTGATGTTTTGGGCTAGAGTTAACATGAATATCACTGAGAATTGATTTCCAGACTTCTTCTTATGGTTTCTCTTGCTTTCTCTTGCCAAGTCCTCCTTGAATGAGATATCCTTATGACTTGAACCCACAGGATTCCCCCCTACAAAGAGTTTATTATTTCCCAAAACCTGTGGGTTTATTTTTGCGTGAGTCTTAAAGCTGCCTTCTCATTGAGATTTAGCCTTAGAAATAAGCAAAAACTTATAGACGAGTGTTCTCCCATCTTAAATAAATGATATATCAGATTTTTCTTGCTTATGAATGCGGTTGTACGGGTACTGGTCTTCTAAATATTGAAAATGATGAAAACGGCGGACCTTTATACGTGAAAAACCCCCATTGTTTTTTCTATGATTTGAAACCCAACTCTGTTACTAAATACGGTAAGGGATTTGTGTACCAGTCTCAGTTCTCGGACTACATGGGTCAAAATGAAAAGAATACTAGTAGTTAATGACGGGACATATGTTCGTAGTCTACTGGAGCAGACGCTGAAGAGAAAAGATTATGAGATTCAAGCAGGAACTGGCGAAGATGTTTTGTCGATTTCAAGAAAAGAAAGACCTGACCTGATTCTTATGGACCTCAGGATACCAGGGGGCCTGGACGAAATAAAAGCTATGAGAATGTTGAAATCTGATGTGAGGACCAAGCAATTGAAGGTCATTATCCTTACCTCTAGTGGTAATTTGAGGGATGAAGCAATGGATGCCGGTGCTGATGCGTATTTATATAAACCGTTCAGTCCAATGGAACTGCTCCAAAAAGTAGATGAACTCATGGGTGAAATTTAATTGGAGTGAGTGCCGGTTCTGACCAATGGGTCAAAGTAAACTGCAACTGGGAGGTTAGAGATCTTGAAATTAACAAGGCAAGACTCGACTTCATCAACAAGAACTATCATGAGGTGGCCTCTATGATGATCAAACTGACTGAGGCGATATGCCGAGATAGTGATGGCGTTAGTATTCTGTGAAAGACCGTCAACTTGGACAATTGAGCCAACAAACAACCAAAATATGTTTGTTTAGTGTGTGCATCCGAGGACGACGATTGGGAAGAAGACGAATTCACTGGGGACTTGCTGCACCATCCATGTATCAAGACTTTTCTTAAGAAGACCTGCCGCAAGCTGGAGATTGGTTTTTGGCAGTATCTCGAATACAGGGTATCCCGGAAGAACTCGATTCCGAGCCTTCCCGATCTCATGAGGCTGAGAGTGCGAGAATCGCCCGGATAAAAAACTTTCGGCACCCACAGACAATTGGTCAAGAACTCCGTCGCCACCGCCCGATTTGACCCACCTCCTCGCCGAGGGAACCAGCGGGACTCAATCCTTAACTATTCTCGGAATCTCCCCTGAGTTATTGAGGAGTTACATACACTATTGCCAATTCCCCGAAATCCTTGTCCAATGTCACAAGGATACGACCCTCGATATGCGCCCGTTCGAGAATCTCTTCATCTCCCGGATCTTCAGGCCATTCACCGGCCCAAACCACATCATGGCCGGCCGATCGTTCCGAAGTCGCTCCTCCGTTATGGGAATTCGACTGCCTGGGGGAGTGGGGGTGAAGATCATGCCGGCTTTTTCATCCTTCCAATTGCGCGATCAGCGTCGATGCGTCAATGCAAAGCCGAAAGAGCGACCTCGGGGGCCCTGTCCAGCACCTTGAGGAGCGCCTTGGCTGCGCCGGTTGGGCGACGCTTGCCTTGTTCCCAGTTGCGGATAGTGTCAAGCGACACATCGATCCGCCGTGAGAACTCCGACTGGGTCAGTCCGAGCCGCTTGCGTACACGCCGCACAAACCGGGCGGCGTCTTGCATGGACTCGGCATCGTCGGCCATCTTCTGACGCGCGATGTCCTGCTCTGTTGTTGCGTCCAGACGGCGCTTGTCGATACGCCCTTCAGGCAAGGTGGCCGGCTCGGTCGGATCGATCTTAACGTGCTGCATTTTCATAGTGATGAACCTCTCGTCGATTAGCCTTGCGTGCAGAGATGATCCGAATGGTCTGACCGCGCAGGCTATAGGCCACAAAAAACACCCGGCCTTCGATGCCACCAAGAAGTTGGTAGCGATCTTCACCGTATGCCCAGCGGACATCCGAGTTCACTACACGGTTCGGGTCGAGAAAAGCACGAACGACGTAGGCAAAATCGAAGCCTCTCTCGGCGAAGCAGGCTTCGCTTTTGGTTTCGTCCCATTCGAACTCCATCGCAGCAGAGTAGTTCATTGAACTACATCCGTCAAGCCGTCGGTCACAGCACCGCCGCCATCGGGATCGGTGTCACAAATCCGCCACCCCATTCCCGCACGTAAGCGAGTTGAGTCACGATCTCGTCTTTCAGGTTCCGAGGAAGAATCACTACATAGTCCGGCCGATCGTTCCGAAGTCGTTCTTCGGCGACTATTGGAATGCGGCTGCCGGGGAGACATTTCCCCTGCTTGGCTGGGTTGCCATCCACCACGTAGGGCACATACCTGTTCAATCCCCATCCAGTACCTCACGAACCAACCCTAGAAGTTGTCTCATGCCATACGGCTTGTTCACGGCACCCTTTGCACCAATCTTGACTATATCATTAATCAAGTCATAGTAACCTACACCACTCGAAATAATAACTTTCACGGCTGGATTGATCCGAAGAAGTCCCTCAAGGCACTCCTTGCCATCCATCCGAGGCATAATGATATCCAGTATCACAAGAGAAATGTTCCCTTGCTCCTTCTCATACACATCAAGGGCCTCTTGTACATCACCTGCACTGAGGACTGTGTAATCAAATTTCTCAAGAATGGTTACGCCCAACTCCCTCACCATTTCCATGTCCTCAACCAGGAGAATGGTTTCCGTACCCCGGCAGGATAAGGAATTTTCGTCTCTACATATTCAGGTAATATTTCATGTTCCAGTGCAGGAAAGTACATCCTGAAGGTGGTACCTTGGCCGACTTCACTCTCAACGGTTATGTGTCCACCATGCTGCTGCACGATTCCCTGTACCACCGATAGCCCAAGACCTGTTCCCTTGTGGTAGTCTCTGGTTTTTGTAGAGTAGAAGGGGTCGAATATCCTTTCCATCAAACTCTTGTCTATTCCTCGACCTGTATCCGATACCGTGAGCATGACGTGTGGACCGGGTTTTACTCCTACATGCGGTCGGCAATAATCATCATCCAATACGATGTTCTCAGTCTGAATAGATAATCTACCTCCCTGCGGCATTGCTTCATTGGCATTGACTGCAAGGTTCATTACCATCTGGGCGATTTGAGAGGAGTCAGCTTTAATAATTACAGGGTCTTTCGTCAAATGAATCTCAAT
>Ga0247841_10001192_pt1 | contig 60873 bp, 63 predicted proteins | sample LaCruzMarch2015__2_FD_192410 | JGI IMG/M metagenome (GOLD analysis project Ga0247841, IMG submission 192410) | Freshwater microbial communities from meromictic Lake La Cruz, Castile-La Mancha, Spain - LaCruzMarch2015_18m | ecosystem: Environmental > Aquatic > Freshwater > Lake | place: Spain...
TCCGACAACGCATACCTGAACGGCAGGTGATTGCCGCGCTCACGCGCGCAATCCTACACAATTTTTCAGCTGAACATCTAAAAATTGACCCTTTATAAAGTTTTGTCCCAAAGTCTATTTTTTGTATAAATTTTCTTGAAGAAAGTATTAAATAGTTTAGAGCTGTTTTTGTGTTATGTCTAGTTTTATTCGTGCGCAGGGTACTATGGAGTACTTGATTATTATTGCGGTTGTGATTGTTATTTCGCTTGTTGTTGTTGGGATGAGCGGGGCTTTAGTAAGTAATTCTGGCGGGCAAGTTAGTTCTACTTCTACTGATTTGAGTTCAAAGTCAGGTTCTACTTCAGGAGGTATTGCGATTGTTGAGAGTGCAACTGATTCAAGTGGAAATGGTTTAATTAAATTGAATAATTTTACTGGTGAAAGTTTTTCTTTAACAAAAGTTAGCACAGTAAGTCCTGATGGAAGTTTAGTGGATAATAATTTTGATTCAGTATATATTGATTCGAGTGGGGCATTAGCTTTTTCTTTGAGTGATTTAGAGGATGCTTGTTCGTGTGCTGCGGGTGAAACTAAAAAGAGTTGTACCTTTGTTATAGAGTATACTGCCGCTAGTGGTTTATCAAAATCTCAAAGATTAACAACAAATGTTTCTTGTGTGAGTGTGATTTCTTCTAGTGGAACAGTTATTGCTCCTGCTGATCTTATTGAGCCGATTGTTTTGCTCGCTGGGCCTGAAGATGATAATTCAACGCTGATTTCATCAGTTGACTTTAATTTTTATGTGAGTGATAATAATGCGCTTAGCGAGTGTGTGCTAGTAGTTAATAGTGCTGATGTAAATACAATCACTAATGTTTCAAATAATGCGTATAATTTGATTAGTTATTCATTGAGTTCATTTGGCAGTAACTCTTGGGATGTTCGTTGTACTGATTTTTATAGTAATTCAGCAACTAGCGGGGCTCCTCGTAATATAACTTATGAAAGCTTAGCATTTTCTCCTTCATTGGTTCAAAATCCTGCGAATGGTAGTGGGACTGGGGATGATGTTGCATTAGCAGTTGCTGTTGATTCTGATCGTAATGTTTATGTTGCAGGATATTTTGATTCTGCTACTTTGAGTTTTGGTAATGATAAAAATTTGACTAATCGCGGTTCTGCTGATTTTTTTGTTGTAAAGTATAATTCTAGTGGTGTTGCTCAGTGGGCTCAAAATCCTGCGAATGGTAGTGGTACAGGAAATGATTATGCGTATTCAGTTGCTGTTGATACTAGTGGTAACGTGTATGTTGCCGGGTAGTATTACTCAACTTCTTTGAGTTTTGGTAATGATAAAAATTTGACTAATCGTGGTAGTGGTACTACGGATTTTTTTGTTGTGAAGTATAATTCTAGTGGTGTTGCTCAGTGGACACAGGGTGCTGCAAGTGGAAGTGGATTAAATGGTGATTGGGCAAATGATGTTGCTGTTGATACTGGCGGTAATGTTTATGTTGCGGGATATTATGGTTCTGCTACTTTGAGTTTTGGTAATGATAAAAATTTGACGAATCAAGGGAGTTATGATTTTTATGTTGTGAAATATAATTCTAGTGGTACTGCTCAGTGGGCTCAAGGTCCTGCAAGTGGGAGTGGAACAAATAGTGATTATATAAATTCCGTTTTTGTTGATACTAGTAGTAATGTTTATGTTGCGTGTGAGTCAAATTCTTCTTCTTTGAGTTTTGGTAATGATAAAAATTTGACTAGTCGCAGCCCTGGTTTTATGGATTTTTGTGTTGCAAAATATAATTCTGGTGGTACTGCTCAATGGGCGCAGAATCCTGCGAGTGGAAGTGGTGCAAGTAACGATTATGGGCAATCAGTTTTTGTTGATTCTGGGGGGAACATTTATGTTGCGGGTAGATTTACTTCATCCACTTTGAGTTTTGGTGGTGCGAGTAATGATGTTAATTTGACTAATCGCGGTTCTACTGATTTTTTTGTTGTGAAGTATAATTCTAGTGGTGTTGCGCAGTGGGCGAAGAATCCAGTAAGTGGAGGGGGAGCAACTATTGAATATGCTTATGGCGTTGTTGTAGATTCTAGCAGTAATGTGTATGTTGCAGGTTATTTTAGTTCTACTACTTTAGGTTTTGGTGGTGCTGGTAATGATGTTAATTTGACTAATCGTGGCAGTGATGATTTTTATATTGTGAAATATGATTCTAGTGGGGTTGCAGGGTGGGCTCAAAACCCAGTGAATGGGAGTGGAACAGGGTCTGATCCTGCTTATGGAGTTGCTGTTGATTCTAGTGGAAATGTTTATGTTGCAGGTTATTTTAGTTCTACTACTTTAGGTTTTGGTGACGATTATAATTTGACTAATCGTGGTTCTGATGATTTCTTTGTTGTAAAGGGAAGTTATAGTTGAATTTAACAATTTTCTAGTAGGTTTTGAATTGAACTTACTAGAGTTTATGAGTTATATTACAAAATATGCTTTTTGTTATTAAAGAAAGTTTTTGATTAGGCAAATTTAGTTGTTCGCGTTATGATGAATTTTGGCTTAAGTTTAAATTCAAAACTTGGCCGCGTCTGTTCATGGTAATTAAAGCTGTTTATGTTGATACTTGTGTTTACATTAATTTGTGGGGAAATGAAGAGTCAAGAAGAAATGCGGTTATTGCTGCTGAATTTTTTGACTATTGTGAGAAGAATAAAATTAAAGTATATTTTTCTGAAATCATTTCTAAGGAACTAGTTAAAATTATTGGGGAAGCGGCAGTTAATTTATTTAAAGATTTGAGCAAAAAGCTTTTGCTTGAAAAGCTTGAAATCAGTGAAAATGATTTCTTTTTAGCTAAAAGTATTTATTTGAATAATTCTGGTTTAATTGGGCTTTATGATGCGATTCACTTGTATTTAACCAAGCGCAGTGATTCTGTTTTGATAACTCGTGATTTTGGGTTAACTACAGTTGCTCTATCTATGGGTGTTAATGTTATGAAACCAGAAGAGTTTATTTAATTATTTTTTTGTTTTTATTATTTCAAAGCCTTTTGAGAGCAGTTCTTCATCAAGTTCTGTTCTAGCTTTTTTTACTGCTTTTTCTGCGCTTAATCCGCGGTACTCTTTTTTGAGTTGAACAGTGCCAATGTAGTCATGCCATGCTTGTTTTCTTAAGGCATCTCTTATTACATCTGAGCGGTTGGCGTAAAGTCCGGATTTTACTTGCGTGTCAGCATATTTAATCAAGCCAGTTGTCAACCTGATTTGTAAAGTTTGCATTACCATAGTGATGTATTTGTAATGCGTCATTATTTTAAATGTTTTTGTTTGTTATATTTGATTATGATTAAGAAAAATACTTTTGTTATTCTTGATGGAGTGCAGGATCCGCGTTTTGAAAACCTTGGTGGGGGCATGCCTTTATCTAAAGGAGAGCTTGTTCATTTTCATGAAAAAGGTAAGGTAATTGATTATATTGTTGTTGAAAAGAAAACTGAAATAGAATTCCAAGGGGAAGATCTAATGGTTACAACAACTTATAATTTAAAGAAAAAAGATTAATGGTGTTGTGCTTTTCGCACAAACACCAAGTTTAATTATTTTAGTTATGCAGCTACATCGATGTTGAGTCTTTTCTTCAACTCTCTGTATCTGTTTCTTATTGTTACTTCTGTTACGCCTGCAACGTTTGCTACTTCTTTTTGTGTTCTTCTTTCGCCTTTTAAGAGTCCTGCGATGTATACTGCTGCTGCGGCTACTCCTGTTGGTCCTCTTCCTGAGATGAGTCCTTTTTTGATTGCTTCTTCAAGTATTCTTCTTCCTTCTTCTTGGACTTCTCCACTCAAGTTGAGTTCGCTAGCAAATCTTGGGATGTAGTGGATTGGGTTTGTTAGTGGTACTCCTAGGTTTAGTTCTCTTACTAAGAATCTGTATGTTCTCCCAATTTCTTTTTTTGTTAATCCGCTTGCTTCTGCCATTTCGTTTAGAGTTCTTGGTACGTGGTATGTTCTGCATACTGTGTATAGTACTGCTGCAACAACTGCTTCGATTAATCTTCCTCTAATAAGTCCTTTTTTTACGGTTTTTCTGTAAAGTAGTGCTGCTGCTTCTACTAGTGTGTCTGGTATGTTGAGGTATGAGGCTACTCTTCTCATTTCTGTTAGTGCGATTGATAAGTTTCTTTGCATTGAGCTTGATACACTTGCTCTTTTGTGCCATTTAATTAGGCGGTACATTTGTGCTCTTCCTTTGCTTGATAGTTTGTTTCCTCTTAAATCAGTTCCTCTTCTGTCAATCATTGTTACGAGTCCTTTGTTTAGTTTTACGTACTTCATGGGGCTGCCGCCTCTTGAAGCGTCATCAGAATCTTCAAAGCTTCTCCATTCTTTTCCTGTGTCAATCATTTCTTCTTCTGAAACAATTAGTCCGCAGTTCATGCATACTGCTTCTCCTTTTGCGTGGTCCACTCTTATTTTTTCGCTTCCGCATTCCGGGCATTTAGTTACCAAATATACCACCCTCAAAAATCTACGCTAGCATTGTCCTGTTAGGGATTAAATCAAAACAGAAAAATAGTTTCACCAGCGCTTAATTATATAAATACCCGCTAAGCAAGTTTATAAATGTTTAGGATTCAATCCTTGGTATATAAAGGTCTCAATAAACAAGCCTAAATAACCCATTTAGTGCATTTTATCATGTTTTTGTGAGTTAAATTTTCTCTCTAAATAGTCGTTTTATGTAGAGTCAGCAATTGGATCCTTGTTTGTAAGCCCTAAGTTTGTTGCTATAATAAGTTTGGCTTTAAACTATTCCATTAATTTAGCGTTTACTACGCCTTCTTGTCCTGGTCTGTTTGTTACTTCTGCTAGTTTTTCGTTTCCGTCAACTTTGATTCTGATTATTGCGCCTTTTGTTGAGATATTTGCTCTTCCGTATAGTCTATTTGCGTTGTTGTCTTTTACTGAAACGATTTCTGCTTTAACTACTTTTCCTTTTTTGTCTGTAACATTAGCAAATTTTACTTCTAAAGCTCTTACTTTTATAGTTGATCCTAATCCTTTTTTCATTTCAACTTTGTTTTCTTTTACAGTAGCATCAGTTTTTGTCATTGCGCTTGTTCCGCCTCTCCAAGCTAGTTTTTTGTCCATTGCGTTAACTGTGTTTCTTTTTCCACCGCTTGGTTTCTTATCGTCTCTCATGTGCCATTGAACCATTTTTATTCACCATTTGCTTTTGTTAATATAATAAGGAGTTTGTTATAGTGCAGGTTTTTAAATGTTGTTTTGGGGTGTTAATTTAGATTGTAGTTATAAGTTTTTGAAAAACTCTTCTTTATTCATTTTGAGGTCTTCTTTAATTATTTTTGTTAGAAGCCCTGCTTGTATTTCTTCGTGAAGTGGGATTACAGTGGTTCGTCCATCTGGGTGTTCTAAGAATAAGTGTGAGCCTTTTTGGCGTTTTTCTTTAAACCCGAGATTTTTTAATGCTGCTAATAAAGCTCTTGTTTTTATTATAATGGGCATAAGTGAAACTGGGTTATGCGTGGATGCTTACTTTTTCTATTCCAATAAACCTTGTGGGGGTTGTTTTTTTATTTTCAGTTTTTACTTCTAAGCAGAGTTGTATGGCTTCTTTAATGTTTGAGATTGCTTCTTTTTTTGTTTTGCCTTGTGTGTGACAACCAGCGAGGGCCGGAACGCTTGCGATAAACCATCCGCTTTGGTCTTTTTCTATTATAACATCAAAATCCATCCAGTTCACAGTTAATCACTTTTCCAAATGTAATATAAGTATAATGTGTTCATTTTTTTGTCTTTTTAAACGTTTTGTGAATTTCGGCGATTGTCAAATAAAATACTGTTTTGAGTGAAAGAATCTCTGCAGTTTAATTGTCTTCATTTGATTTTTCTTCATTATTTGTTGTGATAATTTCAAATTCTTCTTCACTTGCATTAGCTTCTGAAGTACTTGTTTGTTGTGCTTCTTTTTTTCTTTTAATTTCATCATCTTTTTTTTCTTTGGTTTTCTTATTTTTTGTAACTTCTTCTTCATTTTCTTCTTTAGTTGTCTTATTTTTTTCTTTCTCTTCTTTAATTTCTTCTTCAAGTTTGTCGTTTTTTTCTTTATCCTCTTCAATTTCTTCGTTCATTTCTTCTAGTTGGTATTTTTTTTCTGGGTCGAATTTTGTTTGCATGACTTTGTGTATGAGTTTTGCTTTTTTTGCTCCGAGGTTGTCTATTTTTTGTAAGTCTTTTTCGCTTGCGTTTGCTATTTTTTGGATTGTTCCGAATTTTTCTAGCATTGCTTTTGCCATGTTGGGTCCAATCATTGGTAGTCCTTCCATTATGAATCTTTGTTGTTCTTCTAGTGTGAATCCTTTTCTTTCTACACGTAGTCTGACTTCTGTGTCTTTTCCTATTTGTTCTCTTTTTGCTATTGTGTATAAGTATTCTGCTGTTTCGCTAGAGTTTTTTGTATTAAGTATTGCTATTTGGTAGTCTAGTGCGATGCTTGTTAGTGCTCCTATTATTGCGTTTTTGTGGATGTTTCGTAGGGTGTACATTTCGTTAATGTTTCCTTCAATTATTACTAGGGGTTTTGCGTAGTTTTCTCTCATGTTTTTCATTTGGTTGAATAATCTGCCGTCAATTAGGGAGCTGATAAAGTCTAGCGTTGTTTTTCTTTCAACGCACACGTCTTTACTTAAAATATAGTCTCCTACATCTAGGGGTTTCATTATTACTTTTATGTTTGGTTTTTCGAATAGTTCTTTATTTACGCTTGATGCTTGTTCGCGTGAGTCAATGAAGATAATTATTTGTTCGCCTTTTTCTTCTGAGAATGTGGTGAGTAGTGTTTGTTCTGGGAGTGCAAAGGTATCATTTTTTTTCATTGTGTTTAGTGTTTCTTTCATTTTTCGTTCTTTGTTTCTTGCGGTCCAGTAGAATGCTTCGTCTCTTGTGTTTTTTGCCATTAGTATTATTGTTTTTCCTTTTCCAAATCTTCCTGTTCTTCCTCTTCTTTGTATTGTTCTTATTTCGCTTGGTACTGGTTCGAAGAATACTACTAGTTCTACTGCTGGTATGTCTAACCCTTCTTCAGCTACACTTGAGGCTACAATGGTGTTGTGTTCTCCGCTTCTTAGTTCTTCTAGTACTTCTTGTTGTAGTTTTTGGTTCATTCCTTTTTCGCTGCCTTTTGTTGCTTGTCCGATGAATTTTGTTGCTTTTATTGGATTGTCTCCGTTTGCGAGCATTTCTGTGGTGTTGTTGTGTAAGAATTCTACTACTTCTTTTATTGAGTCTCTGTAGTGGTTGAATACTATTATTTTGCTTTCTGGTTGTTCGTTTAATTGTTTTAGAATTATTTTTTTTAGTTCAGCGTATTTTGGATGTTGGACTTTGTTGTGGAAGAGTTTTCTTGTGAGGAGTATTGCTAGTTTTATGTCTTCGTCCGCGATTATTGATCTTGCTGCTTTGCTTTTTCCTGTCCTTGCTTCTTCTTCTAGTTTTTCAAAGTAATTATTCAGTGCGCCTATTCCTTGTGTTTCTATTAGTTCTTCTGCGTGGGATACTTTTAGCATTGCGGCGCATTTACTTGCGGCAAAGTATAGGCTTGGTTGGCTTTTGCCGTGCGTTATTAATTTTTTTCTTATGCTTGCTTGCATTTCTAGTAATCTTATTTTGTTGTAGTATCTTTTGTTCTCTGTCATTGCCATTCCTAGAGATTTGAGTGTTTTGAGTTGTTTTTTCTGAAAATCTTCTAAATGTAATTTTATTTTTAAAAAGTCTTCTGGGAGATCTACTTTTACCCAATCAATTTCTATTTCGTTAACGTATTGTTTTACATCGCTGTCGCCAGAGTTTTTGATTTCCAAGTTTTTAATGCTTAAATTTCTGCATACATCTTGTATGTGTTCTTCTTCGCTTCCTGGGCTTGCTGTTAGTGCGAGTACTAGTGCATCATGGTTTTGTTTTTGGAGTTGTAAATTTACAAATACATATGCGTAATCCCCTATTGCTCTGTGGGCTTCATCAAATATAACTAACCCGAAATCGTGTAGCGTGATTTTTCCTGTGAGTAAATCATTTTCTATTGTTTGAGGCGTTGCATTGATTATTTTTTTTGTTTTGTATAGTTCTTCTCTTTCTTTTGTTTTGGTAGTTCCTGTGATTGACACAATGTCACTTTCATCTATTGCCATGAATTTTTTGTAGCTTTTTTCATGTTGTAATACTAGTGGTTTTGTTGGTGCGAGGAATAATATTTTTTTTTCAGGGTGGTGTTCTAGCACATAAGCGCTTAGCATTACGGCAACAATTGTTTTTCCTAGTGCTGTTGGGGCCACTACTAGTGTGTTTCCTTTTTCAATTGCTCTTGATACTAGAACTTCTTGGTATAGTCTTGCTTCTATTGCTTCTGGTTTTATGAGTTTGTGTGTTACAAAAGTCATTTCAATCACTTTAAATAAAAACTATTTTAGCCCGGTGGTGTTTGTATTTAATTTAGGCGTCTGTGTTTTTTACATGATTTGTTTTGTCTTATTTTTTTCTAAATGCAGGAAATTATCTTTTGAAACAATTTGTTTCCCTGTTTTTTCTTCAATTTCCTTTCTTGTGCGGTGTGCAATACTTCCACCTTCGTTTGCTGTTTTTTTGCATTCATTAAATCCTTGTGCATCTTTGGATTTAGTAATATCAGTAGTTGCTTTTTCACCAACCATTGTTAATATTACTTCCCAGTCAGTCATATGATCGCGCAGGTTCTGATTTTTTTTGTTAAGTCCTTTAAGTTGTTTGTATTCTTGAACTGTTTTTCCAAAAGTTGCTTTACTTATCTCGTTTGTCAATATAGCAAATTCTTTTTCCTGTCCTACATTGCGATTCTTCCACTCATCGGTAAGTTCCTGTCGAATTGCAATTCCTCTAATGCGCTTGTCAATCCATTCTTTAGGGTAGCCTTTGAGTTCATAATACTCTTTTGCTCTATTCTGCGCAAGTTCAGGGTTTTCAATTTCTTGTATTCGCTCATATCCAGTTTTAGCAAGCCAGAGTTTAAATGGCTCGGCTCTAGGGGATGGAATTGATTGAATTATTCTAAAAGCTCCTTCTGTATTTGCACAATCTGTTTCCCTTAATTTACCATCATCTGCGATTAATTTCAACTGGTTACAAAATGTAACCGGTTGTTGACCATTTTCTTCAATTAGTCTGTGTTTTAATACTTTCCAATAGTTTCGAGGGTCTTCGCTTTGCGTTAAAGCCCCAACAATATCAACGACTGAAAACCACCATTCTTCATTGTGCCAAGTTTTTCGTATGCCTTTTCCTTCAAAAACAGATAATCCAGTTTCCAAAAAACCCCCTATATTACCCTGCTGCTTTTTGTTTTTAAATACTCTGTAAGCGTTTTGCCGACAGTACTAGCTAGTTTTCATTTTGATTTTTAGGTAGATTTTGGGTTTTTTGTTGGGGGTTATTTTGTCTGCAATGTAAAAGAAGCACATTTATAAATAATTCTTATTTTCCTCTGATTGGTGATATAGGTGAGCGAGTTACCATTAGCAGCAATTGATAGGATTATTAGAAAGTCTACAGGTATTAGGGTGAGTGAGAGTGCAGCTAAAGAACTTTCAACTTTTCTCGAAGAAGAAGGTATGAGGGTTGCGCAGCAGGCAGCAATTTTTTCAAAGCATGCTGGAAGAAAAACAGTTACTGATGAAGATATTCGTTTAGCGTTAAAAAAGCAGTGAGTGGAAAAGCAAGAGTATAATTTTAGGGCTTATTCTATTTACTTGCTTTTTCGCCAAAACAATTCTATTTAACTTTTAACTTGCCTATTAAGACCGCTCAAGCTTTTTCAAATTTGTTTAATTTTAAGTCGGGTTTTTGTCTAGTTTAATTTTGTACTGTGTTTTTTTTGTGTTACTTGAATTTGTAATTTTGTTATTCAAACATTTCTTTTTTTAGTGTTATTTTGTTTGTGAGTCCAAAGTCGTGTTTGTCTATTAGTTGTTTTTCTTCAAGTCTTTTTATGGCTCTGTGTACTTGTACTTTGTTTAGTCCTGTGTCTTTTGTGATTTTGCTTTGTGTTAATGAGTAGCCGCTTTTTTTTAGTGCATCAATTATAAGTTTTTCGTCAGGTAGTAGGAATTGGTCTGCAGCGTCTTGTTTTATTTTTTTTATTTCTTTTTCTCTTGTTATTCTCCATATTGTAATTCCTGCGAGTAGTGCAATAATTCCGCTTAGTAGTATCATTACTGATCCTGGCGCGGAGATTAGTCTTAGTGGGTTAAATTGATTTGGGGGGATAAAACCTCTATTTAAATCTCTATTTGCCTCAATTGGGCCGTCAAATGCTCCTCTTGCTTCTCCACCAAAGAATGTGTTGCCGCGCCATATTATTGAGTATAAGTCAAGTAAAAAATAGAATATTGCAAATCCCCCGTAAAGAAGACAGAGCCACATTATCGCGTTGTATCTGTTTTTTACCACTTTGTTAGATTGGTGTTTAGTTTCATTTGGTTTCATGTTTCATCACGTTTCATTAAGCCTTAAAGTGGTTTCAACTAGTTAAATTTTGGTTACACATTGTTACAAGTACTCCTATTAATGGTTGCAATGTATTATAAATTATGATGCAAAGAAAAAATTCAACTGCTCAAATCGTGCTTGATATTGTTGATGCTTGGAAAGTGTACAAGATGGGGGACATTGAAGTCACTGCAATAAAAGGAATTAATGTTCGTATTAACAAAGGGGAATTTGTTGCTATAATGGGTGCAAGTGGTTCAGGAAAGTCAACTACTCTTAATATTGTCGGTGCACTTGATATTCCAAATAAAGGCGTGGTGCTTCTTGATGGTATTGATATTACTAAACTTAAAGAGTCAGAACTTGCTAGGATTAGGGGTCTGAAAATTGGTTTTGTTTTTCAGGCATTTAATTTGTATCCTTCTCTTTCAGTTTTTGAGAATATTGCACTTCCAATGCGGATTCATAATTTTGCTGATAGTGAGATTGCGAGTACAGTGCCTAAGTTGATTAGTAAAGTTGGTCTTGCTCATAGAGAACATCATTTGCCTTCACAGCTTTCTGGCGGAGAAAGGCAAAGAGTTGCGATTGCTAGAGCTCTGTCAACAAATCCTTCTATGATTCTTGCGGATGAACCTACTGGAAATCTTGATTCAAAGACAAGCCATGAGATTATGGATTTGTTTAAAGAATTAAATGAAAATGAAGGAAAAACAGTTGTGATTGTGACGCATGAACTTGATATTGCCGCGTATGCAAAGAGGATTATTACATTAAGGGATGGGCTTGTCTTGTCCGATAAAAAACAAAAGGTGGTTGGTTAAATATGGAAAAAAATAGGATGAAATTAATTATGGGGCTACTAATATGCCTACTACTTGGGGTGTTTACGTCAAGTGCGGCGGCTCTAACTGCAAGTTCAGGGGATTATTTGTATTTGGGTGAAATTACTGCGACTCGTTTTTTGCCGTCAGTAATTAACGCGGGGGATTCGGTAAGTATTGCAATTGACATACTGAATAAGGGGTCTATAGTTGATATGCTTGATACTAATGTGTCTCTTGATGCAAGTAATTATATTGAGGTAATTCCAACTGATGGTTCTATTGGAAAGATTAGTCCTGGAGTTACTAAAACAGTTTTGCTTAGGTTTAAAGTTTCTAGTGATGCACAGCCCGGGTATTATCAAGCATCAATTATAATTGATTTTTCTAGGGAAGGTCAGAAAGTTACTCAAACTGAATCAGTTTTGGTTCCTGTTGCAGTTTCTCAGAACAATATTGGTGTTGTAATGTCTCCTAATGTAATTAATCCTGGTAAGAGGTCGAATTTGACTTTTTCAGTAACGAATTTTAGCTCCAATCCAATTTCTAATGTTTTGTTTAAGTGGTCTGATAGTTCAGGGTATATCCTTCCGCTTGGTTCGGATAACCGCAAGTTTGTTTCATCAATTGCTTCTGGAGCAACTGCTGATTTTAATTATGTTGTTGTTGCGGATCCAAATATTGCTACTGGGGTTTATCCTCTTGATGTTGTTGTGTCATATAATGATACTAATTCATCTACCCAAAGTTCGGAGATTGGGATTATTGTTGGTGGCGAAACAGATTTTGATGTTAGTTCTGATTCTACTTCGAGCGGGCAGTTATCATTCAATATAGCTAATATTGGTTCAAATAATGCGAGTGCTGTTGTTGTTAGTATTCCTAAACAGAATGGGCTTACTGTGAGTGGAAGCGATTCTGTGGTTGTTGGTAATCTAAATAAGGGTGATTATACAATAGCGACTTTTACAGTTCAAACTTCTACTGTTGATGTGAATGCTGCTGGTTTTGGTCAGGGGCAATCAAGAAGAAATACAAATTCTTCTGTAACTCCAAGTACTTCAAATATTCCTCCACAGGGTATGACAATTCCTCCTCAAGGTGCCGGGGTACAATCTGCTTTAACTCAGCAGGGGGGTTTTGTAGTAAATATTTCCTATACTGATACTACTGGTGAGAGGCAAGTTGTTTCTTCTAACTTTACACTAAATTCTAGAACAACTTCTAATGCATTTGGCGGGCTTTCATCTCAAAGAGGCAGTGCTTCAGATAATTTGCTCATAACTATTGTAGCGCTTATTGTTGTTGCTGCAGTTGGTGTGGGTTATAATAAAGTGAAAGCGAAGAAACCATTGAAAAAATTATTAGTGGTTGTAGCAATCGCAATTGCAGTTCCTATTTTGGTGTTGCTTTTTGCACCAAGCGGATTGTCCCAATATATAATTTCAGTTGCTTTTGCGATTGGGGTTATTGTTTTAGTATTCGTTAAATGCGGAAAGTGACTTGGTTTGAAAATTAAGGATTCATTTGGGCTGTCAATTAACAGTATTCTGCACAGGAGGCTAAGAGCTTGGCTCACACTTTTAGGAATAATTATTGGTGTTGCTGCTGTTGTTTCAATTATTGGGATTGGTGACGGCGCCCAAGCGAGTGTTAATGAAAGGCTCTCTGGTTTTGGTGCGGATATAATTACTGTGAGTCCTGGTTTTTCAAGAACAAGTAGTTTTGGTGGTGGTGCTCCTCCTAGCGGTGGTGGATTTGGTGGATTTGATATTGGGGGTGGGGGAGGTCAAAGAACCGCGACTGTGCGATCTTCATCTTCTCAGTCTTCTTCCTCTTCAGTTCTTACAACTCAAGATATTTCAATAATTAAAGGAATTTCAAATGTTTTGGCTGTGAATCAAATTGTTTCAGGGAGGAGTAAGGTTACTTTTGGTGCGGAGCAATTTAATGCGAGTATTCAAGGAGTTAATCCGCTTACTTGGACGAGTACTACTAGTGTGACTCTTGCTTCTGGGCGGTTGCTTGGTTCTTCTGATACTAGAAATATTGTTATTGGGAGCAAGCTTGCAAGTGGGACTTTTGCTAATCCAGTAACACTTGGTAGGAGAATTGATGTTAATGGTATTTCTTTTACTGTTGTTGGTATTCTTGCTTCGAGTGGTTCAAGTTTTGGTGGCAGTGGTGATAGTACTATTTATATGCCTTATTCAAGCGCGTGGGATGTTGTGAGTGATGTGAATAAGAATCAGTTTTCTTCAATTCAAGTCAAAGTTGCTGATAAGAGTACAATTTCTCAAACAGTGACTGATATTACTAATACTCTTTTAGTTTCAAGAAAAACAACTTCTAAATCACAAAACTTTACAGTTACTTCTTCAGAGGCAATTAAAGCACAGGTTGAGTCAGTTACTCAAACTCTTACTTTATTCCTTGGAGCAATTGCTGCTGTTTCACTTCTTGTTGGTGCTGTTGGTGTTGCTAATAGTATGTTTACTTCAGTTCTTGAAAAAACCCGTGAGATTGGAATATTAAAAGCACTTGGCGCAACTAACCGTGAAGTGCTTTTACTTTTCATTATTGAGTCAGGTTTGTTTGGTTTTATTGGTGGAGTAATTGGGGTAGTAATTGCCCTTCTCTTTTCAAGTTCGCTCGACTTGTTTGGGATTAGTTTTGGTCTTGGCGGTAAATCAACCGGATTAATTTCTATTCAGTTAATGGTTTTTGCAATAATATTGTCAACAGTAATTGGAATTGTTTCAGGCGCAGTTCCTGCGAGGAATGCTTCAAAGTTAAAACCTGTTGATGCGTTGAAGTATGAGTAAAGTTTTTGTTAAATGCATGGCAGGTAAAATTTTTAGTTAAGGCTAAGCCAATATATTTCATAAAATTGTCTTGAGTTAAAAATAAGTTTGAGTATTTACTATTGCTTTATCGTTTTTTAGTAAAAATATTTAGATTACTCTTGTGTTTTTTAGTCCTTTGAAATCATAGTCAAGTGTTACAAGGAGTGCGTTTTGGTTTTGTGCGGTGCGGTAAATTAGGGCGTCTGCAGTGTTGAGTTTTAGTTTTACCGCGTCTTCTGCGCTTTGTTCGCATATTTTTTCAGTAATGTCAGAAATTATGCTTTTGCTTTTTATAAAATCAAGGCTTTGATTGATGCTGTTTGATGTGTATTTTTCTTTTAGCAATCTTTTTTTTATTTCATGAAGAGAGATTGAGCTGGTGAATAAATTATAATTTCCGCTTTCGATGTAACTTTTGCTTTCTGTTGAACCATTAAGAAAATAATCCACCCAGAGTGATGAATCCAAAAGCACGTTAATCGCGGTCAAATTTATCCCTCAAGCATTTTGTTATTTCTTCGTGTGAGTAGTTCTTTTTTCTTGCAAGAGCCCCTGCCATGGAGTCTATTGTCTGTCCTTTTATTAATTTGATTATTGTTTCGTCGTATGACGAAGCAGATGTGCGGTCTTTTATTTTTCTAAGCATATTTAGTGTTCCATTATTGATTTGAATTGTTGTTACACCCATAAAACCACCAATTCCTGCATAAGGTATATCTAATTATATAGTTATATGGTTATATAAATAATTGGTTTTGTAAATATTTATTAGTTTTCTGGTTTTTTTATTATTTTCAAAGTTTTTTATTTTAGAGTTGTTTTATTGATTTTCTTATTTTTTATTAGTTTTCTGGTTTTCTTGGCTTTGTTATTTTAGAATTTGGTTTGTAGTAATCCTTTTCTACTACTTTAACGTAAATACTAAAGGTGGTTGTGTTGGAAAAGACTTTGGCTAATTTGGGAAAAGCATTTATTGGGGAGAGTCAGGCGAGGAATAGATATACTTTTTTTGCTAAACAAGCAATTAGGGATGGTTTTATTCAGCTTGGGGATATTTTTACTCTTACTGCTGAACAGGAGAGGGAGCATGCAAAGCAGCTCGCTTTAATGATTACTTCTTTAAAGGAAAAAATGAAGTTAGCAAAAATTAAGTTTGTTGAGCCTACTCTTGATGTTCATGCTGATGCGGCTTTTGGTGATACTCAGTTTAACTTAAAGGCTGCGATTGCTGGTGAGAATTATGAAACCACTACCATGTATCCAGAGTTTGCTAAAGTTGCTGATAGTGAGGGTTTGCCTGAAATAGCAAAAAGGCTTCGTTCTATTGGAGTTGCTGAAAGGCATCATGAAGAAAGGTATCAAAAGTTTTTGGATGAGATTAAGGCTGGAACTTTGTGGAAGAAAGAAAAAGTTACTATTTGGGTTTGTAGAGAATGTGGTTACCAGCATATTGGTAAAGAGCCTCCAAAAGAATGCCCTGCATGCTCTCATGCAAGTAATTACTTCATGGTCAAGTGTGAAGAATACTAAGTTCTGTGACAGAACTTGTATTTGCATAAAAATTATATTGCATGAAAATTGTATTTGCATAAAAAATAGTGGTAATGGTTGTTGAGAAGTTTGCTGGTCTGAATGAAGGGTTGGTGAAGTATGAAACCGGGATTTTCACTTGATAAGGTTTCTTTTGAGTTGGGTACTAAAAGAGATTTGGATGAATTTAATAAAATTAGGCTTGAGAGGGGGTTGGATGGTAGTTTTGGGGGGATTATTCCTCCAAATGAGCATCATTTGTCACTTCCAGCTAGTAGATTTGGTTTTGTTGTTGCGCGTGAGAATGGCAAAAACATAATTGGGTTTTCAACTTTTTCTCTTATGAAGCATTCTATTTATATTGAATGTATTGCGGTTCTTGATGAGTACTCTGGGGTTTTGGGGAAGGTTTTGTTAAAGAAAACTGAAACTATTTCTGCAAAGTTGTTTAAGAGATTTCATCCAAATCAATTAGTTTCTTATCATCTTGATCCTGCATTTACGTTGCTTCGGCATAAAAAAGAGCGAGATGAGTTTATTGCTAAGGAATTTAAAAAAGGGCGGACTCCTGAAGCGGTAAGGCAAAGATGGTTTAAAATGCAGGGTTATTCACCCAACGGAAAGTCAATGGTAAATCTTGATCCTGCGGTTAAAGAGCTTCGGCATAATAAAGATCGAGGTGAGTTTATTGCTAAGGGATTTAAGAAAGGGGGGACTCCTGAAGCAATGAGGCAAAGATGGTTTAAAATGCGTGGTTATTCTCCCAAAGGGAAGTCAATGATAAAATTTGTGGACGTGAGACGCAAGTGAAATAACAAAAGTACAAGGTTAGTAAATGTAATAATAAAAAATCTGTTGGTTATTAAATTGAGGAAGTTTGTTTGGATAAATTGGAAGTTGGTAATGAATGATAAAGGGGTTTTCACTTGATAGGGTTTCTTTTGAGTTGGGTACTGAAAAGGATTTGTTTGAGTTGAATCGTATTTGTGCTGAGCGGGGGGATTATTGTTTTGGTGGGATTGCGCCACCAGAGAGGGATTATGTGGTGCAGAATAAGAGGAATGGTTCTTTTATTGTGGCGCGCCTTGACAATAAGCAGGCAATTGGTTTTGCAACTTTTTCTCTTAAAGATCGCACTATCTTTATTGATAGAATTGCGCTTTTAGATGAATATTCTGGAGTGCTTGGTAGAGTTTTGCTTAAGAAAGTGGAGTCTGTTTCTACAAGGCTTTTTATGAAGTTGCGTCACCGACCTCCGACTTGTTTTGAATTAAACCCAGCTTTTGTTAGGTTAAGGCATAAAGTTGAAAGGGGTTTATCTATTTCTAAAGGTGCTGGGCGTGAAAGGAATGCGCGGCTTGTTCGTGGGCGTTGGTTTGCTTCACAAGGGTATTTATGGAAGGGTATTGAACGCATGCAAAAGTTTCATTTAGTGCGGCGTGGGGGAAGTTAATTGAATTATTTAATATTAACTAGTATTCTTTCAATTAATGGTTGGGTGAATTTGTGGTAAAATGGTTAATTCCTCCTCGGATTAAAGTTTTTGAAGCGCTTGGGGTGCTTGCTGATAAAAGAATTGAGTTAATTGATAGTGGGGCCGTTGATTTTAGTGGTGGTCCTGTATGTAATGAGGCGAAGGTATTTTCTTCAAGCAGAGGAAAATATTACACAGTTAAGTTTGATCCTACTAAAAATGCAATTATGTCTAATGATAATGGTTCGTATTGGAAAGGGTACTTGGGTTATCCTGCAATTGCTTTTCTAATGGTTAGGGGGTTATTAAAATTTAACAATGCTCATTCAGTTGCTCTTGGTGGAATTTTGTGGAAGGATCTTAATCAAAAATTCATGAATGATTTTAGTAAAATTGAAAGTGTGGTTTTTGCGCTCGCCAAAGAAAAAGGGGTAAATAAAGAAGATTTGGTTAAGGGTGCTGAAGAAGTGCTCTTGCAATTAAAAAAACTTGATTTGGGTTTGCTTGGGGAGAAAACTAAGCCTCCTGAGGGTTATTAGTTTTTGAAGGAAATTAAGTTTTAGGTATTGTATTAGAACTCTGGCGTGGACAGGTATTATATACTTCTTTACTGCTTACTCATAAATGAACTTTAAAGTAACTGTTTTGATTTTGTTGCTTTTTGTAATGGTTTTTTTGATTGGATGCACAACGACTAGTGACTCTTTGGTTTGTGGGGACATGGTGTGTAGGGCAATATCAATTGATTTGAATGAATTAAATCCTGATAGTAATTATTATTGTGCTCTTGATTGTGGATTAAGCAATATTCAAACTGACGCGCTTGATGTAAATAATGCAAGTGCTCAAAATGATGTAAATGCTGTTTTGGATATTGAATCTTTAGTTTCTGATAATGATTCAAATTCTAGTTATACTGTTATTGAGAGTGGTGGTGGTGTTGTTGTTTGGGATACTGTTACTGACAAAAATTTATTTGAAGTTAATGGGGTTGATAGTGGTGATATTCGACTTAAAAATATTGAGTATGTAACAAATAGCGCTGTTGAAAATAGTGGTTATACTATTGTAAAGAATTTTCCGCTTGGTGAGGGTGAAACTAAAACTATTTATATTGAACGTAAAAACCCTGTTTCAAATGGTGTTTGTTTTAGTGATACACAAAGTTTGAATACAAAAGAGGATATTACTGCAGGGTGTACAACAATTGCTTGTCCTGGAAAACTCGGAAATTATTCTTGCGAGATTGAAGGAAGTAATTTTGCTGTTTCTGGTTTAAAGCATTCTGGTGGAGTGGAAGTAGTTTTGCCAATATTTCCTACAAATGAGAATGCTTTGTGTATTTATAATTCAAATAGCGAGCTTTCAAAGAGTATTTGTGATTATTATGTTTCAAAAAGGCCTGGAGTAAATTCCGTTGGCATCAACGTTCCTGATTCCGTTTTAAGCAAGAACAGGGAGTTGATGGACAATGTCGCGGATTTCAAAACATATGTTGTTACCCCTGTCATGGATTGGGTTGCAAGTCACCCCCAATTCAAAATTACTCATCTTGCTGTCGCAAAGGATGTTCCTTATCAGGTGAGTATTAACCATGTGACTATTGGCGCATCTTACTTATCTGGCGCTGAATCCCTCGCGTATCCGGACAGCTCTGAGAATGACGGGACACAAAACCTTTATGCAAATAAAAAAATTCACTTTGACCCTGAGAGCTACAAGGATGGCTCTGGAAGGTATACGCCAAGGTTTGCTGTTTCATATTTGCTTGGCTATAATATTGATGACATAAAGAAAATGATTGATAGGGGAACGGGCACGGCGCCTGATCTCTTAAGCGCCAAGTGGGTTATTGACAGGGACGAGGACAGGTTCTCAGTAGATGATGAGGTTTTATTATTTTCCGAATCCGCACTATTGGATTTTGGGATTTCAGGCAACAACATTATTTTGGAGAGGACAAACACAAGGCCAGTTAATATTTCAGGCAGCTTGATTGCGTATGCCGGCCCTGGGGCGCATCATGCTGGTTATGGCTGGCCGTGGATTGCGGCAAATCCTGCGATAATTGCAAATGTTTCTAATAGGGCTATAATGACTAGTTATGAGAGTTGGAATGCCATTAATTTTACAGGGAGCCCCGGCCAGACAACAATGGAGCAAGGGAAGATTGCAGATGCTTTTAGCCCGATTGCTTTTGGGGGCTCAAATTATTCCAGTAGCTTTTCAGGCGCCGCGGGGTATGTTCATGAGCCTTATAGTGAGCGTGTATATGTCCCTTCTTTTTTTGGTGCATATGCGAGTAGTCTTACGCTTGCTGAGAGCTTCATGAGTGCAACGTTGCCTGTTCTTGGCCGGTCCATTGTTGTTGGCGACCCTTTGATGAGGGCAACTGACTTGCAGCAGGTCCTCAAGAGAAGTGGGGAATTGTGTTCTGTTGGAAGCGAGTGTAATAGTGGTTATTGTGATTCTGATGTTGATGGAGTAAAAAAATGTCATTCTACTCAAGGTAATTGTGTGATGGGTTTTGGCTTTGTAAGGGAAACCCAAAATGGCTCGGCAATTTGCTTTAACAACAACAATACATTGCTCTACAAGTGTGTTAATGGAAACTGGGCGCAGGAAATTTGCGGGCAGGGCTTGGAGTGCGCAACTTCAGTTCCTGCGGCTTCTAAGGAGTTATTTGTTTCAGGTGCTTCTTGTAAAAGCCCGCAAGGCATGCAGTGTGCTTCAAATTCTGATTGCAGGCAGGGTGTGTGCAGTGCAAATTTAAATGGGGCAAAAATGTGTCATCAAATTAGTAGCAGTTGTGTTAATGATGATTTTGGGAATGAAACAATTAATTCAAGATTTGCGTGTTCTGGGGATAATAAAAAGAAGCAGTGTGTGAATGGTGTTTGGAGTGCCCAAGAAACAACTTGCGCAAATGGCTGCTCGAATGGGGTTTGTGTTGGCGAGCAGATTGAGAATGGTGCTAAATTGAAACTTTCAATTGGGGTTTATAGTCTTACTTTGCCAGTTGATCCAACTTCACATAATATTTCTGATATTTTTAGGAATGCTCCTGATGGGACAACTATTTACACTTATAAAGAGGGTCAATTTATTGGGGGTAATATTGAGTTTGGTGAATGGGTAAACAAAAATATGCAATTAAATCCTGGTGAGGGTTTTAAATTAGATGTGCCTGTGGGAGTTTATAATGAAGTGCTTTCTGGTTCTATAATTAATTCTCCTGTTTCCATTAAAATTTCTGGAGAATTGAGTTTCATTGGTGTGCCTTTTTGTGGTGATAAGTATACTGCTTCACAGGCTCTTGCTGAAATTAAATCCGTTAATTCGGGTTGTTATGCGATTTCAATGTATAATGGGACTGGTTCTGGGCCAACTTATTATTGGGACGATGGATTGGGAAAGAACTCTTTTAATTTTGCAAAAAAAGATTTCAAGTTGAATAATTATGAAGGATATTTTTTATCTTGTGATAAAGGGGTTGATTTTACTTGGATGCCTTCGTGCAGAGTAACTTCACCTTGTTCTTCTTTTACTTATTCTGATTGGACTGGTTGTGGTGTGAATGGGACTCAAACTAGGACTGTGGTAAGTTCTACTCCTGTGGGTTGTCAGGGTGGGGATCCAGTAATATCACAAACTTGTACTTACATTCCACCTTGTTCTTCTTTTACTTATTCTACTTGGGGCGAATGCCAGGTGTATGGGATTCAACAAAGAACGTTGGTTTCAAAGACTCCTCAAAATTGTGTTGGTGGGAATCCTGTGCTTGTGCAGGAGTGTACTTATGTTCCTCTTTGTACTGTTGATAATTGGACTAGTTCTTTGGCTCCTGTAATTTGTCCTGTTTCTGGACAACAAACTAAAACTTGGTCTAAAATTGGTAATTGCCAAGGTGGGGTAACTCACTCGGCTAGTGAAATTGTTTCGTGTGATTATTCTATGCCTGCATGTACTTCTTTTGTGTATTCTAATTGGGGTGTTTGTTCTCCAAGTGGGATACAAACTAGAACAATTTCTAGTTCAACTCCAACAAGTTGTCAGGGTGGGAATCCAGTATTAGCTCAAACTTGTTTGTATACTCCTGCATGTTATTCTTTTACTTATTCTACTTGGGGGGCTTGTCAATCAAATGGTGCGCAGTCAAGAGTTGTTTTAACTTCTATTCCAACGAGTTGTCAGGGTGGGAATCCGGTTTTAACACAAGCTTGTAGTTACAATCTTATTTGTACTGCATTTACTTATTCTGATTGGGGTGCTTGTCAATCAAATAATACTCAATCAAGGGTGTTGATTTCTTCTGGTCCAAATAATTGTTATGGGGGGGTGCCAATTTTAACTCAAAATTGTTCTTATGCGGAGTATTGTGCAGTTAATCCTTCGAGTTGTTCTACTGTTTGGAAAGATTCGCTTGTAGCGAGTGATTTGGGTATTACTTCAAACGCTACTGGGGGTACTCAAGTCGTGGATAATGCAAATGGTAAAAAGCTCTTGCAGGTAAGTAATGTACAAGTAACCGATTCAAGGTTTGAGGATATTAATGTTTTGCGAAATGGTATTACTGCTCCTGCAAGTTTTCTCATAGTTAAGGGTATGGAACTTAGTGAAGATGAAACAAAAACTGTTTATTTAGAAAAAATTGATCCTAATTCTAATGGGGTGTGTATAAAAGATGAAATTGGGGTTGAAACAAAAGCGGATATTGAAAATGGGTGTGTTCAATTAAAATGTCCTGGAAAGAGAGATGGTTATGCTTGCACTGTTGAGAATGGGTTTTATATGGTTTCTGGTTTGAAGCATTCGGGGGTAATGGAAGCTATGGTTACAAATGAATTGCCTTCAGTGGCAATTACTAGTCCATTAAATGGTACTTCTTTTACTTCTCCTGCTTTAGTTAAAATTCTAGTGTCCGCTTCAGATTCTGATGGGGGTATTTCAAGAATTGAGTTTTATGATGGTGCGGTAAATATTGGTGAGGATTCAAATTATCCATATTACTTTATTTGGGAAGATGTGCTTAGTGGGAATTATTCAATTACTGCTAAAGCAATTGATAATACCAATGGGACTACTGTTTCTTCACTGGTTAATATTGTAGTAAATGAGCCTTCTAACAGTGGTGCTAATATATTTGTAATTGCTTTTGGGGGGTTAATAGTTGCATTTTTAGTAATTGGGCTTATGGTTTGGGGGATAGTGTCAAGAAAGCCGCCCGAATTTAGTGGGGGAAATAGAGAAATAGTTCTTCCTCCTAAAAATTATTAATGTAAGTAACAAGCAAGAAAACCATCTTGTACATAACTAAGTTGTTGATTTTTAGCCTCTGTTGTAATAAAATTGTGCTTTGTTTATATATTGGGAATTTTATTTATCGGGTGTTTGTTAAGGAAAAGTTAAGTTTGTTTGGGAAATTATTTTGTTGGTTGTTGTGGGGGGATGTTATGTTTTTAGTTTTTTGTTAAAAATTTGTTGAAGTTTTTTTCAAAAATTTCTTAAAATCGAGTCAAAACAGTATGTATAATTAGTATTAAAGTTATTCAAATAGCTGTTATTGTGCAGTTTAGCTATTTTTGAGTATTTCTATGGGGTGACTCTGATACATAATACTTTTTTGCCATCTGTGCACTGCGGTAGCAAATTAGCATGAAAAAGGCTAGTAATTCCTTAATTTAGTTAAAATAAGCAATTATAACACTTATTTAAGTAGTGGGTTGTGTTTTTTTAAGGCAAATGGCTTATATTAGTGAATAAAGCCAAAATAACGTACTTAGCCTAGTTCCACAATCAACGAAGTTAGTGAAATAAGCCTTATTTGGGCTTCTTTTCCTGTTTAGGGCGTTAGAATCCTATACATAAAAGCAAAGGTTTATAAAGGTAGGATGAGGCAATATATGCAATAAGTTTTGGCCTTTAAACGGCAGGGTGATTTTGATGAAGTCTTTAATTGAAGGTGCAATGCACAAAACACAAACTGTTTCTGACGATAAATTAGAAGAGTTTGGAACACCAAAGATTATGGTTGTTGGTGCTGGAGGAGCAGGCTGTAACGCAGTAAACAGACTTGCTGCAATGGGAATAGCAGGTGCTCAATTAGTTGCTGTTAACACAGATAAGCAACACTTGGCAATTGTTAATGATGAAATAACCAAAGTTTTAATCGGTAAATCAGTAACTAGAGGTTTAGGTGCAGGCGGGTACCCTGAAGTTGGGGCTAAAGCTGCTGAAGTATCAAGAAACGCTTTAGAAGAAGTTCTGTCAGGCGTTGACATGTTATTCTTATCAAGCGGAATGGGTGGAGGAACAGGAACAGGTTCAGCACCAATTATCGCAGGAATCGCAAAAGAACAAGGCGCAATTGTAATTGCAATGGTTACTTACCCATTCGCTCTTGAAAAAGCCAGATTAATCAAGGCTGAAGAAGGTATTGAAGCTTTACAAAAAGTATGTGATACAGTTGTTGTTATTGATAACAATAGATTAGTTGAATTAGTTCCTAATTTGCCAATTCAGGACGCTTTCAAAGTTGCTGATGAAGTAATTGCAAGAACTGTAAGAGGAATTACAGAAACAATTACTCAACCATCATTAATCAACTTGGATTATGCTGATGTTCGCTCAATAATGAGTAACAAGGGACTATCAGTAATCGCAGTTGGAGAAAGTAAGAGTGTTGATAAAGTTAACGAAGTTGTTGAAGACACACTAAAGAATGCACTACTAGATATTGATATCGGCGGAGCAACAGGTTGCTTAATTCACATTACAGGCGGACCAGACTTAACTTTAGGTGAAGCTAATGCTGTTGGTGAAATGCTAACAGAAAAAATTGATCCTAAAGCAGTTGTAATATGGGGTGCAAGAGTTGACCCAACTTTTGAAAACAAATTAGAAGTAATTTGTATTTTCACTGGAGTTCACAGCCCATACATCAAAGCATCACCTGGTAAATTCTCAGGAAAAGACCAGACTCAGTCAAGAGGCGGAAGATCCTACAGAGATAGCGACCTTGACTTGGACTTCATAAGGTAAACAGGATAGTTTCAAACAGGTAAGAGTTCCCCTCTTACCCCTCTATTAAAGGGAAGAAGACTCCCCTAAACAAGGAGTCTTCTTTTTCCTTCTTTTGCTTTTTCTATTGCCTTGCTAGAAATCAGACTGTTTATTTTTGTCGGCAAAACAGTTAGGGTACGTTTATATTGGCTTTTTCTTGTTGTCTGTCAAAGTGACATATGGGCTATATTTAAAGAAAAATTGGGAGTATACTCCCAAATTTTGATGAAAGGTAATACTATGGATATAACTAATGAATCTCAAGATCGGTTCATAATATCAAAGGAAGAATTGATTGAATTATATACAAATCAATGCCTTAATACATATCAAATCGCTGAAAAATTTGGGTGTTGCCAAGCAACTATTTGGAAAAGATTAACTAAATATTCAATTAAGGCCAGGTCGTCACATGAATTAAATTCGAACATACCATCAAAAGAAAATTTGCTGCTTTGGTATGTTGATATGAAGCTTTCTACATGGAAAATAGAAAAAGAGTATGGTTATAGCAGGGGAACAGTTCATAGAAAATTAAAAGAATACGGTATTATTACGCGTAATGCATCAGAAGCGCATATATTATTTCCAAAAAAAGATTTTTCTAATGATTTTATTGAAAAAGCATACTTAATTGGATTTAGATTGGGGGATTTGGGTGTGCGGAAAGTGTATAAGAATAGTAAGACAATTTGTGTCGCTAGTGGAAGTACAATAAAAGAACAAATTGATTTGATAATAGACTTATTTGAAGATTACAGTAAGGTTTGGGTTAAGGAAACAAAAGATGGGAAGATAAATGCTCAAACAAATCTGAATGAAACTTTTGGATTTCTTTTAAGTAAAACATTTCCTGAGTGGGTTGAGGGTGATAAAGAATATTTTTTTGCATTTTTGGCGGGATTTAGTGATGCTGAAGGTTGCATAAGCATAAGCAGGGGGATGGATTACTATTCATTGTCAAATTATGACAATAATTTACTAGAGAGAATAAAACAGAATTTAATACTGTTTGGGGTTAAATGTAATAAGTTGTGTTGTGATAAAAGAAAAGGTAAAATCACATTCCTAAAATATAGATTTAATCAGGATTATTGGACGTTGAAAGTATCTGACAAAGAGAATTTATTAAAGCTATTGATACATTTAAAACCATATACAAAACACGCAAACAAGATAATAGTCTTAAATAGGGCTATTGAGAATATTAATATGAGGAATGAGCTGTATGGCAAAAAGTAATTTTTACATAACTACTGCAATTGACTATGTTAACGCAAAACCGCACATTGGTCACGCTTTTGAAAAAGCTTTGGCTGATACATTAGCCAGATGGCAGAGATTGCAAGGTAAAAAAGTATATTTTATAACGGGGGTTGATGAGAATGCCCAAAAAAATGTTCTTGCCGCAGAAAAAGCTGGTGTTCCAGTCAAAGAATTTGTGGATAAAAATGCAGGGTTATTTATTGAATTATGCAAAAAACTTGATTTAAGTAATGATGATTTTATTAGAACAACAGCAAAACAACACGCTGAAGTTGTCCAAAGTATTGTAAAAAAAATGATTGCTGTAAAAGACATTTACAAAGGCAATTATAGTGGATTATATTGTGTTGGGTGCGAAACATATTATACTGAAAAAGATCTTGTTAATGGCAAATGCCCAGAACATAAGACAGTTCCTGAAAAAAGAACAGAAGAAGCTTATTTTTTTAAGTTAAGTAAATATAAAAACCAGTTATTAAAATTAATTCCAAAGTATGTGGTTCCGCTTTCGAGAGCCAATGAAATTATTGTAAGGATAAACGATGATGGTTTGAATGACATTTGTGTAAGTAGAAAAGGGGCGAGTTGGGGCATTAATTTTCCTGATGACATAAATTTTAAGATTTGGGTGTGGATTGATGCGTTAATTAATTATATTTCTGGATTAAAAGAAAAAGAGAAACAATATTGGCCTGCAGATGTGCATGTTGTGGGGAAAGGAATCAACTGGTTTCACTCGGTTATTTGGCCCGCGTTACTTTTGTCGGCAGGGTATAAATTGCCGGAAAAATTGTTAGTGCATGGTTATCTGAATGTGGGCGGGGAAAAAATTTCAAAATCGCTTGGGAATACAATTGATCCGCTTGAATTGTTAAACAAATATTCATCAGATGCTGTGAGGTATGCCCTTCTAAAAAGCTCTGTGTTTAATGATACTGACTTTTCAGAGGAAATTCTAATACAGAGAAACAATAATGAACTTGCAAATAAGTTGGGTAACTTAGTAAGTAGAGTTTCAACTCTTGCTGAGATATACGGGCTTGAGTCTTGTGCAAAACTAAAGCTAGATAGCAAATTACTTGTTAAAAAAGTTAATGTGTGCATTGCAGGATATGAATTTGATAAAGCGTTGAGCGAGATTTTTGCTTTTATTGATTTGATTAATGAGTATGTTCAGGCAAAGAAGCCTTGGGAAACTCAGGACAAAAAGGTTTTGTGGGTTTCTTCTAATGCAATTAAGGATGTTGCGATTTTATTAAGTCCTTTTATTCCAAGTGCTGCAGATAAAATTTCTAAAGTTTTTAATTTTGAAATAGCTTTGAGCGAGCTTGATAAGCCTCTTAAAGTTTCTAAGATAAAAAAAGCCGAGATTTTGTTTAAGAAAGTGGAGTTAGCTCAAAATGTTTTAGTTAAAGGAAGTGGTGGCGTGGTTAGTGGTAAGGTTGATGAAAAATTAAAAGTAAAATCTGCACGTGTTAAATCAGCAAGTGTTTTAAGTGTTTCAAAAGAAGCTCCTGTTGCGGGATCAATAGAGCCTGTTAGTTCATCAAAAGTTCCTTTTGCTGATTTTGCAAAGCTTGATTTGAGGGTTGGAAAGATTCTTGAAGTAAATGATCATCCCAAGGCTGACAAATTATACGTTTTAACTGTTGATCTTGGTGAGGGCGCGCCAAGAACTATTGTTGCTGGGTTAAAAAAGTTTTATTCAAAAGAAGAACTTGTTGGAAAGAAAGCAGTTTTTGTTGCTAATCTTGCTCCTGCGAATTTGCGCGGTGTTGAAAGTAACGGGATGATTCTTGCTGCAGTTGAAGGAAATGATGAAAAAGTTGTTTTCCTTTTGCCAGAAAAGGATCTTAAAATTGGGAGTAAAGTTGAGTAAATTTTTTAGAGTTTGGTTTATAATCATTTAGAGTATATTTTCTTACATGCAAAAAAAACCAAAACTAGGGCTTTTTCGTAAAATAACTGGTTTGCATAAAAAAGAATTATCTAATTCGCGCGAAAATGAAGCAATTGGTTTACAAAAAAAAGAAGTTCATATTAATAAGAAAAAGTTTGTTCCTTATGTTCGTCCTTCAATGGATGAGTTAAACAAGTTTTTGCTTTTTGGAGTTATTTTAGTTTTGTTTGGGTTTTTAGTGTCTTCATTTAATCTTGATGGTTCTTGGCAGTGGGTGCTTTGGATTGGTGGGGCAGTTATTGCGATTAATGCTTTTTGGTTGAGGTTTAATTTTGCACAACCTTTTGTTTGGAAGTATATTTTAACTATGATGAAAACTAAGCATTTCATTAATTTTATTAAAAATATGGCTCATCATGCGAAGTGGTTTGAGTATGTGTGTCTTGGCGGGATGTTTTTAGGTTTTGGGATTTTTGGTGTTGATTATTGGTTTTATAATAGAAAAAAAGAATTAGGGCAGAAAGTATCAAGGGGAAAAAGAGCAACTATTATTTTGTTTTCAGCAATAGTTTTAGCTTTGCTTTTTTTCTTTACAATGCCGATAGTTTATTCAGTACCGATTTTGCAACCTTTGTTTTGGCCTTCTCTAGTTGCTTTTGTTTTCCTTGGTTTTGGCGGGATGTCATTAATGATTCTTCTCGGGTATGGTGTGTTGTCAGTTCTTAGTATATTTGAAGCAAAGCAATTGTGTCCTTCAATTGCGCCTGTAATTCCTGGTGCTCCAATTCCTGGTTTTGGTGTAGCAATTCCTTTAATTGGTTGGGTTTCTCTTGTGATAGTTCTTGTAGTTCATGAGTTCAGCCACGGTATAATGATGGCATATTATAAAGAAAAAATTAAATCAGTTGGTGTGCTTCTTGCCGGGATTATTCCTCTTGGGGCGTTTGTTGAGCAGGATGATGAGACTTTTGAAAAATTGGATGATAAAAAATCTTTAATGGTTTTAAGTGCGGGTTCTGCGAGTAATTTGTTAACAATTCCAATTGCTCTTTTAGTGCTTTTTGGTTTTTTGTTTGCTGTTGCTCCTTTTGTTTCAAATATTAATTCAGAATATGCTAAAGCGTATGATGGAGTGGTAATTACTAAAGTGAATGACTATGTTTCGCTTTGTGGTACTGATGTTAATTCTCCGGCAAAAGGAAAGTTATTTGCTGGTGATGTGATAAAACAACTTAACGGAGTTGATATTAATTCACTTACTGTGGTGTCCGCGGTTTTTTCAAAATCAAAGGGTGATTTGAATTTTACGGTTTTGCGGCTCTCAAGAGATACTAATGATTTAGTTGATGTGAATGTTTCAGTTACTCCTTATACTTTTGTAGATTTGGGGGTAAAAAAAGTTGGGGCTGATTTTGCTGCTGTTCCGACAGGGTATGTTATTGGACATAGTATTGAAGTGGGGCAGTTTTTGATTGGGAATATCACTATGATTCTTTTGCTTTTGGTAGTAATTGCTTTTGCTGCGGGTTCATTTAATTATTTCCCTGCTGATCCTTTTGATGGTGGGAGGATGGCTAAAATTATTCTTCTCCCTTATTTTGGTTTCCTTGGGTTTAATAAAAAAGAAACCCAGAAATTCATTGGGCGATTCTTCGTTTGGTTACTTTTAGTCGCACTGTTACTGAACATGATACCTTATGCTACTATGATTTAGCACTAAAATTAATTTAAGTTTAAAATTTGGTTATTTTATGTTGTGTTAATTAGTATTGGGGCAGTATTTTTTCATTCAAAAATTAGTTTTGGATAGATTTCTAAGATAGCGTAATCAACTTTTTTGTAAAAGTGGTTTTTTAGTTCTCCGACTTTTTTGAAACCAAGTTTTTTGTAAAATATCAAGGCTCTTTTGTTTTTTTTTCGGGTTACTAAGAATACTTTTCTCACGCCTCCGTATTTAGAAAAGTATTTGTTTAAGTTTTCAATTAGTTTTTGAAATAACTTTCTTCCTACTCCTTTTCGTCTGTACTCGCTTTTGACTGCAAACCTGTCGATTTCTATTAAGCAATGCTTTTTTAATCCATGGTAAAACCAAGCTATTAATCCAATAACTTCTTTTTTTTCTACAGCAATAAAAAAATGGTGCCCATAATTTAGTTCTGTTTTGTATTCTTTTTTTGCTAGTTCTTTTGATCCTTCAAGGCTTATGTATGATTCAATTAGGATTTGAATTATTCCGTTTAGATCTTTTTTGTTTGCTTCTCTAAATTTCATGCTAATATTAAGATGCTAAGTTGGATAAATAGATTTGTTTTGTGGATTTTCAATGATTATGTTATTTAACAGTAAAAGTTTCACCATAAATTAACTAATTAGAAATTTGATAATCTAAAAGAGATATTGGTCTTGGCAGAATTGCCAAGACCTTAGAGAGTTATGTTTTTGGACTCGTCAAAACTTTAGTTTTGCTACTAAATAAGGTAGGCTCACCTGCTTACCAAATTCCAATTTTTCCGGGTAGAAATCATTTGTGGCGCAGGTGGTATATAAAGTTATCTAAAAGGCTATTTTGGCTCATTTTGCGAAATAGAGTGATAATATTGCGTTTTAAGCAGTATTTTAGTGTTTTATTGTTGTACTTCGTTATTTATTGAAGGGTGTAACTTATTTCGTTAATTGTGGAAGATTTTGTAATATTTTGTACATTTATTAGATGTTGGAATTTTTTTAGTGTTTTTTGCTTTTGAAAAGTAAGTTAAATGCTTTTAGTATTAAAGTGTACAGTGTTTTTATGGGTGTAAATATCTCTGAGCTTGTTGAAAAAGAAGAAATTGCTCTTGATTATTTATCTGGGAAAAAAGTTGGAATTGATTCTTACAATATGCTTTACCAGTTTCTTGCTAGTATTCGTGGTCCTGATGGGTTGCCTCTTGCTGATTCGCATGGTTTTGTTACTTCTCATTTAACTGGTTTGTTTTATAGAACACTTAATTTGGTTGAGCTTGGAATAAAACCTGTTTTTGTTTTTGATGGTTTGCCTTCAAAATTAAAAGCTAATACGTTAAAGAAACGAAAAGAAATTAGAACTGATGCTGAAAAAAAATCTAGTTCAGCTCTTCAGGGTGGAAATTTAGAGGATGCCCAAAAATTTGGTTCACGTGCACTAAAAATGACTCCTGAAATGATTATTGAAGCAAAACAACTTTTGATTCATATGGGTATCCCTGTTGTTGAAGCGCCACAAGAGGGGGAAGCGCAGGCAAGTGTAATGGTTTCAAAGGGGCAATTATTTGGGGTTGTTAGTCAGGATTTTGATTGTTTGCTTTTTGGTGCAAATCATTTGTTTAGAAATGTCGGAATTACTGGTAAAAGAAAAGTTGCTGGAAAGAATTTTTACGTTGAAGTAAAGCCTCAGCATCTTGAACTTGAAAGCGTTGAAAAGCAACTCGGCATAACTAGGGAAAAGTTAATTTGGCTTGGGATTTTGGTTGGAACTGATTTTAATGAAAAGTTTCCACGAATTGGACCAAAAACCGCATTAAAACTTGTAAAAGAAGCTAAGAGTTTTGAGGAAATTATTGAAAAAACAAAATACGAGCCTGATTTTGATTACAAAGAAATAGTTGATGTGTTCTTTAATCCTGTAAGCGTTGATGTTCCGCTTAAAGCTCTTGATGCTATCGAACCAAACAAAGCCAAAGTAATGGAGTTTTTGGTTGAGAAGCATGATTTTTCAAAAGATAGGGTTGAATCAACACTTGATGCTTTTATTAAAAAGAAAGAAGAGATTGAAAAACAAAGAAGTTTGAGCCAGTGGTTCTAAATATTTGTTAATTGAGTTGATTCTTGAATTGGCTTTCAAATCAATTTGCGTGCTATTTCATTGATTTTAGTTCAATGCTTTCTAGTACTTCAATTAGTTTTCTAAAGTCGCTTACTTCAAAATCTGCTTTGTAAGTTATTTGGTTTCGTTTGTCATTGTTTTTGTTGTTGAACCAAATGGTTTTCATTCCTAGTTCGCCAGCAGTTTTGAGGTTTATTAGGGCGTCATCAACAAATATTGCTTCATTAGGGTTGATTTTTGATTCATTAATCATATAATTAAAGAATTCTTTTAGTGGTTTGTGTGTTTTTAGTCTGTAACTTATGTAAAAATCAGTGAAATAATTTTTGATTCCTAAATATTCTATTTCTATTTCAAAAAAACCTGGTAAGTGATTTGATGCAATATAAAGTTTGTAGTGTCGCGAGAGTTCTTCAAGTGCTTCTGTTGCGCCTTTGTTGAGTTTTGATTTTTCTAAATATGAAAATACTTTTCTTTTTGGTATGTCTTGTGTAATTTCTTCAAATGTTAATTCGCCATCCCTTCCTTTCCTATACATTTCACGCAAGACTTCTTCGCTTAAATTAAAATATGGCACAAAGTATCCTCCGACTATATCATATTCTTTAGATAGTACTCCTGCAAAATCAAAGAAAATCGATTTTATCATAATGTAATTTGGATAAATGGGCAAATAAAGCTTTTCTTTGGTTAAAATTAGAAATTTATTATTTTAGTCCTGCTAGAATGAATGCTAGTAAGCTCGCAATCATTCCTAGTTTTGATACTCTTTGGCTTCTTTTTGGGTGTTTTTTAAATAATAACCAAGAAGCGTTGATGAATGTTATTGATCCAAGGGCTGCGAATAATAAGTAGCCGTAATTCAAATTGAATTCAAAGAATATCCAAATACTTACTACAACTGCAAGGTAATAGTAAATGAAAACAAATCCCTTGGCTTTGAATTCTCCAAGTATTATTGCTAGAGTATTCTTTGTTCCTTTGTCTTTTTCTACATCTTCGATATCTTTTGTTATTTCTCTTGCTAGGTTAGCAAAGAATGCTGTTGAAGCAAGTGCAATAATTAGTACTGGGATATTTCCTGTGGCTGCTGCGCCGTAAACAAAAGTTATCGCTGTTCCTAAAGCAACTAGCGCATTTCCAATGAATTTAACACTATTCATGTAAAGTGGGTACGCTGCGAGTAGGATTGACATTAATAATGCAATAAAGAAAGTGATTACATTTATTTGTGATGCTAGTGCTATTCCTAAAATAAATAATCCTATTGAAAAAAGCATTGCTTCGCGAAGTGTTATTTTTCCTGATGGTATTGGTCTGTGTTTTGAAGTTCTTGCATCAATTTTAGCATCAAAGTAATCATTAATTGATTGCCCTGCGGCGCAAACAAGCATTCCTGAAACTGCTGCTACTATTGCAACTCCAATATCAAATCCTGTTGCCACAAAAAAACCAATTAGAATTGCAATTCCCGCCATTATGCAATTTCCAATTCTTGCTAGTTCTATAAATGCTTTTAATCTTTTTCCAAATGAAAGTTTTAATGGATTGGTTATATTTGTTTTTTCGTGAGCAGTGTGTATGGTTCCTTTTCCTAAAACCCTTGACCTTGTAACTCTTCTACTTTTTTTCTTTGCCATGCGAAGAGTAGGTTTCTCTACTATTAAATGCTTTCGCTTTGAATGAAAGTTTAACTAATATATTGGTGAGTTAGTAACTTTAGGGTTTATTGGTTAATTTAGATAATGTATTTTAGGATTTGTTAATTTTAGCTCATTATCAGATTAGCATTAATCTTTTTCTGTATTTTAGTTCTTCTAGTGCTTGTTCTCTAATATATTTTATGTGTCCTTCTTTTACTTTTGTGCTGATAAAGACTTTTTTTGTTCTGCCAAAGCTTTCAATTAAATTGAATATTTCTTGTGTTCCTGCGATTGGGGGAATGGAAACGTATTCTGCGCCTTTTTCATATAACTCTATTGCGTTATAAAAGTGGTTTGTTATTGCGAATACTTTTGTTTTTGGTGACATTCTTTTTATTGCAGTTACAAAATTGCATGCTTCTTTGTGTGCTGTCATTGCGATTAAAACTAGTTTTGCTTCTTCAAATTCAAGTTTTTCTAATAACTCTACATCTTCTGATGTTCCATAAACAAAATCTAGTTTATCTTGTTGTCCTTGCATGACAACTTCAGGGTCAGAATCTACAATTAGTACTTTTGAATTAATTTTTAGTTTTCTTGCGAGTCTTCTTCCAATTAATCCGCCTCCAACTACAATAATGTGGTTTTTTAGTTTTTCTTCAGAAGGCATTTGTCTTAATTCGTCAATTTTTTTGTTTAATGATTTGATTTTGTCAACGTTAAACCATTTATTCATTTTTAGTGAAACTAAATTTGCGGTTTTTGGGGCGTAATTCATTAAGTGTGGGGTGAACATCATTGAAATTGCTGATACAGCAATAATGAATGATGCTAGACTTTGTGAAATTACTGATTCTCCATTAGCTAGAGTTGCTGCGGCTCCAAGTGATACTATTACAAATCCAAATTCCGATACTTGTGCAAGTGTCATTCCAAGTTCTAGTCCCAGTCTTGATCCATATCCTGATAATAATCCTACTGCGTAGAAAACAAGTGGTTTGAAAACGAAAATAAGTAGTATTATTGTTGTCATTAATATCATTGATAAGTTTCCAAAAGCGAATGTTAATGTTGCGCCGAGAGAGACAAAGAAGATTGTTAAAAAGAAGTCTCGTAAAGCGCGTACTTTTGAGAATACTGCTGTGTTGTATGGCAAACTGCTTAATGCAAGTCCTCCAATGAATGCTCCTATTGTTATTGGTATTCCTAAAATATAACTTACTCCAATAAAGAGGAATGCTGTTGAAACACTTGAAAGGAAAAATAATTCATTATCTTTTGACGCAATTGCAAATAGTCTTGGGAAAAGAAATTTGTTGGCTAAAAGCGCGATTATTAGTAGTATTACGGTTTGTGCTATAATTGGGGCAAAGAAAGTCGGGTCCCCTATTTTTGACACGTTTTGTAATAATGGAACAAAAATTACCACTAAAAAGTCTTGAATTAATAAAATTGAAATTGTAATTCTTCCAGTTAGTGTATTTGTTTCTTTTTTATCAGCTAAAAGCTTAATTACAATCATTGTTGAAGAAAACGCTATTATTGTTCCAAGGAATAAGGAAGTTTCAAGTGGTAGCATTCCTGTAAAATTTGTTAATAAAACAGTTACTCCAATTACTCCTATTACTTGCAAAAATGTTCCTGCTAAAAGAGGCTTTCCAATTTTGAGTAATCTTTTAACTGAAGTTTCAATTCCTATTGAGAATAATAAAAACGCTGCTCCAAGTTCTGAAAGCAACATTATTTCAGGCGTAATTTCTTTTATTCCAAGAGTAAAAGGTAAATGCAAGAAACTCAAGTCAAAAGCCCCTAAAACAAGCGGGCCAATTATTATTCCTGCAATAATATAAGCAAACAAGTTTGGTTGTTTTAATTTTCTTAAAACAAGACTAATAATTGTGGCTGCAACTATTATTTCAGCCATTTGGACAAAAAGTTCCATTGCAACCATAAAAGTCCCTCAATTTTCTTTATTGCTTTAACTCTTTACTATTTTAGTAAGCACCTTGTTAGTAAAATATAATTTTAGTAAATATTCTAACGCTAAAGTCAAGAATAATATGTTTAAAAACTTGATTAGGGTTTTATAAAAAAAGTTTAGAAAGAAGCCTGCCTTTAAGCAGCAGTCTTCTTCTTTTTCTTCTTTAATCTTAATCTTTTTGAACCGCACTTTCTGCACTGAGCAGGAAGCCCAGAAGAAGATCTATTTGTTGCATTGCACCGCTGGCACACATAAACATTACTGAATCTTCTAGCTAGTGATTCTTTAAAGTCAGCCACTTTCAACTCACCTATAAAACAAATCAACATACAAAGCTTTATAAACGATTTCTGTAGCAAGTTTTTCATACGCAATATTCATAAAGGCCAAAGGCAATTGAAGTAAAACTTCAGGCTAAATATTGGGTAAATCAGTTGCCCCGATAGTGCAGACCCAGCAAAACATTAGTTTTGCGTGGTGCGAAAATTTGCACTATCGTTTGGTTGAGTTGAGTAAATTGCCCCGATAGTGCAGCGGTCAAGCACATGAGCCTTTCAAGCTTGTAACCCGGGTCCGAATCCCGGTCGGGGTATGAAGTTTTTAGTAAAATTACTGTAGGGGTTCCAAAAGCGAACCCGCTTGACTTACAATATAGTTCTGATCTATAAAATTTATAACACCTTGTTTTTCCAAGCATAATAACTTGTTATTATGGATTTTATAAAAACGAGTATAAATCCAGAGTCAGCCTTTTGTAAAAGTGAAGAGAAGCTAATTTTAGTTTAGTTTTTGGGGCAAGGAATAGATATCTTATGGCTTCAAAAGTTTCAATGCCTCTGCTAAAATTAATTTTCCTTTTTTCGATAACGAATAAAACTTAAATGCGCGGTCTTCTGGATTAATACACACAATCAAATCATGCGATTGAAGTTCTTTTATGGTTCGGCTAACATGGGCCCTGTACATGCCAGTTTCTTTCTCAATTTGTGAAGAAATTTTCTTTCCTTTGCTAAGTGCGTCCATGACTTTTAGTCTATTTTTTGCTCTCAAAACAAAAGACAATGTATTTGCTCTGCTCATGCAATATTTTACTTATACCAAATATAACTCAAAGTATTACCATGTGAGTTACCAATATTTAAAAGGTGTTTGAGCAGGATAATGTATAGGATATCAAGTTTTTAACAAGGTGAATTTGAAAATGAGCAATGATCCGATGCGCGACTTTATGCGAAAACAACGACAAACAGAAGACAAAGCTTGGAAAGGATTTTGGAATCCTCCAAGAAGTCCCACCCAAAAACAAAGAATTGCAAGGTCAAACTATGAACCAAACAATAACAAGCAATATGCCCCGCAAACAGAAATTCATCACACAAAAGTGCATCATTATAATATTTATGACCCTGAAATAAATTCGCAAGGTGATCGCGAAATTTATCTAATTGATTCGGGCATGAATTGGGGGATGTTTAAACTATTTATAATATTTATTGCGGCATTAATATTCTTCGGCATTTTAATGTTGAGTGGAACTCCGCATCCACCTCAACCACCTAATCCAAATCCAACACCCACGCAAGCATCCGAATGGCAACCCGCAATAACAAGTCAAACACCAATAACAGATTTTGGCGGAACTCTATGGAATGTGCAAATCCCAGTAGTAAAAATGGAAAATAGTTACATATCCCTTTCAGGGCAAGGAACTGTTAATCAATTGCCCTGGCTTCGCGCAATAGCTTATACAAATGTGCAATCAAAAAGTACAACCAATATTGATTTTATGTTGACTGATCAATACACAGTTGCATTTATTGGGTTAACAGCAGGAGAAATGCCCCGCAATTCAGAAATGACTACGCTTGGATTTTTTAACATTACAAGTGGCAAAGACGTTAGTAATATTTCATTGGCGTCTTGCGGAACTCAAAAAAGCTACAGAATCCCAGCGATTTTGTTAAATACTTGGTATAGTTTATCAATAACCCAAAATCAAACAAATAAAACTGCTACAATAAAAATATTTAATCCCGTAAATAGTGATAGAATTTTCGGTCCAATTGATGTAGACACTACTAATTGCCCCTCATTTGATAGATTCAATATAGGGACTAGGGGAATGGCAAAAACCTTATTCTCAAATTACATAACACAATAATCAGGACATGCAAAATGCAAGATTGAGTAGACATAACTTTTATTCAATTCGCCTTGCATCTTTTTTCTATTAATTTACAATATCTTGGATTAAGTTCGATTCCAATTGCATTGAAATTTAAATTGTGTGCAACTTTTAGAGTTGTGCCACTTCCAGCAAAAGGATCAAGAACGATTTCGTTTGATGGCGTTCCTGCCATAATTGGTTTTATACAAAGTTCTTCAGGATATACTGCGAAATGTGATTCAGGATAAGGCTTTGTTGTTATTCTCCAAACACTTCTTGAGTTTCTTAAACCATCTTTTTTAAATGCGCCACCACAGTTAATAGCATATTTGCCACTTTTTGCTTTTCCACCACTACTTGGGCCGTTAATAAAACGCTTATCCTTTTTTGCCCACAGGCTTTTTTCTAATTGTGGGCTAAAATGGTATTTTTTGTTTTTTACAAAGAAGTATACCTGCTCGTAGTCAACTGTGAATCTGTCTTTTACGCTTGATGGCATGCAGTTTGGTTTCCACCAGATGATGTCGTTTCTTAAAATCCAGCCTCTATTTTGCATTTCTATTGAAAATCTAGCTGGAATATTGCACAGTTTTTTTGTGTGAGTTCTTTTCCATTTTTCAAGGCATTTGCCTTGTCGACCCCCTTTGCTTTGGAAAGTCTTGTTTTTGAGATGTTGTCATTCAAAAATTTGCCCCCACTTACTGAATAATAAGTGTCCCCAATGTTTACGAAGCAGGTGCCTGTTGGTTTCAGAACTCTTTTTACTTCGTCAAAAATGTCGCAGAGTTTGTTAATATATTCTTTGAAAGTTGGTTCTAAACCCAGCTGACCTTTTATGCCATAATCCCTCAATGCCCAATACGGGGGTGATGTCATAACACAATCTACTGATCCTGTAGACATTTGTTTTAATGCACTTAAAGAATCACTGTTAATTATAGTTATCATGCTATTTTGGCTTCCTTCCAATTGAAAGAAACTAGATTTGTGTAATTTAAAAGACTCTTACATAACTCAAAAGGACAACCTTTTGGGATGTGCTATAGAAGAAACAAAGGGCAAAGCAACAAAATAACAGTTAATTTATACTACTGCAACAAGTTGAGAATAATCAATTTTTTCTTATTCATTTTCCAAAGTTATTTTTACAAAACTTAATTGGGTGAAGGCATATATTCAAATTACTTTCTTTTGCGAAATTAATTATGGATTCGCCTGTTAAAGGCAAAATAGGATCTTCTGCTGACGCAATAGTTTCAATTCTCTCCTCTGAATGGCCATTATCAATTAAGTCAATTTATTCTCGCATAAATCACCAACACAGATTTGATGTAACTTACCAAGCGGTCCACAAAATAGTGCGCGGATTAATCACTAAAGGAGTGATTCGAAAAGTTAATGACAAATACGAGCTTGATCTTAATTGGGTGGATAAAGAACGTGCACGATTTGAAAGAATAAGTGACTGTTATGGCGAAAAAGCCATCTCTTTTGCCCAATTGGAAAATAAAGGAACTATAAATCACTCGCTCAAAACCCTCACGGAAGTAGCACATTTTGTGATGGATTTTGCAATAGATTTTCCAAACCCTGAAAAGAAAAAAACCGTTTTCCACTGGTGGACACTTTATCCTCCGTTTAGCTTATCAAGCACTGAATTCCAACGTATGAAACTTACATTTGAAATGAACGAAATGTATATCTTATGCCATTCAGAAACTGCCCTTAACAAAAGCTTCAAAGAAGAATACGAAAAGATGGGGGCCCACGTAAAACTTGGAGCAAACGTTCCATTCAACCCAGACACCTGGGTAAGAGGAGACTATGTCTGCTACATGTACTTTCCTGCAGACTTTAGACTAAAATGGGACAAATACGCCAACTCAAAAAGCACGCTAAAATTGAATTTTCACATGATCCTCCACCAGCTATACGACACCAAATCAAAATTCAACATTATCCTTACAAAAAATGCCACTGTTGCAGACATGATAAGAGAACAAACACTTAAGCAATTCAAATAGCACGAGCTTAATTTCAACAAAATCAATACAGGGTTTTAAGAATGGCAAGAAATAATTTTCCCTTTAATTTGCCGTATTTATTAGTCAATATACTTTCCAGGAATTTAACTTTTTTCGTATCTCCAAGTTCTTTAAAAAGAGAATAATAATACACGAATGTTTTTTTTGCTTTTGATAATCCGATACTTTCTGCTTCTTTTGTGTAAAACCCATTGATTTCGTTTAATTTGGTTATTCGTTCAAAAGCTTTATCTGCGCTTTTTTGTAAACTCCAGTTTTGCTCGTTTGCCATCATGAAAAATCGTGATACACCTATTGCCCCATAAGAGTCAAGTTTGTCTGCATCAAATAATATTTTTGCTTCAAGTGAAACTGGTTTGTTTTTGGAATCAACAGAGTGTGATTTTATACATGCCAGTATTTTGGTTATCAAATCCTGATCATAATTAGCCCTTATCAATAGGTTTTTTGCAACAGTTATTGATTCAGAATGTATACTTTCTTTTCCATTCTCTCGCCCCAAATCATGCAATATGCAAGCAGGAAACAAAATCTTATTGTTCACATTTTCTTTTTTATTTATTTTTTTGCAATAATTTAATACCCTTAATATATGCTGCCAATCATGCGACTCAATATTAATATTTTTGTATTTTTCTTCTGCGAGAAACAGCAATTTTGTATAATTTGATTCATTCATTTTATGTCCCATATGTCCTTTTTCTTTGATTATATTCATCAAGTGCTTTGTCTATAGACGCTTTGTTGAGTTCAGGAAATAAATCGTCCATAAAATAAAATTCAGTGTATTTTAAAGCTAGTAATGGTCCGTCTGAAATTCTTCTTTCGTTTGCAGTTCGAATCAAAAAGTCTACTGGGTGAGAAATTGCGCAATTTTCAAATATGCTATTTGGGCTTATTTCTCCGCCTTGTTTAACTATTTTTTTTACAGCTGTACTAATATCCAGTTCTCCAGAGTAGGCTACTAAAGGAGTAAAGATTTTTTTAGTATTATTTTTTGTTGCGGTTTCGGCTTTTTTAATTGCGTCTTGATAATAGTCTGGTAGGCATTCTTTTAGACCAACGGCGTTGATTTTGATTCCGTTTTCCTTAAAGAATGGATCTTCTGAGGCGCGTAAAAAGGCGTTGGCTTGTGATCTAAAAATCGGTTCCAGTTCTTTTTGCGTTCGTCCTTTAATATTGGCATATGAAAGTGAGAAAAACGTGTACTCGGTTACTCCGTGATTCACTAGAGCCCATTTCACGAGGTTGTAAGCAGTTTCAGCTGCTTTTTCGTAAGCCTTGGCTAGAGTAAGGTTATATTTCTTAGCGTATCTTCTGTCGCCGTCAGGAATTATCATTAAATGCATTTAATATCACCCTTATTTTGATTCGATTAATTTAATTTCTTCTAAAATTTTATTTGCCCATTCTTTGCTTTCTGGAGAGAATTTTTCTACATATTCTTTAATTTGTTTTTCGGTGCCTATCACCCAGACACATTCTTGAACATCTTTTTGTGCTACACATCTTGTTTCGACTGCGTATCTTCTATCTTTCATAAAAAATTCAGCAGCGCCAGCAAATAAGCCGCCTAACATAAAGTCTACTGGTATTTCGCTTAATTCAAAATTTCTTTTTATTTCATCCCCAAAAGTTGACTTGCCAGCTAAAACCATAAACCCTGTTTTATCATCTACTTTTAATGTTCTAAAAGTTCCGAAACCGAAGGTGTTGAGAACATCACAACTTATTTGTACAACTGGAGTTAAAATTTTTTTCAGTGGGACGCCGTGTTTGGTAACAAAAGACTTTCCTTTTTCTCTTCCTGCAATGAATTGTGCAGCACAGTATTTCAGGCCAAGGGTCCTTTTTAATGTGAGAAATTCTGTTGCAAGGTGTGGCATGAAATAGAAGCCTATTCTTTCTTTTCCAAACCACACTTGTCCATCATCAAATCGCATATACTTGGTAGTTAAATATTGTTCAATTTGTTTAAACATTGTTTTCATCCCGTCAACTTATTTACTGTCAATCCTTTCTTTGAGAGCTCTAATGTCATTTCATCTAAGGGATGTAATGTGTGCCTCATTTTGTGAATTATTATTGTTCTTGGCACAGTAGTTCCAAGAGTACTTTTCTTTAATTCAATTTTTGAATCACAAATATATTTTAGCACTTCTTCAGGGAGATAAAGTTCTCCTTCTCCTGATTCAGCTAAAAATAGAGTTGTGCACTCTTTTTTCTTCCTTAATTCGTTTGCAAGATAATACAACATTACTCTAATATCACCAGGAGTTGGACTAATAAATTGCCATTTCCCACCAGATACTGGTTTTAATCCAGTTCTTGAAGAATATAATGCGAGGGTTGTGGCTGTATCAAAAATTAATCTGCTTGGACTATCTATTATCTTAAGTATCTTTTTCGCAAGTTCTTCTGCCCCTGCGCTTGAGTTTACAAAAGTTTTCATTGATTGAATTACATCATTAATATCAATGTTTCTAAAGTCAATTTTTGCAAACTCATTAGCATAGCCTAAAGCTGCGGCAGTTTCTTTGAAACTTTCTTCTGTTTCTTCTAACGAAATATATGTTACTTTCTCATTATTTCTTATTCCAGCTACTGCAAATTGCAAAGCAAAAGTAGACTTAAAAGTTCCTTCGCCCCCGCTCACTTCTATCAAAGAGCCTTTTTCAAATCCGCCTTCAATTAACTCGTCTAACCCTACTATTCCTGTTTTTACACGTTCCATTTTCCAACACCACCGCACTAATATTCAAAACACTACCTTAACACATAAGGCTTACTCTAAATATAAATATTGCCAGTCATGTATTTAAAAGATAAATTTAAAGCGTTTTTATGCAGAAATTAGCAAAATATGCCTTTTTCAGGCCCAATTTGCTTATTCCCTATTGCATCATTTTACCATTAAAAAAACAGCAATTATTCTGCTCTTTTAAAACATGGAATGCACAATTGCTTCAAAAGAATAGGTTGAAAATATAGTGAAATTTGCTGTGTTGTCTAATTCAATTTTTTACACAATAATGAAATTGATAAAAAAGATCACTGTAAAAAGCTGTTGAAGAAAACAAATACTAAATTTGTCATTGATTTATTAACTTTTGAACAAATTTGCTGCGTTATTGTAAAATATATTTTCAATATCGCTTACTGTTAAAACCTTTTTCCTAACTAGTTTAAGCAAAACTTTGAATAGTTGTCCGCTAGCTTTTTTGTGCATTACTAACTGGGGTAATTTTAGTGATTTAGATAATTGAATTAATTCAGGAGTGTTCCAAGCATATTCTTTTTCAGAGACCAGAATTCTTTTTCCTGAAAGATGCTGGTGTTCTTTTCTTAAATGCTGTTTATCAACAATCATTTGAAAGCCTTCAAGATTCCCAAATGGGAAGTCTGAACCAAATAATACTCTTTTTGGACCTAAAACACGTATTATTTTTTCTATTGTGTCTGATTTAGCTGTAAACGCAGAAGTATCCACAAAAACATTTGGCTTATGGGCAATTGCTTTAAGCAAAGCCGCCAATTCTTGAGAATTATATGCGCGCCCCATATGTGCTAATACTATTGGAACCTTAGTTCCAAGCCTTTGTATCATTTCAGGAAAAAGTCTCGAAGATGGAAAAAAAGGCGGGTGGATAATAACTGGTTTGCCTATTCTACTTAAAGCGGTTGCAATAGGTTGCGAAATATCAGAATATATTTTGAAACCAACAAATCCCTGTCTGACGTATCTAAAAACTTCTCGTGGTGCTGCCCTTGGGTGCAAAAAAGCCACAGGAAACAAGTTTTTATTCTGCTTCGTTGCTTCTAAAACTACTCTGTTTAATCTTCTTGAAGAATAACTTTCAGAAGGTAAAGGGAAAACAATTGCTTTTCTGGCGTTATATTGTTGCAAATCATGTTTCAAATCGTTGGCAGAATATCTATTAAAACTTAAATCAACAAATGGGTCCTTTGCTGGTTTTGACTGCAATCGTCTATCAATTAAGTGATTATGTGAATCAAATTTAGGCATGCTTCTTAGCCTTTTTATGTTCATAATTATTACTAACTCAAGCAGCTTATAAAAACATATTGTATATTTCATTATTTGATTTATTATGTATGCAGGAATCTCAACAAACATTGTATCGCCAAAAAATGAGTGGGAATTATTCCTGCAAATTATTGAATATGGATTCAAGAATATTGAACTATACAATTCTACAACTCCAATAAGAACACAAGATATTCCCACCTTGAAAGAATATACTTCGAAGGGCTTTAATTTTAGTATTCATACTGCAACAAATGAATTATTTGAAGGTAGTAATCCAATAAATCTTGCTGATTATTATAAATTTAAATCAGAAATATTTACTGCTGGCGAAATTGGGGCGAAATTATTAATATTTCATTTGCCACGCAAGATTAAATTAACAAAAGAGCTTGCAAAAGAAATGCTGGGTCTATCCCAATCAGCTAAAAGTAAGGGAGTTCAACTAGTTTTAGAGAACAATTCTAAAGAAAGTTTTGATGACTTTGATGGATTGCTGGATTTTTTGAACGATGCTGAATTAAAATATTGTCTTGATTTAGGGCATTTGAATGTTGAAACTAAAGGCGACATCGAAAGGCAAAAAGAAATTATTTCTTTACTTGGAACAAGAATTGTGCAAAGCCATCTACACTCAAATAATGGACTTTCCGATCAACATAAAAGTTTGGCAAAGAGGCAATTGGCGCTTGTTGATTTATTGCCAAAAGGAACTAGATTAATTGCCGAATCACCAAAACTTAGTAATGCCTTAAAAAGCGTGAAGCTTATTGAAGATTATTTTTCTAAATAGTTCATGAATGAAAAACAACATCTGTTACAAAAAGGCATTGGACTTTTTTTTAGAACATTAACAAATCGTTGTGTTTTCTTTGATCTAATAATCGCATCAAGGCTCTGTTCAATAATATTTCCATACGCATAATTTTCACAGTGTACTATGTCTCCATTTGGTTTAATTCTTATTTTATAAGGATCACAAAAATTAGTTGACAATTGCTTTTCTGGAGTCAAATACCAATCATTTAAAGTTGATTTAAGATTTGGGAAGAAAGTTATCTTAACTATGTCTTGCTTTGATGCTATTCTTTTTACTTTCTTAATTTCTTTCACTAAAGCACTCACATTCTTTTTTTCAATTGAATAAAGATTGAAACTGTGATTAAACACTTTTCCAAATTTTGTTAGTTCAAAATTTTGTTGTTTTTTTAATAGCTCCTTTGTAACAAAGTTTAAATGCCTAATATTCAGATTTATTTTATTATCCACAGCAAATTGTGCCATTTCGGCTAGTTTATTGTGATTAGTATTTGTTATTGTACAATCAATTTGCAAAGGTATTTTTGGTAAGCTCTTTTTGATATAAAGCAGATTTTCTTTGACTTTATCAAATATTTTTGCACGTCTTATTTTGTTGTGTGTTTCACCAACACCGTCTATTGAAACATCAATTGCAAAAGGTGGATTTGTCTTAAGGAAGTCAATAATATCCTTGCTTGCTAAAGACAAATTTGTTACAATGTCGTATTGTATTCCCTCTTTTTTCATAAAAGCGATTATTTCTTTTATGTCGCTTCTTATTAGTGGTTCCCCGCCAGTTAAACCAATTTTAAGCTTTTTATTATTTTTAGCATAAAACTTTTTGAATTTAATTAAGCTCGCTTTTACTTGTGCTGTTGACATTTCAGAAAGATCAGGTTCTGGACTATTATCTGAATAATACCTGCACATTTCACATCTACAGTTGCAACGTATAGTAACTTCAAAAGGAATTTTATCTGGAAGCATACCTTAATCTAAGTACAAGAGTATTAAAATTATTCCTAATTTATTAATATTGAGAATTATGGCCCAAAAACTGCTTAATAGGTTTATTTCAGAGTTAGAGAAAATTGATGATATTAAAGCAGTTTATCTTTACGGGAGTATATTATCTGAAGCATTTGACTTTAAAAAAAATGATATTGACATACTAATAATTGCAAACGAAAATAATTCAACTTTCTTAATTAAAAAGATAAAAAAAATTAAAAGCAAATTTAAATCTAAATTGCGCCTTGATGTTGGAATTAGGTTTCAATCAGAACTGGAACGTTTTATAAACATTAACAGGCCACCCACAGCATATTTTGGCATTGCCAACAAGAATAAACTAGTTTTTGGAAAAGATGTGCTTGCAAGTATCAAGAATATGAAGATATATCCAAAAGATATCTTTACTAGGGTTTGCAATCTTGCACAAGGCTGCCGTGGATTATATTTAAGTAGAGAAGAAAAAGATCTGAATTTTTGGATAAAATATCAAAGAAAATGGTTAATTGTGGCATTTCTTGAAGTATTATATTTAGATGGAGTTTTTGAATTAAATAAAGAGAAAGGATTGAAGCTTTTTGTTTTAAAGGCAAAAGCATCTAAAAAAATATTAAATCTTCTTACTCCAAAATTAGCCACAATAGATTTGCTGTTTGAATCATCAGAATGGTTAAGAGAATACATGCTCAAAAAATACTCACAAGAGATTTAGTTCTTTCAACGCAGTATTCTTAATTTCAGTTAAGGATTCAATAGTTTGACCATTAAAATATCTTTGGTGTCTTCTTTTTAAGAGACTTATAAGATATATTGCTTCAACAGCTTGTCCTATTTGAAAAAAAGGATTATAAACAGAAACTCGTTGAATCAAAAAAGGATCATTAATTTGTTTGCCGTATTTTTCAAAAAATAGTCTTTGCTCTTTTGAACTAAAATTATTAAGAACAAACAACCTGGATATATCCATTGCTGGATCACCTGCTTTCGCCGCATTCCAATCAAAAAAATGTGCACGCCCATTTTTCACTGCAACATTATTAACTACCACATCAAGATTTAGTAAAGAAAAAGGAACTGAAGTATTAGCAAACATAGCTTGTGTTTGTTTATCTATTTTAAGGAACTGTTGCCAAAGCTTGGCAACATCTTTATTCCCAAAATCAACGTGTTTAAAAAAATCTTTTAAATGCCTTTTTTCAGAAACAAAAAAAGATTGAAGACTGCCTTTTTTTCTTTGAAATGGGCGGCCGTACTTAACTAATTTTATTTTATGTATTTTGCATAACTCTTTTGCAATTAGTGTAATTAACTTTTTTGATTTTTTTAAATGAACTGCCCCACCAACCTTTTCGCGAACTAAGATCATCCGATTATAATCAATTCCGATAAATCTTGGTCCCATTCCATGTCTGTTAAGCAGTCTGATGGCTGCAGTTTCCGATCTTGTTGTGTAATCTGGTGATGTTCTTTGCTTTTGTTTTACTACCACGTTTTTGTTTTTAACTTTGCCAGAATAAACTACATTGTAATGTGTCTGCTGTTTACTAGACAAATGAGTAACTTCAATTAATCGCCCAGAACTTGTTGATAATTTAACCTTGCGTGCGGACCGATTTTGCATACAATATGTATAATGTCAGTTAATTTATATCACTTTCTAAATATGAATAATCTGTGAAAAGAATAATTATTTTTACTGGGCTATCAGCAACTGGAAAAAGTAGTTTGGCAAAGCTTTTGGCTAAAGAAATACAAGCGCCCGAAATAAGCCCTAATGATTTGCTCGAAGCATACGCTAAAAAAAGTGGGGTTCAAACAGCAAGAGCACTTTTTGAAAACAAGGGTATTGAAAAAACACGCAAGATAAGATCGAGACTTTTATTTAGTTTTATTCAAAAACAAAAGGCAAGTGTTGTAATAGTTGATGGGCTTTATGATTATGCCTTATTTTCTCAATTAAAGAAAAAGTATGCTAAAGGTGTATTTGTTGTTGATGTGACGGCAAACCGTTCATTAAGAAAAGCAATGGTTTTAAAACGTCTTAAAGGGGAAGCTAATGTTAAAAAATACCTTAAACAAAGGAATGAACCTAAATTATCCGATGGACTGCTTAAAATAAAAAGGGAAGCAAACATTAGTATTAGAAATAATTCAGGGTTACAGAAAACGGTTGCCCATTTGAGAGCGCATGTTTAGTGATTTGTATGGTTCTTTTCGAGATACATGTATATGGCGTTTTGGTACATAAAAATAAAGTTCTCTTTGTGAAGAGTCAAACAGGATTAAAAAAATTTATGTTTCCTGGGGGGACTTTGGAAGATGGAGAAACGCTACAGCAATGCTTAGAAAGGGAGGTTCTTGAAGAAACAGGCCTAAGCGTTAAATCACACACAATAGTTTTTGCAGAAACTTTGTACACAAAAAGAGTTCCTCAAATAGGCATAATATTTTCTTGCCAAACTGATTATAATCATGTAAAAATTAGTGATGAGCACAGTGAATATTTGTGGGTTGAGGAAAAGGACTTTTCGAAAGTTGAAATAGCACATCCTGCTTTGATTGATATTGCAAAACTTGCTTTACATAATTTAAATAAAAGTAAATAATTAACCGTTAAGTTGATTTGTTTTCAACCAAACTATTAATAACACCAAATGGAGAATTATTTCAATGCATACTGAATCTTTTTTGATAAAACTTGGTTTTATACCAAATGATTCAAAAATTGAAAGAACAATCAATAGGACGCTGCGAAATACTTATTTTCTATTGCAACTTGATTTTCCTTATGAATTGACATTATCCTCTTTTACATACGATGTTTTTACAAAAAAGATATCTATACAATCTAGTTCTAATTTTGAAATATTAAAAGAACTTTATTTATTGGATGCACAAATACGGCATGTGGATGATTATATTGATAACACTTTAAGAAAAAAAAGAGATAGCCAAGTTAAGATTGATGAAGCCATCATAAATTTTGAAAAACAATTTCCAATAGCTAAAGACGTCGCTAAATTATTTAAACTTGAATCAAAAATAATGGTTAACTTGCCAAAAAATCCAAAGAAGTTGATAGCTGATGCAACAAATGTTAGGCCTGCGGACTTTTTTGCGCTGGCTAATTTTCTTACAAAAACATTTAAGTCTAAGCTTTCACACAAAGATTTTGCTAAGGCTAGATTATTTTATGAACAATATCATATGTTTAGGGATATAATTGATGATATTATTTCAGTTGATGATGATACAATAAATAATAACTATAATGTAGTAATCCAAGCAAAAAGAAATAAACTTAACCAGAACTTTGTTCAAGAACTAGCAATGGAAAAGTTACGCAAAATGAAAAAATTAATAAAAAGCTTTTCTAAAAAAGTTGATGTTAATAACTATTCTAATTTAATAGATTTTTGGGAAAAGGAATATTACTTAATGTTTAAACCATTGTTGCATAGTTATTACACAAATTTAGACAATTTTAGAAAAATATACTTTTATGTAAAATAAATTTGGCAGTTAGTTTTATGGCAAATGAAAAATTAAGTTTAGGCGATGTTACATTAAGATATCCGAGGGTTAGTGATGCAAAAAGGTCATTTGAAATACTTAATAACAAAAACTTTCATTATTTAGCATCACATCCAAAAAGCATACAGAACGAAAAAGACTTTTTAAAAAATGCTACAAAGAATCGAAAGAAAAACTTGCGCCATGACTTTGCAATACTTTATAGAGGGATAGTTATTGGCGGCATAGGAGTAAAAATTAATCAACACATGAATTGGATAGGTGAAATGGGTTTTTTTATTGAAGAAAGATATTGGGGAAAAGGAATAACAACAAGAGCCATCAAATTATTTGAAAGATATTGTTTCAAAACTTTGAAACTTCATCGTATCGAAATATTAATGAATCCAAAAAATTATGCAAGTGAAAAAGTAGCAATAAAAAACAAATATGAGAAAGAAGGATTATTAAGAAGTATTGTGAAAAATAGGGCTGGCAAATGGAGCGACAATTTGTTATATGCAAAAATTAATTCGGATGGAAAAGCAGAAGGATTGCATGTTTAAGGCAATTAAATAATCAAGTCGAAATCATTTGTTCATGCGCCTTTTCTGCTTTGCTATTTTATATAAATCTTTAAAGCTCAATAAAGCTAGTATGTCTTCAAGTAATTCTTCTTGTTTTGGTGTGTGCAGCCCACCAAATGCTGCAAGTATTTCTTGTTCAGGTTTTCCTATAAAAAAACCAACTGGATCAAATCCTTTAGCAATATCCCCTCTTGCATCTTTAGAACTAAATATATTTTCACGGATTTTTGGTTTTACTATTTCTTCACGTAGAGTTCCTGGTGTCAGTGTTCTATAGGATCCTTTAATGAGAAAATCAAATACGCTTTGAGGACCTTGAATAGCAAGACTTTTCAATCCCTCTTCATAAAGGCGTGGATTGGTTTTCTTAACATGTTCAATTAGCTTTGATGCTACTTTGAGATAATCCTCTTTTGATAAATGTCTGAACACTACAATTTGAGTTGGCATTGTTTGAACTAAAGCGGCCTTAATTGGAAAATCCTTTTTCTCTAAATGTTTTTGTTTATACACTCGAAAAGTCTGCTCTTTATCAAAGATCATGTTTTTTCTAAAGATTGGTTGTATTCCTAATTTTCGTAAGAAAGAAATGACTCGCTTACTTTCTGCAAACATTTCGGGTTCAATCATTAAAAGACCTAAATCCTGCAGGTTCTTTCCAAATGCGCGTTGCAACAGTCGCTTTTTTGCTAGCTTTTCAACAAAATACTGCGAATCAACTAGTGCTTTTGCAGTTTTTGATCGGCTTGAAACGGGATAGGTCTTTCTTTTTAAATTTTCTAAATCACCAGAAAAGTCTTGTGCTGGAAATTTTTTGAGAATGCTTTCAGAAGCGGCTTGCGAAACAGCAGTTCTGCGATTTAACCCGTTTCTCATTTTTGTTTGTATTTCAATAAATCGCCTTGAATAATGCATAATATTAACTCACAATTAAACTTTGCCTTATCTTGTTAGATAAGTTCCTTTTGTAGTAATATGACTGCTTCTTTGTAATCTTTAGCTATTAGTGTTTGTTGTGGAGCTAGTTTTTTGTAAAAGCTGTTTGCTTCATCGTAAATTCCAACAAGAATGACTTTTTTTTCAGCATTTATGGCAAGGCTAACTTCGGATGATGTTCCAGGCCCCATGCCGCAAGCCACAATAATGTTGCTGCTTAGTGCATTAATGTAGTTTCTTCCGCTTCGCATATTGGTAATTATTGGAACATCAATATATTCAGAAAAAGTTATTTTATCATCAGTTGGTAGTATTCCTACTGTGAGCCCATTGTTTTCTTTTGCGCCTTTGAGTGCTTCATTCATAACCCCTCTATTTCTTCCACCAGTAAGAGTTATCCAGCCTTTGCTTGCACAAAACTTGCCTATTTCATACGCATTTTTTATATCTTCATTTGTGGCATTTTCTCCGCCACCCATTACTCCAATTATTATTTTTGACATAGAATCAACAACAGACGTAATGTTTGTTAAGTGTTATAATTCTTTCCTCAAATTTGTTTATTAAAGAGAGTGAATTAGTTTGACTATTGCAATATCAACTGGTTGTTGTTTTGACTTAAAATTAACTGATTTGGAAAGCATTCATTTCCTTGAGAAATATATCAATCAAATAAGTGGTGTTGAAATAGTGTTTGCTACTCCAAATGAATTATTTGCTTTTGAGTTTGATGAAAAAGCACTTGTTTTTTTGAAGAACTGTGAGTTTGTTTCAATTCACATGCCTTTTCTGGAAGTAACCTATGCTAAAAACCCTGAAACGAAACAGATTATGGATAAAGGAGTTACATTAGCAGAAAAGATTGATGCGAAGTACCTTGTTTTTCATCCAAGCACAGTTTCTGATTTTGAAGCACTAAAAACAACCGTGCCCGTTTGTGTTGAAAACATGAACAAAAAACCAGAAAATTCAGGTTATTTTAATGTTAAAGAAATGCAAAGCTTATTTGAGAAACATAATTTTCTTGGATTTGTTCTTGATATTGCTCACGCGCTTGGGAATGGAATAAACCCATCAGACTTTTTGGTGTTTCAGGACGGGTTAAAAGCGATTCATGTAAGCGGCCAATGGATGAAAAAAGGTAAGCTAAAAGAATACGGATTCCTAACTGAAGGAACTCCAGAGCAATTAGCAAAAATTAGTGATGTATTAAAGATAAATGCGCCAAAAGTAATAGAAGCTGATTTTTATTCAGAAAAAGTTCCACTAATTGAAAAAGAAATCGCTCTTATTAAAAAAATAGCAAATGTTTAACCAACTGAACATTTTTGCATTAACTGCTTCTAATGTTATACAACAGCAACAAGTGTTGACAAATCTGTTTCTTTATTTTGAGACAAAATAGTTTTTTGTTTTTTTGCTGCAATTGCTGCTCTGGCAGTTAGCAATTCTTGTTTTGCTTTATCCGCAACAAGCGGATTATTGATTCGTATTTGATCACGGATTTGGCGAGCACCTGCAGAAACATGAATCGCATCAAGCTTTCCATTGTTATTTACAAAAATACTTTTTTTCTGTTTAAAGGGCTCTGTTTCAATTTGTTTAATTTCTTTTGCAGCTAAAAAGCCACCAATGATTTGATTATCTGTTAAAGGCTTACTTGGATCACCAATTTCTTTAGCTTCGGCACCAAAACTATCCAAGAGGGTCCTTTCCAAATCTTTTGTAGAAAAATGGGCATAGTGATCAAGCATCAAACTGGATTTCCAACCAGCTGCTGATTTGATTACTGCTAAGGGGGCACCCGCAATTGCCAAATTGCTACAATATATGTGGCGCAGGCCGTGTGGCCACATGTTATTCTCAAAAGAATTATGAAAAGTCTTCTTGACCAGCCACCAACAAGTCTTTCGGCTCCCTGAATATAATCTTGTTGATAAATCAGATTTTTTCTTAATTAATTCTTGAACTCTGTTTAGTATTGCTTCGACCCCTGTGATGAAAAGTTCATTCTTTATTATTACCGCGCGCTTAAACGGTTGAGTTTTGTTCTTTAAATTTTTTAGGTTTAAAATAACTTTTGCAACATTATGCAAGTATAAATCTTTTTGAGGTACTTCGCTATTATTGTAACCATAAAAATGGCAATCTATTATTTTAAGTTGAATTGCTTCTGATACACGGCAACCCGCTAACAACATGACAAATAAAATCGATTTTTGCTCAGTTGTTAATGATTTATTGTCATTGATTATTTTAATCATATGCGAAAAAGTTGGAGGTTGTTCTAGCAAAGCCAATCTAGATGCGGCATGAGAACCAGAGTATTTGAATTCACTCATCTTACTACCACGACCATTGAAGGAAATGGCGCAGAGTTTTCACTTTTTCCAAATTTCAGTCTTCCGCGCAAAAAACGAATCTCAATATTTGGTTTTTTGTATAAAAAATCGTGGAACCAGGCATTACTGGTTCTTACTGGGAGCAGAAACACAACTATTTTTGCATTTCCTAATTTTACTTCTTCACAACCCTTTTTTATAAATTCTTTTATTTTGCTATATGGGGGGTTACAAAATACTCTGCCTATCCATGGCACTAATAAACTATTAATCTTTGAATGTAAAGGACAAGGATCATATGAAAACTTATATTTAGTATTTAGCGATTTATATAAATCAGGCGGAGTAGTCCAATCATCACTTGCATGTGAAAAAATTTGTTGCTGTCCCTTCATTCATAAATAAACCAGTTTTCGGATAGATATAAACCTTTCTGCTTGTCTCTTTCATCAGACTGTGCATGAAGCATGAACTTGTCACTTCACTTAACTGGAAACAAGACTTTTTGGAAGTACATATTAGATCAGGGACAGAGCAGCACGATGCGTTGAAATTATTGTGGTGTTAATATATCAAGTGGACGATTTAATTAAATTAGTAATAAAATCAAGCTTATCCTAAAGAAAATGTGTTGGTGTTTTGAATTTTGTTGTTTGTGTTTTATTTTGGCTACTAACTATTACTTTAACAATTTTTGTGAAACACTTTGTGATGAGTGTTGTTGTGTGCTTGTTGTTGGTAACCTCATTTAGTGTAATCCCACATCGTGGTCTTGGGGGGTTCTTTTGTGAATTTATATTCTTTTCTAGATCCTCGTACAGTGTTGTCTTTTACAGTCATTGTAATGTCTGAAAAAATACGATTTATATATTTATCAAACATTAACCCAAATTTAATTTGGTCAGATTTTTCACTAAAATTAAAGTATCCAAATATTTCCCCGTCATCCAATTTAATTATGTCTGTTATATCACGTTTGGTAATATATTGGTCAGACCTTTTTTGGTAACACAATTCAAATAACGATTTTATATTTGCAGTTTCTAAATCTCCATGGGTATTAAGGATTTCCTTATCGGGGGTGCATGGGCTTGCATATCCTGCAGCTTCCATTATTCCTCCACAAATTCTTGCCCACTCTGGAAATGATGTGAATGGTTGTGTTCCATTTTGGGATTTTTTTACTATCCAGTTTTTTACTAACGAGTATAGGGCAGATAAAATCAATCCTCTATTATTTAGCACCCATTCATGAAGGTTCGGGTTACTAAATTTGCGTAAATTCGCATTTTCAATACCTAAAAACAAATTAATGATTCTAGCTCTATTTCTTAAGTCAGAAGTATATGTGACTCCCATGTTTCCAGATAAACTAAAATCCATTTCATTATCGAATGATAGTATTTCGCTTTTTCCAAGTAATCTGTCTGAAAATATTGGGTTAGTTATTGCGCCTTCAAATGTTGCGTTATCTATGTGTCCTTTATTATTTGCAAAGTGCATTCTTTTTTTGCCAGCGATAAATGCGGATAGAATCTTTTTTCTTAATTCTTCTGCTGTGCTAAATGCGCTTTTTTCGCTATTGCTTATAGGGGATTCTTCTAGTGCTTCTCCTTCAAAAATAATTCCTGTAATTCCTGCTAAATAGTCTTTTCCTGCGCGTTCTCTATTTGCTAAATAAAAGAAAACTGGGGTTCGTGTGTTGAAAGAAGGGAATAGCCCCCTTAAATATGGTGTTAGTAATGCAGATATTGCATTTATTTTATCCTGCTCATTTTCAAAACAAAATTCTAAAAGCATTTTTTCAATAAGTTCTTTTGCCTCTTTTAATGGCATTTCTGGATTTGTCATATCAGGGGCATCGTTTAATAGCCATGATTGGAATCTTTCATCATATCCTTTTTTTGGGAATGTTAGTTCATCGTTATACATTATTGGTATCGGTATTGTAAAAATTCTTTTTATTTCGGGTAGTTTTGTTTGAAATACTTCTGAGGTTAATACGATTATTGCAATTGCTGAATTCATGCTTTTCTTAACGTCATAAAACTTTTTTTCAGTCTTATTACCTTGTTCATCTTTTGTAGAGTGGCATTTTGATACTATAGGGGTACAATATTTTTCAGCGAGTGTAATAAACCGATTTGGGGTAACAACAACAAAACCATTTCCTCTTTCTTTAGATTCTCCTTCGGTTTGAATTTTTGCGACTTCAACAATGTCTTTTGAATCTCTTCTATAAAATATTGTGTTTTTTGTTTTTAACACATTTCCAATGTCTTCACAAAACTCACTTTGTAATATTCCTTCTTTTGGAAGTCTTATCTTCGGTTTGTTATATTCTCCAAGATATGCAGCATATGCTATTTTGAAAGTACGTTCTCTATATGCTGTTGGGGTTGATTTCCATTTTTCATATGCTTTTCCCAGTTTTTTATATATTTCTTCTTTTGTGAGTCCTTTTCGTAAATAATCTTTGATTGCAACAAACTCTATTTCGCTTCTAGTATCCTTATTTGTTTTACTAGTGGTAATAGTTGGCAGCGTTTCTTCTGGCGTATAACTCAAAATTTCATCTAATACTATGTGATCTTCATCACGATCATTGTACTTTAACCATTGTGAAAGTCTGTGTGGGCGTTCAGTGGTATTTTTTCCTTTAATGCTTAAAGTTCCAATTACTTTGATGATGCGCGGTAAATCGCCTATTTGATCGAGCGTTACTTTATCAGTATTATATTTTTTTTGAAGATTGGATATAAATAATTTTACTTTTGATTCAACTTGGTTTCTTTGGTCTTCGGAATTTAAATCAGTATTTGGGACTGGTATCCAAAGCTGGATCCCATTTCCACTCATTGCTTTTGATGGCTCTTTCTGCCTCCTTGAAATAAAATCACTAATTATTTTATCTGCTGTTTGATTTGCACATTCGAGTTCTTCTTTTGTTGCCGCGTTTTGAATTCCTTTTACATTTGGGATTGATCTTATTGGGTCAATATCAATAACAATGGTTTTTAGTGATACTACTTGTTCTTTTTTTGTGCCTTGAGTACACCGTTCATTTATTCCAACATAAACATTGTATTTTCCAACTGCATTAATACATTCTTTTACAAAGTCTTCTTCAGTTGAAACAAAGATACTTTTAGGATTTATCTTTTTGCTTGGATCAATAAGTCGAATTTCAGTTTCATTAATATGATTCAAAATTCTATAAGTTTTTCGAATATCTTCCTCATTAAAATTAGTAAGTGGCATTTCTAATCCCACCTATCAATTTCATTTTTATGATTTCTTTTTTCGATATAATCATTTCTATTCCAAATTTATCGATGATTTTTATTAAATTGTCATCTTCATCTACAAGTTCCCCAGTGTAATAACTTGGTTTCTTATTTTCTAGTGACTCATTTTTTGTTGAAATACTATATCTCTGACCCGATACGCCTATCTTCATTTCAATCCCTCCTTAAGGATTTTTGGCGTATCTTGTGCAGACACTATTATTGATGTTTTCAGCCTAAAGACCAAAATTCTGTCTTAGAACTCTGTTGATTAGTGCCGTCATTGGCACCAGGTCATCGTTCTTTTTAGCTTTCAATTTGGATACAACATCAGCATCCAAATAAATTGCCATTCTAATTTTTTCAGTCATAATTATACATAATTAGACATTTTGGGGGTATATAAACCTTTTGGTTATGTTTTTTAATCGTTCAAATTGCCTTCCGTTATGCTTATGTGAGGGGTACTAAATTTAAGGAAGCCCTATTTGGGGGGGTTGGGTAGGTGCCAATAATATGTTACTTGTGTAAAGGCCTGTGTTAAGTAATAAGGTTGGTAATGCTGGCATAGTTTTCTATTGCTTACTAATACTTTATTTATTACTAACAAAATATTTTTTGACGACAAGGTATAAACATTACCATCATTGCCAAAAAACAAGCTAAACTATTTAATTTTGATAACCAACGTTCCTTCAATTTTAAGCTCTTTAAAATTAAGTGAATATCGATAACCAATTTTTTCGTGATACTCGCGCTTGATAAGATTCGCAGCTTTAAGTTTTTTCAACGCTTTAAAAACCGATTCACGATAGACGATTCGATTATTTTGCCGTTTGAGTTTATCATATAATTCAGTATTGCTTAAGGAACTTTGTGAAAGCAATCCTAGAATAATAATTCGTGTTGGTTCACAAATGGCCTTTAATTGCAAGTCTTCCATGCAATAGATGTCTTATTGCTTCATAAATGCATTTATTGCCCAATAGGCAATAGTTAAATAATGGTTTGCGCCATATTTTTTTAGTGTTCTAATATGGCTGAAGATCCAATGTCAAAAGCAATGCGTGATTTTAACAAGAATCAAATGCGTAGAGAAGATAAGGCATTCAAAAATCTGTGGAATCCGCCAAGACGCCAAGCTCCACCAGTAAGACAACAACCAAGAAATAATTCTTCAAATAACTTTTTTGGGGGCATTCAATCTCAGCCAAGAGCCCCGTCTGGAAAAATTATTGTTGAGCATCGACATCGTTATCCGTCTATAGATCCTTATGATGATCCATTATATCCTGAGCCACCAATTGTGGTAGTCCCGGGTGGCTCTTCGATTGGGTGGAATGGAGATAATGCTGGATTAGCGTTTATTCTAATTATATTTGCTGTGATAATTTATGCTTTATATTTGATTGTTCAACAAGTAATTATTGGGGTTACGAATGTTGTTACGGCTGTTGTAAATGCAATTTCGCTTCTAGTTCAATTGGTTGTGGCTATTATTGCAATAGCTATTATTCCATTAATATTTATTGGGCTAGCATTTTTTTCATTTAAATTTATTTTGCCTTTAATAGGAAACTTGAGCTCTAGAAAAGAATACAAAGTAATTAGTGTTGTTATTGCAGCTATAGTTTTTTTATTATTAATAATTGCTGCAATTCCACTGGAAATTAGTATTTATAATTCATTTTTTAATAAAACTAATTCAGTTGTTATTGCTGGAGATAACATTGGTCCAGAAATAACTGGCTCTTCAATAAACGGTGCTTGCGGGGTAGCAATTAATTCTTGTGCTTCAGGATCTTTTGAAGATAAACCTGATTCATCAACTTACTATTTGTGGAACTGTAATGGTTCTAGCGGTGGGGCAAATCAAAATTGTAATTCACCAATTCCGGATACGAGTTTTCCTCCAATAAAAACTCAAAGTCCTCTAGTTGATCCTAAATTAGGGACGTGGGTAGTTCAAATTCCAGTAGCAAAAATAGAGAATAATGGAATTACTCTTGCTGGTCAAGGAGAAGTTACTCAACTACCTTGGCTTAGATCAATAGCATATCAACAGCTTGAATCAAATTATGATCAACTAAATTTAAGTCTTGATTGGCAACTTACAAACAAATATACTGTGGCTTTTCTCGGACTTAATAGTGGCGACATGGCATATAATTCCGAAGATTTAGTTTTTGGATTAAAAAATGTCACAACTGGAAAGGATATTAGTAATATAACTTTTAATTATTGTGGGCAATCACAAAGCTATCGTATACCTGCAATTATAGAAAATACTTGGTATAGAACAAACATACTTGTAAACAAAACAAACAACACTGCAAACTTAACTATAGTTAATCCGGCAACTAGCGATCTTGTATTTGGGCCGCCAGAAGTAAATTTGGCTTCTTGCCCTAATTTTGATCGTATTTACATTGGCACTAGGGGAAAAGCACCAACTTATTTTTCAAATTTCAAAATATCTTCTACTAATTTAAATGAACCAAGCACAATTGATTTGGCTGCTGGGCTTGTTTCTTATTGGTCATTTGATGAAAATTCAAATGAAGTAAAAGATAATATTGGTACAAATACTGGAGTAGCTTCAGGCATTACTTATAATTCTGAAGGTAAAAAAAATGGGGCTTATGAGTTTAACGGAACAACAAGTAAAGTTTTGTTCAAAGATAGTTCAAGTTTAAAATCAGGGATATTTTCTTTAAGTCTTTGGTTCAAATCAAATTCTGGAGCTGAACAAACGTTATTTTGGGATGAAACAAATCGAACAGTAGCTGCGACTGAAGGTTTTATGACAACTTTGAAAAATGGACAAATAAATTTTTATCTTGGTATTGGTGGATCAAAAGAAACAATATTGCCTGCGAGTAATGGACTTAATGATAATACTTGGCACAACTTAATATTAACTTATGATGGCTCAATAATGAAAGTTTATGTTGATGGCCAATTATCTGGCACTAAAAGTTCAATTGGAAAGATAGCATTTGCAAATGAAAACAAGATACAAGTTGGAATGGGTTACATAAACTCGGCCGCGTGGGGGCCATTCAATGGAAGTATGGATGAAATAAAATATTGGAATAGAGCACTTAATTCAAAAGAAATAACTGAAGTATATAGCAAACCCTAATTATTAAGGTGAAAAAATGGTACAATTTTGTTGTGTTTGTCGAAAAGAATTAACTGAGGATGATCGATCAACAATTTTTGATGGAAATCTTTATTGTGAAGAGTGTTATGAAGACCTGCCAGATGCAGATGATGACGATGAAGTTGAGGAAGTTGAAGAATCTGAAAATGAAACTGGCATACTTGAAATTATTGAGCCCGTGATTAGTAATCCTTTTGAATCACAAGATATCAGTGAAGATTTTGGAATTTCAGGAGATGAAAATCTTGAACTTCCTCGAAATGATTTGTGTCCTAATTGCAACTCTAAATTAAGATATGAAAATAGGCGCGGTCACACGGATTTATTTACTGGCCCGCACACAATTCAAGTTCTTTGTTGCCCGCATTGTGGTTATTCTCAAACTCCTACAAATTGGCATCCAGTTGGAAGACCATTTTTATGATTTGAATTTGAAACTAATACAGTTCTAAAAAAGTGAGTATTATGGTTGAAATTGATAATTTTAAATGCGAAAAATGCGATTTTTTTATGCCTCCTGGCTGGGGTTGGTATGGGTATACTATTGGGAAAAATGGAAAAAGGATTGAATGTCCTCATCCGTTAGATTTTATGATTGCAGCAGGTAGTAATTCATATTGTGTATGTTTAGACTGTTTAGAACAGTTTGAGATTGATTTAAAAAAAGATAAAAGAAAGTGCCCCAAGTGTAAATCTACTTCAATCAAAACTGAATTAGAATTGATTAACAATACCTGCCCAAAATGTAAAATAGGCAAAGTAATAAGGGTAGTTACTGGAATAGTAACCTAGTTTTTTTATAATTCTTTTAAACATAGATTGGGCGGGGTGAAAGCATGGTGATAGTTGAAAAAGTTTTGGATAATGGTTTGCAAGTTATTTTTCATAAGAAGCGTCAAGCTGAAGTTGAGGTTAAAGTAACTATTTTTTCTGGTTGTTCTGATGGGGATAATTCCCAGATGGCTCATTTCTTAGAGCATATGCTTTTCTCAGGATCAAAACTATTTCCTTCATTAGAAAAAATGAATAAAGAAATAAAACGTCTTGATATTGGTCGCAATGGAAGAACTAGCCAAGAGTCTACAACTTACTTTTTTGATTTTAAAAGCAAAAGATTTCCTGATGCAATTAAGTTTATTTCTGATTTTATTCAAACTCCTGTGCTTGATGAAACTAATATTGCTAAAGAAAAAGGAATTTTGCTAAATGAGATTGCTCAGATGGGGCAAAATCCTGGAAGGGCCTGTTATGATGAAGTAGTAAATATTGTTCGTGGGCTTGCTGGAAAAGGGTATTCAAATACAAACATTCTTAGTGAAGCAATTACTGCAACAACGCGTGAAGATCTTATAAAATTTCATGAAAAACATTACATTTCAAATAATATGTTAATTCAAATAGAAGGCAATCTTGAGAATCCGATACCTGAAATAGAGAAATATTTTGGTTCTATGAAGAAAGGTGAGAAAAAAGTTCCTTTTAACCCAAAGATGCCTGAAGTGGCGCTTAGAAAAGATATTAAAATGGGGTTAAAACTTGCTCATTTGAATATTACTTTTATTGGGCCTCCATCAAGAGACCCTAATTCAATTGTACTTCGATTCATTAAAAGTCAACTCCACGACAAAAAAACAGGGCTTATGAAAATACTCCGAGAAGATAAAGGACTTGTTTACAATGTAAACGTAACTCATGCATTTGGGGAAAACTTTTCAATGCTAATAATTAGCACAGATATAGACAAAAAAGAAGCTGAAAACACAATTAATTTCATAATAAGCAAAGTAAATGATATAGAAAATATTAAAGAAAAAGATTTTGAAAAACTAAAGAAAAAACACTTGAAGTACTTAAACAAAGGTGTAAAAGATAAGGATAATTGGTGGTCTCAAAGAAAACTCATGCAAATTGCCAGCAGTATGCCTGAACCAGAAAAACAACTTGAAGGTATTTGCTAACCGTTTTGTAGGTTTTGTTTGATTGTTTGGAATAGGTTGAGTCCTTGTTGTTTGTAGGTTGTTATTTGGCTTGTTAGGATGCTGAATGTGTCTGCGCCTTTTTGGTTGCGGAGGCA
>Ga0247841_10001194_pt1 | contig 60829 bp, 61 predicted proteins | sample LaCruzMarch2015__2_FD_192410 | JGI IMG/M metagenome (GOLD analysis project Ga0247841, IMG submission 192410) | Freshwater microbial communities from meromictic Lake La Cruz, Castile-La Mancha, Spain - LaCruzMarch2015_18m | ecosystem: Environmental > Aquatic > Freshwater > Lake | place: Spain...
AGTATTGAAGCCATTTTGGGAGTTGGTAGAGCTTGTATGGTCATTGTTGGGAGATAATTGGCTCACAAACGGAGTGTCAATCTTTCTGAAGAAAAGGGAAATTCTCATTTGAAACTACAAACCGTATAAAGAGAGCAACCGACGAGTTTTTCATGAAGTTGAAGCCAACAATAGCAATCGGCTTATTTTGTTCACCAATAGATGGTTTGCTTTTGCCCCCATTCTGGGGGTATAATCATGGTTTTTTTTAACCTTTTTTGAGCGGTTGCGCTATATTAGTTATTTTAGCTGTCGTTATTGGAATAATAGTTGGAATTGTAAAAGCAGTCAAAGTATTGAATACTTATGAAGATATGAAATAAAAATGAGGCGGTGATTTTTATGGAAACAGCACTTATAGAATCGAATTTACAAAAAACCATAGCTGAATCAAGGAAAATAAGCTATGAGGAATTTCTTGAATTATGCGACGAAGATACTCTGGCTGAATGGGTTAATGGAGAAATTATTATGGCTTCACCTGCATCAACAATACATCAAGAGATCGGCTTTTTGCTAAAAAGTATATTGTACACGTATGTAATATTTCATAAACTTGGTAAAGTACTTGATGCACCTTTTCAAATGAAACTTCCATATTCAGGCAGGGAGCCAGATATAATATTCATCCATTCTAGCCATCTGGATCGTCTAAAAAAAACTTACTTGGACGGTCCTGCTGACGTCGCAATAGAAATTATATCTAAAGAAAGCATAAATCGAGATCGAATTAAAAAATTTAATGAGTATGAATCCGGAGGAGTAACGGAGTATTGGCTTATAGATCCAATGTTAAAGCAGGCAGAATTTTATCGTATTGGTGCTGATAGTTTTTATCATCCTGTTTCTCTTGATGCAGAAGGCAAGTATCATTCAGAAGCCATACAGGATTTTTGGTTCAAAGTATCATGGCTTTGGCAAGAACCATTACCACCTGATTGGGAAATTCGGAAAGAACTCAATATACCTTAGTGGATATAAAAGATAAATCGAAATTTAATATATTAGATTTTATTGGAAGCAAGAATATGGAAAATGCAATTGAGAAAAAATTACCAGATTTCATAATTCGAGATGGGAAAACAATCGCAGTAATACTTGATATTAATGAGTATCAGGAGATTTTGGATATTCTTGAGGATATTGAAGATATAAAAGAATTGGCGGAAATGAGAAAGAAAACATCAAAATTCAGAGATTTGGACGACTTCCTCAAGGAGTATAATCATGATGTATAGAATTCGTTTAGAATCATCCGTTGAAGTAGATGCTTATGCCGCCACAATTTCTATGGGTTTTCCAACCAGATTATTTTTAGCCCATCGCATGGTTTCCCTAAGCATATCATTACTAAACAGTTTGTCCAAACTATGAAAATCATCGTCATCCCAAAGCGAAATATTTGCTACCGTAAAACCAATAATATCCTTTCCTTCATTTTTTTCATCATCATAGGTAGCAAGATCATATCTTACGAAAAGATTTGAGATCAATTCTTCAGCAACAGCCTGACGAATTGAACCAAAGGCAATTTCTAACATATCCCCATCTCTGTCATAAGAGATTATCAGCTTACTTGCCATATTATATCACTTTTTCCAGTTTAATCTTGCCCTGTTTTTCCATTTTACAAAATAACACAAAACCTCGTAAAGTGTTTATGATCCGTATAACCAGAAAGATATATTTGCCTTTTTCAAGTTTTAGTTACCTTCAATGTTTCACTAATTATTGAACGACTAACCTAAAAATGATTATATCAGATCAGTATGATGGTTTCAAGTAATATTTGTAGGAATGTATTATATTTGTGAAATTCGGTATTCATTAGTTTACTTATTACATATTGATTTTTTGAGTGGTTGTGATATAATTCTATTACTTTTTTCATGATTGTGTGAGTATTGATGGGGATTATAAAAGCAGTCAAAGTATTGAATACTTATGAATGATATGAAATAAAAATGAGGCGGTGGCTTTTATGGAAACAGCACTTATAGAATCGAAAATACAAACAATAATAGCTGAATCAAAGAAAATAAGCTATGAGGAATTCCTTGAATTATGCGACGAAGACACTCTAGCTGAATGGGTTAATGGAGAAATTATTATGACTTCACCAGCGTCAAAAAAACATCAGAAGATCGGCTTTTTGCTAAAAAGCATATTGTATACGTATGTAGAATTTCATAAACTTGGTGATATTCTTGATGCACCTTTTCAGATGAAGTTGCCATATTCAGGCAGGGAACCAGACATAATTTTTATCCATTCCAGTCATCTGGATCGTCTAAAAGAAACTTACTTGGACGGTCCTGCTGACGTTGCAATAGAGATTATATCTAAAGAAAGCATAAATCGAGATCGAATTAAAAAATTTAATGAGTATGAATCCGGAGGAGTAACGGAATATTGGCTTATAGACCCAATGTTAAAGCAGGCAGAATTTTATCGTATTGGTGCTGATAGTTTTTATCATCCTGTTTCGCTTGATACAGAAGGCAAGTATCATTCAGAAGCCATACAGGATTTTTGGTTCAAAGTATCATGGCTTTGGCAAGAACCATTACCACCTGATTGGGAGATCAGAAAAGAGCTAAATCTGCCATGAGAAAAGATATTGCTTAAAAAAGTTGAGGTGATTTTTATGGAAACGGCACTTATAGAATCGAAAATACAAACAACAATAGCTGAATCAAAGAAGATAAGCTATGAAGAATTTCTTGATTGGTGTGATGAGGATATTTGGGCAGAATGGGTAGATGGAGATATTATTATGACTTCACCAGCGTCAATACAGCATCAGCGTATTAGTGGTTTTCTCGTTAAGATTTTAAGTCGTTATGTGGAATCACATAGTCTTGGGGAAATAATATTCGCACCTTTTCAGATGAAGCTTATATCGGGGAGAGAACCTGATATAATGTTTGTATCCATTGAGCATCTTGATCGTATAAAAAATACATATCTTGAAGGTTCAGCGGACATGGTTGTCGAGATTGTTTCTCCAGAAAGCATGAGACGAGATCGTGCAGATAAATTTTTTGAATACGAATCGGTAGGGATACCAGAATACTGGCTTATTGACCCAATCCGAAAACAAGCTGAATTTTATAGATTAGGCGCAGATAAACTCTATCATCTGATCTCACCCGATTCTGAAGACGTCTATCATTCCGAAATTATTAAAGGCTTTTGGCTAAAAGTTTCATGGCTTTGGCAAGAACCATTGCCACCAGTTTCTGATGCGTGGCAAGAGATAAATCAAGGGTCTTAGGGCAATTATGAAATCTATAAAATTCAATAAAAGGCTTTTGGGGAACTACGATATTTCTACTACTAAATTCAATATAATTGGATGTTAAATATGAAAATATTGGTTACTGAAACCCTGTCTGATAAAGGGATTGAAATACTAGAAAATGAAGACGGTATAACCGTTGATATTGAGACAAAACTATCTCAAGATGAGCTTGTAAAACGTATCAGCGATTATGATGCTCTTATTGTCCGTAGTGCGACTAAGGTTACATCTGAAGTGATCGAGGCTACGAGTAAGATGAAGGTTATCGGCAGGGCTGGCGTTGGTGTTGATAATGTTGACGTCAATTCTGCAACGAGAAAGGGTATTATCGTTGCCAATACGCCAAATGCGAATACCATATCTGCCGCAGAGCATACCATAACACTTCTGTTGGCTATGTCGAGGAATATATCTCCGGCAAGTGCATCACTCAAAACTCATAAATGGGAGCGTCAGAAGTTTTTGGGTGTTGAAGTTTATAATAAAATACTTGGTATTATAGGTCTTGGACGCATAGGAACTGAAGTTGCCAAACGAGCGCAGGCATTTGGTATGCACATATTAGCTTCTGATCCTTATGTTTCACCAGAGACAGCGACAAAGCTGAATGTTCGCCTTGTAAGTAATGATGATCTATTTAAAGAAGCGGATTATATAACTGTTCATCTCCCATTGACAGAGGAAACTAGCTATCTAATAGATGAAAGGGCATTCTCTTTAATGAAAGATGGCGTTAGAATAATCAATTGCGCCCGTGGTGGTATATTTGATGAGAAAGCATTATACAATGCAATCATAAGTGGGAAAGTAGCAGGTGCCGCACTTGACGTATTTGAGCAAGAACCACCGTTAAATAGCCCGTTACTTGAGCTTGACGCTGTTCTGCCTACTCCGCATCTAGGCGCTTCAACAAGAGAGGCACTTGTCAACGTATCAATCGAGATTGCTCATCAGGTCATAGACGCCCTTAAAGGAAGACCTGTCATCAACGCTGTCAACATGATAACGCTTGATCTTGGTGAGGTTGAAAAGATAAGACCATTCCTGAAATTAGCAGAGAAACTCGGAAATGTTCAGGGACAACTTGTCGAAGGACACGTAACTGAAATTAATATAGATTATAAAGGTGAATTAATCAATTATCCTACTGAAATTATTAGTATTGCACTACAAAAGGGATTGCTTCAATTATTTCTTGGTGATTCTGTTAATTACGTTAATGCGTCGCTAATATCCCGTGAGAGAGGGATAAAAGTATCCGAGACAAAAAGCAGTGAGATTGAGGATTTTGTTAATCTTATTACTATTACGGTAAAGACTGATAAAGGTGAAAGGCGGATAGCCGGAACAATATTTGGCACGAGGGAACCGAGAATAGTCGAAATTGACGAATATCACCTTGACGTTATGCCATCTGGATACTTGCTGATATTACAGACGAATAAAGACAGACCAGGCGTCATGGGTTTGTTGGGAAATATGTTGGGTGAATACAAAATCAATATTGCTGGTATGAGTATGGGCAGGGAAATACCATTTAGCAAAGCTATTGCTGTTCTTACTCTTGATAATCCTGTTCCAAAAGATGTTATCGAAAGGATAAAATCTCTTGAGGGTATCTGGGAAGCTAAACAAGTGAGATTAGACTAGGATAAGCCACGGATATACACTGATTTTCACGGATAATTTAAAAAATCCGTGTATATCTGTGTTTAATCCGTGGCTAAATTCCTTTCCTGATTTCAAAAGTGTTATCTTAATTATAAACCATGAACATTTTCTGAAACAAAATAAGAGGTGCTTATGTTTAAAATTGGCGTGGTTACTGACGAAATAAGTGATGATCTGGTTGAAGCTATAAACGTGGCAAAATCATGGGGATTAAGGCATATCGAATTGCATAAAGTCTGGGGAAAGAATATATGTGACGTTGACGAAGCTACCCTAAGCAAAATAATCAGCATAGTCAAAAAAAGCGGGATGACTGTTACAAATATTGATTCTCTGACATTAAGATGCTCATTGTCGAGTGATGAGGAATATTCTCAGCATATAAAGCATCTTTTGAAATCCATTGAAATTGCGCCTTTATTTAATACGAATATTGTTAGACTATTCTCATTCTGGAAAGAGCAAAATCCAGATTGGGATCGAATATTTGAAAAGATGGAACTCCCGATAAAGATCGCTGAACGTGAAGGCATAATACTTGGTTTTGAGAACGTAAGCTCTGGTAATATCGGCAAGAGTGATGATCTGGTAAGATTGTTTAATCATTTCGATTCACCCAACCTAAAGCTGATCTGGGACCCGGGCAATGCCTATGCTGATGGCGAGAAAACACCATATCCTGATGGTTACGAAAAGATTAAAGACAAAATCGTACACGTTCACGTTAAGGATTCCGTTATTAATGATGAAGGAAAGAATATCTGGAAACCTATCGGTCAAGGAAACGTTGATTACAAAGGTCAATTGAAAGCCCTGTTAAGAGACAATTATCAGGGAGTCATCGCTTTGGAGACTCACTGTGTAGCAGAGAATGGGTCGAAGATTGACGGAACAAAACAATCTTTTGACGGACTTATGAGCGTCGTGAATAGCATTAGTTATACGAGTTTTTCAGTTAGTTGATGAATAGTCATAATTCAGGAAAAAACACGGAGACACAGAGGCACGGAGAGAACATAGAAAGTATGAAGGATGAGTGATGAAGGATGAAACTGTAATACTCGTTTCTTCTTTTTCATCCATCATCCTTCCGCCTTCATCCTTTTTCTCCGTGACTCTGTGTCTCCGTGTTTAAATTCTTTTTATTTCTATAACTGAAAAAGTCGTATTAGTTGAGCAATAAATGGTGGGTGAAAAGTGACAAGTTTTTCGGAGGAATGGCGTCTTTTAAGGCTGGGAATTGTAGATTATGAACAGGCACACGATCTGCAAAAGAAAATATTGCAGGAACGTATTGACGGAAAATGTCCTGATCATCTGATACTGCTTCAACATAATCCAGTGATAACTGTTGGTAGAAGCGGGGGTAATAATAATATACTAGCTTCAAAAGCATTGTTGGAATCTTTTGGAATTACAATTCATGAGATTGAACGAGGTGGAGACGTTACTTATCACGGTCCCGGTCAGTTGACAGGCTATCCCATTATAGATTTACGAAATTACAAAAAAGACGTTCACTGGTATCTTAGACAGTTAGAGGAAGTCATTATTAGAGTTCTGGCGGAATATGGCATAATTGGTGAAAGAGTTGAGAAATATACAGGCGTATGGGTCGGTGATGAGAAGATAGCCGCAATAGGTATCGCAGTCAAACGCTGGGTTACATATCACGGCTTTGCTTTTAACGTCAACCCCGATCTATCACATTTCAAGTTAATCAATCCTTGCGGTATAACTGACAAGGAAGTTACCTCCCTCGTAAAGATTCTTGGTTACAATGTAAGTATGGAAGAAGTTGAAGATAAGATAATCTCTGCATTTGCAGAAGTCTTCAACGTTGAGGTTACATGAAAGGAGAAAGCATAATGGCTAAAACCATGATAGCGGCGCAACTTTATACTGTTCGTGATTTTATGAAGACTCCCGAGGATATGGCAAAATCACTGAAAAAGGTTAAAGCACTCGGTTATGGTGCGGTTCAGTTGTCGGGAAATGGACCCATTGATAACAAAGAGATGAAGAAATTGTGTAATGATGCTGGATTAATCATCGCCGCAACACATATCGGCTTTGAAGAGATTCAAAATGAGCCTGACAAGGTGATCGAGCAACACAGCATATTTGAGTGCAAGCACGTTGCAATCGGTGGATTACCCGGTTCTTATGCTAATGCTGAAGGTTTCGTGAGATTTGCGAAAGAGGCGTCTATTGCAGTAAAGAAGCTTGCGGATGCTGGATTCGATTTTTCTTATCATAACCACAGCTTTGAGCTAGAGAAATTCGGAGATCGTACTGGATTGCAGATGATTTACGAAGAAAGCGATCCGGAATTGTTTTTGAGTGAAATTGATACTTATTGGGTTCAGCATGGCGGTGGAGACCCGGCAGCGTGGATCAAAAAACTCAAAGGTCGTGCAAAACTCGTTCATTTCAAAGATATGGCAATAAGAGAACATAAGCAAGTATTCGCTGAAGTCGGTGAAGGCAATCTCAATTGGCCCGCTATCTTGGACGCCTGCAAAGAAGCCGGAACGGAATGGATGATCGTTGAGCAAGACGTTTGCTATGATCGTGACCCATTTGAAAGTCTAGGTATCAGCTTGAAGAATATTAAGAGCTGGGGTATCAACTAGAAACAAATTCTTACAAACATAGGCACATATAGAGCTTTTTATGTGTGTCTATGCACTTCAATGTTCTTTCCTTATAAGCATAAAGACCGAGAAAGGCAACAAAGTCATATCTGATAGTCAAAACAATTTTGTTGACAAATGATTTTATATAAGGCATAATAGAGTTACTTGACATAAGACATTGGTAAGTTTACGGAGTAGGCAACGAAAGCTGTCATTTTTAATTGTTGACGTTGGTGTTGCATGAAAAATGCACAAAACTCAATATCTAATGTGATATATAGGAGTAACAAGATGAAAGCAAGATGTTTATTGATCGGCGTGGTTATTCTGTTTGCTACTGGTATGCTGACTGCCCCAAGCGATGCCAAGATTGACCCAAGAACTATTGTTGGCATGTGGATATTTGATGAAGGTAGTGGTAGAATAGCCAAAGATTCTTCTGGAAATGGAAACGATGGAATACTTGTAGGGAAACTGAAACGGGTTAATGGTAAGTTTGGCAAGGCTTTGGAATTTCCCGGAGTGGATGACAATTTTGTCGAAGTACCGCACAATGATTCGCTAACTTTGAAAACATTTACTTTCACAGCGTGGGTAAAATTAGATAGTATAGCAGATTATCAGGCTATTGTAATAAAAACTGCCGATGGTGCAGCAGAGAATTATAGTGGTTATCTAATGGATGGCTCAAAAGTATTCTGGACTCGATTCACAAGCGGCGGCGCAGGTAAGTGGGGGGATCAGCAGTTTGGAAGAACAGTGGTAGCCGATGGGAACTGGCATCATGTTGCTGGTACGTATGACATGAAGTCTGTGAAATCTTATGTGGATGGTGCCTTAGAGGCTGAGGCTCCATTTTCTTGTGTACCTGATCCAAGCCCAGGACCATTAAACATTGGTGATTGTCCTAATTATCCATACTTTGTTAAAGGGATCATAGATGAGGTTGCGATTTTCAACGTAGCATTAAGTGAGGATGATATTAGAGTTATTATGAGCAACGGTCTAGAATCAGTCGTAGGAGCAAGTAATAAAAGGATATTAGGCATAAGCTCTAAAGAAGCATCGCTTGGGTCACAATTCACAACCCAACTTAATATTACTGATGCTACTGGAATATCTAGCGGGGATATAACCTTAAAATATAATCCAAACATACTGACAGTAGTTGATATTAAATCTACCCCGTTAACATCCAATATGAGCCTAACACCAAACACAAACGTACCAGGACAAATAAAGATCGCTATGGCTGGTGTAAGTGCCATTTCATCGGGGATCGGATCGCTAGTAGATATTACCTTTACAGTAAATTTATACGCTAGTATCGGTGCAGAAACTCCTCTCCAACTGACAGATACCAAGTTATATGATGAGCTAGGTAACGTCATCCCTATTGATCTAGTGGACGGAACTGTTAAGGTAAAACAAGCATGTGTTAAGGGCGACGTTAATGATGACGGAAATATAAAGTCTAATGACGCAACCTTGATCCTCAGAATTGCGGCAGGATTATTAGAACCAAATGATTATCAAAAGTGTGCCGCTGATGTAAATGGTGATGGTAAAATTAGGTCAAATGACGCCACAATAGTTTTACGCAAAGCGGCAGGTCTTGAAGCACCCGCTAAAGACTTTATTGCAGACAGACATATCAATATATTACTGTCTGAAACTCATGGATTGAAAGGTGAGACAATATCAGTTCCGATAACAGTTGATAATGCTGATATACTATCCAGCGGAGACATGAGCATCAGCTATGACAGTAAGGTTCTTCGTGCTATTGGTGTATTGTCCAATGATAGTCTATTAATGGCAGGCAATATCAGTCAGCCCGGATTAATACGCATATCCTTCGCAGGAGTAGAGAGATTGAATAACGGTAAAATAGCAGAGATAAATTTTGAAGTGCTTACTGATAACGTATCTCCGCTAACATTTAAGATGGCAGAGCTTTATGGAACTGATGCACTTCCATTAAATTCCAAGTTTACCAACAAGCAATTCAGATCATGGGCTGTCGCACCAGAACTTAGTGCATTGTTACAGAACTATCCTAATCCTTTCAACCCTGAAACGTGGATACCTTATCAATTACATGAAGCCAATGAAGTTGTGATCAGGATACATAACGTTTCTGGTGAATTGGTTCGTGAACTTAGGCTAGGTTATAAATCTGCGGGAATATACACAAGTCAAGATAGGTCAGCCTATTGGGATGGTAGAAATGAAGCCGGAGAGCGTGTATCAAGTGGCGTATATTTCTATAATATCCAAGCTGGCAAATATAGCTCTACTATGAAAATGATCGTTACGAAGTAACATATATTAATGTAATCGTTAAAAAATACGTAAACGTTCTAAAAACAACCCCCTAGCCCCCTTTTTTAAGCTAATCTTTACCCACAAGTCTATAAACCATTGTGGATAGAGGATTTATAACCCCCTTTTAGCTAAAAGGGGGAAGGGGGAATTTGATTAATTAAGTCATATATCTGAATGAATTTACCAAAGGTATTTTGGTATATCATCAATAACGCCATTGATATTTTTGAGTATCTATTGATCCGAAAACCTTAATCAAATCTCCCTTAATCCCTCTTTAGCTAAAGAGGGAAAAGACTTGGTTTCCACAATATCTATAATTTGTGGGTAAAGATTAGTTTTTTAAGGGGGAATAAATCGAGTCGACGTCAACATTCCCCCTTAAAAAAGGGGGTTCGGGGGTTGTGAAAAACGTTGAACTACTATGTCAAAATGGCATTTTTTAACGATTACTATGGCATGGTTCACAATCAGTGTAACACTTTTAATCAGAAAATTAACCGCAGCTGAACACAGATACACGCAGATTTGAGAAGATATAAGATACTGATTTTCTTCTATCTGCGTTAATCTGTGTGTATCTGCGGTTTCATAATGAATTGTTACCTAAATCCGTTTAGAAAGTGAACCATGCCATTGCTATTAATGAAATTCGTGATAAAAAAATCATATTACATGGAAGAACCGTATCTATTGAAAATTTCCGAAGAACAACATAAATCTATTTCGGCAATGATTAGAGATACTTTAAGTCAGCTTTATGATATTGGAAAATCAGAAGAGGAGTCCAAATCCAGTAATTCTGCTAATGAAAATGATTTAGATCAAAAGAATAAAAGGCTGTTAGAAGCATTTGAGAAAGCACGTGGTATTTGGAAAGATCGTCCAGAAGTTGATGCTGTTTTCAAGGAAAAAAGACAGCAACGATGGAGAATGGATCAATAGGAATATTGTAGATAAACTTGGAGATTAAAAAATGCCTACTCTTGATGTATGTAATTCAGGCGGTATTCTCCTGACATATTGGTGTAATGCTAGTTGTGCCAACTGCTATGAAAATTGTAGTCCACATAAAAAAAGCACTATGCCTGTCGAAGACGCTAAAGAATATATGATTGAGTTGAAAAAACTTGGTTGTAGCGGTCAGGGATTTCACTTTGCTGGCGGTGAACCTTTTAGAAATTATAATCAATTATTAAAATATTTTAAAGCGGCACAGGAAGTTGAAATGCTACCTTTAGGCACGATAGAGACAAATGCTTTTTGGTGTACGAATGACGAATTAGTTGAGAAACGCCTTCTTGAGATAAGAGATTTTGGTCTTAATGGCATATTCATTAGTAGCGACGTTTTTCATCAAGAATTTGTGCCTTATGACAGAGTTAGCAGATGTGTACGGATAGGCAAAGCTATTCTTGGAGAAGAAAGGGTCCACGTAAGATTCTGGGAATTCTTTAACAACCCAATCTTTGTTAATGATTGTACGGAAGAACAAAAACAAGACATATTTCGTGAACAACTAAAGCGTGGTACTGAGCGAATGTGCGGTAGAGCAGTGAAGAAGCTAACTCCCCTTCTCCCTCATTTTCATCCAGAGCAGTTTATTAATAACAGATGTGCTAACGAAATCTTAAAAAGCAGGCATATACACATAGACCCTTATGGAAACGTTTTTCCATTGACCTGCGCGGGATTAATGCTTGGGAATGCTAAAAAAAATAAATTATCTAAAATCTATGAAGAATTCAATTATCTTGAGCATCCTTTATTGAGAATATTGATAGACGAGGGACCTGTAGCTGTTATAAAGGAAGCTGAAAAATATGGTTTTGAAATAGATAAAGATGGATATGCGGATAAGTGCCATCTATGTTTTGAGCTACGCAGATTTCTATTCTCTAGTAACCTTTATCCAGACGAGATCGGACCAAATGAGATATACACTGATTGAGAATATCAATATTACAAGTTTTTCAGTTAGTTGCGTAATAGTCATAATTCATGAAAAAACACGGAGACACAGAGAAAAAGGATGAAGGCGGAAGGATGATGGATGAAAAAGAAGAAACGAGTATTACTGTTTCATCCTTCATCACTCATCCTTCATACTTTCCAGTTCTCTCCGTGCCTCTGTGTCTCCGTGTTTAACTTCTTTTATTTCTATAACTGAAAAAGTCGTAATCTTAATCAGGTTATTTTTGTTCTTGTAATATTTTGGTTATATTTTGACTTTTTTGAAAATGACATAAATAATTGAGTGTTTGGTAATGACATAAATAATTGAGTGTTTGGTGTAGAATACCTTTCCGAATTACAGTAATACGAACTTGTAGTTTCAAATAATACTATTATGTGCTATAATTCCTCTGTTGTTGAAGAACGAAAACCATCATTAAACATGGAGGGATAGACAATGGACTGGTATAAGACAGGAATAAATGAGGTAGATCCTCAAAAACGATTGGAGTATTTCAAAAAAGCACTGGAAGATACAGAAAACAAAGTAAACCCTGAAACAGAAAAGGCGGCGGCTGAATCAGCTATCCGTATGATTGAAGAATCTGAAAAGCAAGAAAACGTCGTATTTCAAGGTTCAGGTGTATTCAAGATAATTCATCAACCATCACATATCTCGTGGTTTGTAAATCCAGCTTTTTGCACGTCTTTACACGATTTCAGAGATGCTGTAGGTCATCAGGATTGGCATATTGCATGGCAACCGATGTTACCTCATGCCTATTGGCATCCCGGCTTTGGGATACCCAATCCACCAGTGCTAAACAAGAGTTTGGAGGATAGTTCTGACAAAATAAAAGCAATTTTCACTGTTACAGGACTCAATGAGATCGCTGAAGTTACTGCTGGAAAATTTAGCGATTGTTTGAAACTTGAAACAGTTGTGACCTGCGAAGATTATAAACCTACATCTGGAACCATAAAGTCATGGTTTGCACCAAGTGTAGGTCTGGTAAAAGAACAGTATTTTCACAGCGATGGAGATGAAACACTCACTGAATTGGTAAATTTTTCGGTGAAGATGAACTCGAGCTTTAATCTTCCTTTAAGCATTGGTAATCGCTGGGAATATAAAGGAACCAGACAAAGCAATCCGGTTGTAGCAATTCACGTATTTTGGGTAAGTAATGAGATGAAATACGTTGATCCACCCGATGGTTATGGATGGTTTATGCCTTACTATACTTACGCAACACTAAAAGCGAATTCCTGAATTGCAGGGGAGAACCTATATGTTCTCCCTGTTTCAGTAATCGTTAAAAAACGCCATTTTGACATAGTATTTCAACGTTTTTCACAACCCCCTAGCCCCCTTTGCTAAGGGGGAATGTTGACACGACTCGATTTATTCCCCCTTAAAAAGGGAGCTACTCCATAAGATTCCCCCTTAAAAAAGGGGGGCTAGGGGGTTGTTTTTAGAACGTTTATGTATTTTTTAACGATTACGTTTCATGATAATTATTCACACCACTCAAGAGAATTTTGGTACTCGGAAAATAGGTTTCAGACCCTCTATGATGATCTCTAACTCTCTTTTGTCTTCTGCATCAAGCGATACTGTCTCAGGCATGCGCATAACTGCACTCTCAAATACGCCACGCATTATCAAAACTTCCTTACAAACACACAAACCCAGTATAGAGATCAAGTTAATCAATGGCAATAAACAATTGAATATCTTACGGGCTCCTGCCTCATCTCCTGATTGATACGCATCCCATATTTGCACATGTACGTCAATTGCTTCAACTGCTGGCATAAAACCATTTGCACCACGATGCAATTCAGAAAGCATCCATCTTCCATGCGCTCCGCCGAATACTCCTAAACAAGAACTTCCAGCTTTTTCAAGCACAGAACTTATCTGATGGGCGCTTGGATGACTTTCCTCTTTAACATAACTTACGAATTCTATCTCGTCTAAAAGTTGCTTTAAAAATAATATATCCATGCCAGCATGTGTATGTTGGATAAACACTGGTCGTTGTGCTGTTTGTGCAATCGCTTCATAGTAGTCTTTGATCTCTTCTAATGTTCCAGACGAAGGTGGCAAAGCAATCACTGCATCCGCCTTCACCTGTTCCGCATGTTTTGCATGTATTACTGCTTCTGCTTTGTTTTGACCAGCAACACCGACTACAACGGGCAACCGACGATTTGCTTCACTGACTACTACCTCAACTAATTGGTGGCGTTCACTCTCTGTCAGGAATTGGAACTCACTGCCCAATACTGGATAGACTAAGCCATGCGCACCTGCCTGAATACAGAAATTCACCTCTCTTTTCAGACTTTTTATATCGAGTTCACCGTCTTGTGTTAAAGGTGTTTGTAATACTGGAAATATGCCGCATAAACTCATTATTCTCTCTCCCATTTAATCAACTAATGGTCAACCCGATTAATTATTGTCTTATTAATACGAGTTTTTCACTTATAGAAATAAAAAGAAAATAACCACAGAAACACGGAGAACACGGAGAGAAAATAAGAAAAAAAATTCCTCTCTGTGTTCTCTGTGTTCTCCGTGGTGAAAAAAAATGAGTGTGTCCCACTTATGAAACATCATGACAAAATTATTCACCGCAGAGGCACAGAGATCACAGAGAATTCGCAGAGGTTTTATTGATTTCCCGACTCGGCGGAGCTGAGAATTGATTTTCTCATCGTTTCCTCTGCGTTCTTTGCGTCTCTGCGGTAATTTTTTATGTTTCATATATGGGACACACTCTAATTAATCTGGTTAAGCAGTAGCTACCTTATTCTCTTCTATATAATCCCAATTTATTTTGTATCCCATACCGGGTTCTTGCGGCACTCGAACATAGCCTTCGCTGTCTAATGGGTCACATACCTCTTTCAGATAAGGTGGAGAAGTTTCGCAATCAATACCGGGAGCTAAAAGCCCTTTTTCATAATACTCACAAATATCCTCGCTAGTAGCGCCAAGCATCTGTAAGTTAGCAAAGCCACTCATGTGTATCTCGCATTTGACTCCGTAGGCTTCACAAACAGACACCATCTTTTTGACACCGGTTATCCCGCCACGAAGTGCGTCAATCCTGCTCATGTCTGAAGCGCCGCGCATAATCCAATCTGCTCGTGTATATATACTGCCAGCGGCTATCTCAGGGGATAGAATCGGTATAGTCAATTCACGACAAAGCTTTTCATAAGCTGATACACGATACTCAGACATCGGATGCTCATACCAATAAAAATTTAGCCTTTCCAGTTCACGACCAACCCGAAAAGCTTCTTCATAAGTGCGATATGTTCCCCATGGGTCAAAGCTGAGAACCATGTCATCGCCAACTCTCGCACGTACTGCTCTGCATACCTCAATATCCTGATCTATATGCGAAGGACGACCTGGGTCAGGCTGTTTCTTGATGGGATCCCAGAAATAATAGGGATGTATCTTGTAATGGCTGTATCCTTTTGATTTACAGTAAAAAGCATGTTCTGCATATTCATCAGGAGTACCCATGTTTGGATATGTGCTTGCATAAGCCTTTACTCTATCACGACACCCGCCAAGAAGCTTATATACCGGGACTCCGAAAGTACGTGCCTGAAGGTCCCACAAAACCATGTCAAGCACACTTAAAAGATTCTCCTCAACATTTGCTACCCACATCCAATGCCAGAATTTCTCTCGGTCATAAGGATCATGTCCCATAACCATATATTTGATTCTATGTACCATAGCTGATCTTTGCTCATTAGACATTCCGTCCTGATCACCATGTCCGCTTCCACCCAAATAATAACCTTCGGCGCCCTCGTCAGTTATTATTTTGATGAGCGTTTGGACCCCGGTAGTCTCTGGAAGCAGTTTACCATTACTGAAATGCTGTCTTGGCACACGGAACGGAATAACCTGTAAATCAACGATTTTCATGCTAACCTCCTGCTTATTACGAGTTTTTCACTTAACAAAGCAAGATATAAAAAAACCACGGAGACACAGAGGCACGGAGGGAACTTGGAAAGTATGAAGGATGAGTGATGAAGGATGAAACTATTAAGAAAGTGACGCGTCACCTTAATACTCGTTTTTTCTTTTTCATCCATCATCCTTCCGCCCTCATCCTTTGGCATTGTCAAAATTTTTGCCACAAAGACGCAGAGAACACAGAGGGAATATGGATTTTCTATTCCCTTCCATTTAAAATCTCTTAAATCTTTGTGTCCTCTGTGTCTCTGTGGCTATTTTCATTTTATTTTTTACAATGCCCTTTTCTCTGTGTCTCCGTGTTTAATTCCTTTGTAATTCAATAAGTGAAAAACTCGTATAATCAATTAAAAGATTGAAAATACAATGGTATATTAATATATTTTCATACTTGGATCAACAGAAATAATCAACTTCAGGTTTTTGTATCGTCAAACATGTGGTTCATCTTCTCGAATTCTGCCCTAACTCGTGCCTGTATCTCCGGGTCATTTCCTTCTTGCTTAACACGCTCAACGTGTTGTTCCCATTCACTTAGTTTCTGCTTTTGCCTTTTCTCTGTTTTCTGACGACGTTGTTCTGTTTCTTCCTTCTCTTTCTGCTTCTGGTTTGTTGGTACGTAACCACCTTTCAGACTTGAACGCAGATATGCTTCTTTGTTCTTTATTCCTTCTAGTTTTGAAACAGCAACAACATTCTCAAAAACTTTTTCTTCACCATATTTACCTATCAGTTCAGATAATAGTTTATCACTGTATGTTGTTGTTAGTTTGTTAAGGTCCTGTTTGTTAAGGTCCTGTTTGTTAGGAAACGGTATCGTGCCTGTAAAGATAGAGTTGATAAGGGTTTGAGGGGCATTTTTTTGCTCTATGGGGTGACCCGGGAGTCGCTCCTGGGATGACTGGGGAGTCACCACTCCCATGACTGGGGGGTCACTACTGACTAGGGAGTCACTACTGACTAAGGAGTCACTACTGACTAAGGAGTCATCACTGACTAAGGAGTCACTACTGACTAAGGAGTCATCACTGACTGGGGAGTCACTACTGACTAAGGAGTCATCACTGACTGGGGAGTCACTACTATCTTTTTTTCTTATGTTAGTAGAGAAGTTATATTTGTATATTGAAGTATCGCCGGGTCTTTCTATTTTAGTGATGACGCCGACGTCTTCCATTCTTCGGAGAGAGCGTTGGACTGCTCTTTTGCAGACATTGGCGTGATGTGCAATAGTCTCGATACTATGGAAAAACTCACCCGTCTTGTTATTTGCTAATGCACAGATGATAGTATAAGTAGTTTTTGTTTCAAATGGCCATTCACGATAAGTATCGCTCAAAATGAAGTAAGGGTCTATAACTTTGTATAGCATAACGAATCTCCTTGACATATAAACACAAAGAGTTGTAATATTTGCATAAGTCTCTCATAGTACTAATCGTGATGAGACAGTAAAAATGTGAATACGAATTTCATAAAATTTTTCCAAACTCAAGTCGGAAGAACCAACATTATCTGAATAAGATTTCTTGACAAAAGGTATTTTATAATGCACAATGTAAATATAATTGCTTTAAGCAACTTTAAGAAACCTTTTTAAACTTTAGGAATAGAACGCGGATGACGCGGATTAAACGGATTTTCGCGGATTTTTATTTATTTATTTCGATCCGCGCAAATCCGCCTGATCCGCGTTTATCCGCGTTCTATTTCCTGAAGTTTAACATCATTTTTTTAACTTGCTTACTTTGCTGTGATAAAGAAAGGAGATATACATGGGAAAAGTTTTTGATGCGTTCAAGCATTTGTTGATCGAGGATAATGATGAGGATAAGAAGGAAGACCAGAAAGAAAAAGATAAGCTAGAGCAAAAGAGTAATGATAAAATAATAGAAAAAAAGCCAGAACCTATTGCAATGAAGCCTACAATAACTCCTACGATAACTGAAGTAGGAATTGATAAAGAAACGGAAGCTTTACGAAACAAGCTGGTACAGTCTGCAATGGCGAATGCAGGAGATTATGTAAAGTTTTATGATATGGTTGAATCTTTGCGCTCTATGATACCTGATGAACGTACTTGCTATAAGGCGGCATTTACTGCAGTGGGTAAAATATCACCAATGACGGTACAGGGATTAGTGACGTCATTGGAGGGATGCGTAAAGGCATTGGACGGAGAGATAGCAACTTTCCAAGAAACAATTCAGGGAAGACAGACAAGTATTGATGGTTTAAGGAGGCAAATTCAGGAGAAAAACGATCAAATTGTAAAACTTCAAAATGAAGTAAAAGAATTACTAGCAAAAATAGAGGAGGAGACAAGAAAGAACGATCTGGTGGGTGCAAATTTTGATAGAGCGACAAAATCTGCAAAGTATAACTTTGAATCTATGATTACAAAGGTAAACTCTTACTTGGGAGGGGATTAAAATGATGGGACTACCTGAAAACTATAAACCTAAAAGCTTTTGGGAACGAAAAGAGGGTACTACGGGGATGCTGATAGGTATTCCCTTGTTGATAGCTCTAGCTTATGGTTTATTCCAAATATTGCCGTTTATAATAACGCTATTAAAAAATACCATAACCGCCGTATTGTTGCTTGCAGTACTGGCAGTTATAATATACGTTATTTTAGACCCCAGAACCAGAAATCTAATATGGTATATATACAAAAGTATCATGAGGGCAATCACGAGGGCTTTCGTTGAAATAGACCCCATAGGGATATTGAACAGCTATGTAAGTGATTTGAAGAGTAATGCTGAAAATATGTACCAGCAGATAAGCAATCTGCGCGGACAGATGAGTAAGCTAAAGAATTTAATTGACCAAAACGAAAAGGAAAGAGAGAAAAGCTTACAATTTGCAGGTGAAGCAAAGAAGCAAAACAAGCAAAATATCTTTGTATTAAAAGCACGAAAGGCTGGCAGGCTTGAAGAAAGTAACCTGACGTTAAGCGCGCTTTATAACAAGATGGAAATGTTATACCGTGTGTTGAATAAAATGTATGAAACCTCATTGGTTTTAATAGAGGATATGGAGGATGAGGTTAAGGTAAAGACGATGGAGAGAGATGCAATAAAGGCGTCTTATTCTGCTTTCAAATCCGCAGTAAGAATAATAAAAGGTGACCCAGATAAGAAGGAAATATTCGATCAGGCAATGGAGTATCTTACTGACGACTATGGTAAAAAATTGGGAGAGATAGAACACTTTATGGAGATTTCTTCCAGTGTTATAGATTCAATAGATATACAAAATGGCGTATATGCTGAGGATGCTCTGGCAAAACTGGATGCTTGGGAGAAACAAAGCGATTCTATATTGTTGGGTGATCAAAAGAAGATGATTATTGCGGCGGCGAATGATCCTACCAATGTAGTAGAGTTGGATGTTAAATTGCCTAAACCATCAGAAGCGGTTACTGAAAAGAACGTAGATGGCTCTAAAACTTTGAAATACGAAGAGCTATTCAAAGAAGATAAAAAGGAGGAAAATAAAAATGGCTAAACTGAAACCAGCGGGAAAAGCTATAATAATCGTTCTTGTCTTGGCGGCTTTATTCGGTATCTACAAATTAGCAGATCGTGCAGGATTATTGGATAAATTTATACCCAAGAGCAAGCAAACTGGAACGACTAAAATGGCAAAACAGGCGTCAAAGAAAGGAACTCCAACACTCAAAGTCGGAATAAATACTTGGGGTGGTTATGCTGGAGGCGTATATTATAATAAAGGATTTGCGGCGTCAGAGATTTCCAGATACTATACGGAAGAGGGAATATTAGTAGATATTAAGCTAATTGATGATTTCAAGGCTATGAGGGATGCGTGGAAAGCTGGCTCAATAGATATACTAGGGTTAGCAACTGCGGATTCGTTACCCTGTGAGATAGCTTCTCTTACGGAACAAAAGCCAAAGGTTTTTATGCAGGTTGACTGGTCGAGAGGCGGGGATGCTATCGTTGCAGTAAGAGGTATTAGCTCCACGACAGATATAAGAGGTAGAAAAATTGCGGTTGCTTTGGGTACTCCAAGCCATAGCCTTCTTATGTTGTGGTTACAGGCTGGAGGAGTAGATTACAAGGATGTGCAAATTGTCGGTACAGATTCTGGCATACAGGCGGCGCAGAACTTCAAGGCTGGCGCTGTTGATGCGGCTGTTGTTTGGTCTCCTGATGATCAGGATTGTGTTAAGGCAGTTCCTGGCTCTTCTGTAATATTTAACACTAAAACAGCAACTAATGTAATAGCAGACGTTTTCCTTGTAAAAGAGGATTTCTTACTTGCCAACAGTGAAACGATAAAGAGTTTTATGAAAGGCTGGTTCAAGGGTGTAGCTGAGATCAATACAAATCCACAATCCAAAGCTGAAGCGGGTAGTTTGCTCTCACGGAGTTTTAACGTTGATGCTAATCTGGCAAGCCTGATGATTGATAATGCACGACTGTCTACTTACGGAGATAATCTGTTTTTCTTTGGGATGGCTCAAGGAACAGGAACTAACGGAGAAGAGGTTTACAACAAAATGCACCGTATATTTTCTTCCGTAGGACTTGCTCCCGTAGATATACCGCCATGGAGAAATATAACCGATACATCTTTGCTTTCTTCACTCAATCTTTCTGGTAGTGGGTACGAAGCCGAAGGCGCTATGACTTTTACTGCTCCAACACCACAAGAGGCTTCTGCGCCTGCATTTGCTAACAAAAAAGTACAGATACAGTATGAGTCTGGAAGTGCAAAATTATCAGAAGATGGTAGAGTAGCTATTGATATGTTCTTTGCTAATACCGCTAAAGAATTTGGTAATGCTAGAATTAGAGTAGAGGGCAACACCGATTCCGTCGGTAAGCGATTGTCAAATATGCGATTATCTTTAGCAAGGGCGAATTCCATTGCTAACTATCTGGTAGAAAAATATGGTTTTGATAGAAATAGATTTATCATCATAGGAAATGGTCCTGACAAGCCTATCGCTAGTAACGATACAACAGAGGGCAAGGCACAAAACAGAAGAACAGAATTTGAGTTGGTACGCTAATAAATTTGTAGGTTGGGTCTCGTTCTTGACCCAACCTATTAATTTGAATGGAAAGGATTGAATCTTATGGGAGTGCAAGGTTTAGGACGATATATAGTAGCTGATCCTGAAATATGTCATGGTAAACCAACCTTTCGTGGCACACGAATTTTTGTGGATGATGTACTTGAGCAGATAGCCAGAGGTATGGATTGGGAAGTGATTATCGAGGAGTGGCATGGTTCGATCACCAAGGAAGCTATTGCAGAGGCGGTTCGTTTAGCACATGAAGCTTTTGATATTTACGCACCTGAACTATTGTCAAAGGTATCGCAATCATGAATATATTAGATGAAAATATTTCTCGTAACCAGAAATATTCTTTGCATAAGCGGCGGATACGATATCGTCAGATTGGATATGAAATCGGTTATAAAGGGATTAAGGACGAAGAGATCATCCCATTTCTGCATAAACTTGGTACAGTGACCTTCTTTACTCGTGATCTGCGTTTCTATCAAAGCCAATTATGTCACTCTCAATACTGTTTAGTTATTCTGGCAGTTGGAGACGTTGAAATAGCGAGTTTCATTCATCGCTTTTTACGACATCCAGAATTCAATACTAAAGCGAAGCGGATGGGTAAAGTAGTTCGGGTAAGTCATAATGTGATACGAATGTGTCAAATTCATGATAATAGAGAATACGAGTTATTGTGGCACATATAATCTAATGCGTGATTTGGGTTTCGTTCCTTGACCCAATCTACCAACGAGGGCAAGGCGCAGAACAGAAGGACGGAATTTGAGTTGGTAAGATGATAATAGACTAGAAGTACGTGGTTTAGAGAGGATGACTATAATTATGGAAAAATTATTAACAGTTGCAAATATAAGTAATGAAAGCAATTCCAGTTGCATGTGCTAATTGTACTGGTTATCAGGTTACAACTCAATTAGATTTAGATAACAAAATATCATTAAGTTATTTTGTAAAGAATGATATTTTGGTATTAATTACTTACATTGCTCAAAACCCTATACAATTAGAATCTGAAATAATCACAGAATATGATAAATATTTGGATGTTTATAACAATATTGTAAAAAATTTAACATTGATGGGTATGTAGTTAGTATGGCTAAGTCGAGAAACGAGACTCAACCAACCGCTTTAGCATTTACCAGAACTTTTCAAGGAGATTCTCTGATGTTCTACAAAATTCCACTTGTATTTACTCCGCAACCCATTGGCTTAATTTCTAGAGAAGGACTTGAATTATGACTGAAATCGAAGAACTCGAAACACGCATCCGAAATTTACCAAAAGAAGATTTCTCAAAGTTTCGAGATTGGTTCTATCAACTTGAGGATGAGTTTTGGGACCAGCAAATCAAATTTGACTTTAAAGCCGGCAAGTTCGACAAACTCATCGAAAAGGCACGGACAGAATTTGCTAATGGCAAGGCTCGCAAGCTATGAATCACTATACTTCGTCTGATTTTTGGGACTTGTATTGGAAGCTACCCGCTGAGATCCGTGATCTTGCTGACAAGAATTTTGAGTTACTGAAGGCAAATCTGCACCATTCCTCACTTCAATTGAAACGTATAGAGGAACTATGGTCAGTGCGTGTGGGGCAACATTACCGTGCTATAGGTATTGATGCACTAGATGGGATACAATGGATTTGGATCGGTAGTCATGCTGATTACGATAAATTCATTGCCTAACCATGTCTCAATAGCTTTAATCTATGGGTTTTGGTCGAGGAACGAAACCCAACCATTCGCTTTAGCATTTACCAGAACTTTTCAAGGAGATTCTCTGATGTTCTACAAAATTCCACTCGTATTTACTCCGCAACCCGTTGGCTTAATTTCTAGAGAAGGTGCTAAAAAACTATGAGAAATTTTGACCGAATTACCTTTAATCCCAATATAATGGGTGGTCAGGCATGTATCAGAGGTATGAGGATACCTGTATCTCTGATTATAAATCTTGTATCTAATGATATGACCACAGAAAAGATAGTTGAAGAATATCCCGATCTTGTACCTGAAGACATAAAAGAATCCCTTCAATATGCCTCATGGCTTGCTAAAGAAGAGATACATACAACAATCAGTGTAAAGTAATGAAATTCCTTGCAGATATGGGCATTTCTCAATCTACTGTCAAATGGTTAAGAGAAAAAGGCTATGATGCTGTTCATTTGAGAGAAGAGGACTTGCATAAAATGTCTGATAAAGACATTGTAAAAAAAGCAAGGAACGAAAATAGAGTTATACTTACCTGTGATCTTCATTTTGGTTATATAATGGCTATTTCTGGTACGGCAAATCCAAGTGTGATAACTTTCAGACTTGAGGATGAAAGACCAATGAATGTTAATATAAAATTATCACAAATACTGGACGAATCCTTTGATGTTCTGGATAAAGGAGCTATCTTGAGTGTTGATGAAGAAAGATACCGTGTTCGATTATTGCCGATCAGAAAATAAGTCAGTAGGTTGGGTCTCGTTCCTTGACCCAACCGCTTTAGCATTTACCGGAACCTTTCAAGGAGATTCTCTGATGTTCTATAAAATTCCACTCGTATTTACTCCGCAACCCGAAGGCGGCTATACAGTCACTTCACCGTTGTTGCCAGAATTGGTAACGGAAGGTGATTCTTTGGACGAAGCACTGGAAAACGTCAAAGACGCCCTGTCCGCTATTATTGAGATTTATCAGGATTTGGGACGGTCATTACCCCAAAACACCCAGATTTCTGATATAAATAGCCCTGTATGGTTGGAAACATTGGTGTCAGCTTCATGAAGTATCGCGAGGTTGCACGAAAATTGACTACACTTGGCTGTCAAGAACTGCGTCGAAGAGGTGGCGGGTCGCATCGGAAGTGGTTTAATCCTGCTACACAGCGAGCTACTGTAATTCCCGACTGGGGTGGACGAGATTTGAAACAAGGAACGTTGCGTGCTGTGGCTCAACAGTTAGAAATTGATTGGCAGGACTTTCAAAACGCTTAGTCCGTGGGTTAGGTCGAGGAATGAAACCCAACCAACCGCTTTAGCATTTACCGAAACCTTTCAAGGAGATTCTTTGATGTTCTACAAAATTCCACTCGTATTTACTCCGCAACCCATTGGCTTAATTTCTAGAGAAGGACTTGAATTATGACTGAAATCGAAGAACTCGAAACACGCATCCGAAATTTACCAAAAGAAAATTTCTTAAAGTTTCGAGATTGGTTCTATCAACTATAACTGATGCGATCAAAGAAGGTGAACGAATATGGAGCAAATAAGGATTTTTTATGACCGCAGAGGAAATACTCTAACGGTCTGGTTTGACGATCCAAAAAATGAGTATATATGCGAAGAAACCGGAGATGAAGTCATTTTGATGAAAGATCATAATGGACAAGTGATTGGTTTTGAAAAACTCAATTTTTCGCTATTAAACCCCGATAATCTGCAATTCTCTTTTGAAACAGTGGGAAATGTGTAGTTAGGTCGAGAAACAAAACCTAACATAATATCACAATTGAAAGTATAAATGTACCAAAATCAAAATGAAATAAATCAGATTATCCATGAGTTTCCTGATAGAGCTATACGCTGGTTGCTGGAAACTCCTGATAACGTAAAAGGATTACTACTAGCCGTTGTCGCTGATATAGCAAAAAATATAGACTATAACCATCTTCAACGTCTGGATCGTACCTTCATATCTGACAACTTTAGAAAACGAGAGGCTGACCTTGTATTCACAGCACCATTTATTGACGAACAAGATGAAATCACAAGAGAAGTCATCATTTATATTCTTATAGAGAATCAGTCAACCGTTGATCCGACAATGCCGTTCAGGATATTATCTTATATGCTTCGTATATGGGAGTCACAGCGAGAGAATTTCGAGTCCGAGAATATACCTTTATCTCAATGGCGATTCCATCCGATTTTACCAGTTGTGTTTTATACGGGAGAGCAAAAATGGGATGAACCATTGGACATAAAGCGATTATTTAATCTGCCAAAGTCGCTGGAAGAATTTATTCCACAACACAAGACAATATTTCTTAACCTAAAAGCGACGTCACCAGAGAGATTGGTTGAGTATGATCATCCATTCGGTTGGATATTGCAGTTAATGCAAAAAGAGAATGCGGATACAGATGCGGTAAAAGATTCGATAAAAATTGCTATCGAGCATTTGAAAATGATGCCACCGGAAGAACGTGCAAACTGGTCAAAGCTGATATATTTCATAATGGCATTTATATATGAGCGTCGAGAAGAACCAGAACATGAGGGATTTCTTAGTATCATTAAATCTGGTATCAAAGATAAAACTCAGAGAGAGGAGGTGGAGAAGATGGGTAAGACAATGTCACAAGTATTGCGAGAAAGAGGAGAAGCAATAGGAGAAGCAAGAGGTAAGATAACAACAAAGCAAGAAGATATAATAAAATTGATACGACTTAAATTTGAATATGTTCCCGAAAACTTTATAAAAAACATCCAATCAATCACTCAGATAGAGCAACTAGATACCATTTTTGAGCGTGTCGCTATAGCTAAAACTATAAAAGATTTATAGTTTTAGTCGGCTGGAAGGACTTGAATTATAACTGAAATCGAAGAACTCGAAACACGCATCCGAAATCTACCAACAAAAGAAGATTTCTTAAAGTTTCGAGATTGGTTCTATCAACTTGAGGATGAGTTTTGGGTAAGGATTAGCCTACTTAATACGAGTTTTTCACTTATAGAAATAAAAATTTTTATGAATATATAAGGAATATCAGTATATGGAAAATAACAAAGAACTTTCGATATTACGTGATCTAGCTACGAAATATATGGAGATTGCTAATAGTGACATTCAGGATGAGCGTCGGCGCTTATGGCGTGATCATAACAGCCTGAAAAAGACACGACCACTCGTGTTAGTAGGTTTCCCGCCTGAAGAAATCCCTGAATGTAAACCACAATGTGAAGACCCATTCTATCGCCAATATGAGCATTATTTTCTCATTCGCCTATATCAAGACAAGATCGGTGATGATAACGTTTTTGAACCGTGGATTACTGTTAGAGCATCATTCTCACATGGCGGATGGGGTATGGGTGCAAAATGGATCAGACCCGAAGAATATCGTGGAGCCGCAAGATTTGACAACCCGATCAAGAATCTTGAGGATATTGCAAAACTCGTGAAACCCAAGCATGTCATCAATGAAGAGGATACACAAAAGCGTGTCAATCGCTTAAAAGATGCGATTGGTGATATTATAGAAGTTGACGTTGATAGAGGTCCCGCTTATCGTGTATGGAGTGCTGATATATCTACTGATCTTATGTATCTTCGTGGATTAAATCAGATGATGCTTGACATGAGTGATAATCCTGAATGGCTTCATGGTCTACTAAAATTCATGATGGAGGGTGTTCTTTCAACGCATGAGGAAGCAGAAAAGGCAGGGGATTGGAGTCTTACGAGTCAGGAGAATCAAGCTCAAGTATATTCGCATGAGTTACAAGACCCTAAACCCAACAGAGGATCAGTAAAAAGAAAAGATATATGGGCATTCTTTGCGGCTCAGGAATTTGCTCAAGTCGGACCTGAGATGCAAAACGAGTTCCTTTTCCAATACCAGTTCCCGATAATGGAGAAGTTTGGTCTTATAGCTTACGGATGCTGTGAGGACTTGACGCACAAGATTAAGTATTTGCGCAAGCTACCGAACATGCGAAGAATTGCAGTAACACCGTGGGCAGATATACGCAACTGTGCCGAACAGATAGGAACGGATTTTGTTATTTCATGGAGACCGAACCCGGCAGACATGATCTGTTGCAGTTTCGAGCCTGCTCATATTCGTGAGGTCATCACAGAAGCTATGGAAGCCTGTAAAGGATGTCACGTTGACATTACACTCAAAGACACGCAAACTTATCAGTACGAGCCAGACAGGGGCATTAAATGGCTTCGTATGGTCAGGGAAATTACTGATAAATACTAGGCTTTATTAACTTTACAATGTTAAATTAGAAAAAAAATGCAATTGTAGCCCAATCACGTTCCGCCGTGCAACGGAAGAAAAGCTGGCAATTCCTTATATATGAAGATTAAATAATTAATCGGGTAATCCAGTAATAGAGCTTTTAAATCCCCCTAACCCCATACGCATTAAGCTAAGAGATTTTGTCAATTCCCCCTTTAGCTAAAGGGGGATAAAGGGCATAACCATTAAGCTAAGGAATTTTGCCAATTCCCCCTTTAGCTAAACTAATCTTTACCCACAAATTATAGACATTGTAGAAACCAAGTCTTTTCCCTCTTTAGCTAAAGAGGGATTAAGGGAGATTTGATTAAGGTTTCGGATCAAGAGACATTCATAAATATTATTGGCGTTGTAATGAGACGCCAAAATACCTTTATATAGATACATTTAGATATATGGTTTATTTAATCAAATTCCCCCTTCCCCCTTTTAGCTAAAAGGGGGTTATAAATCCTCTATCCACAATGGTTTATAGACTTGTGGGTAAAGATTAGTTTAGCTAAAGGGGGATAAAGGGGGATTTGAGGCGATTTATTTATTACCCGATTATTTTCTTAATCTTCATATTATCTTCAAAAACCAAGCTGGAAGCTTGGGCTACTTTTAATCTAATAGGACATGAGAAAATGAAACTTTTAGAGATGGTCAAAGAAAATGACCAATTGAACTTAAAAGGTTTAGTAGATTCAGGTATCTATGAATCAGAAGATGAGGTCCTTCATGACGCTTTGAATCTTTTTTTGCAAGATCATCCTGATTATAGAAAGAAACTTGCTGTATATAGATATCAAAATGAAGAAATTACTCTTGGTAAAGCCGCTGAGGTCGCTGGCGTTAGTTTAGAAACAATAAAACAAATCTTAGTTGAGAATGGAGTTGAACCAGAATTAGGTCCAGAAACTATCGAAGAAGCCAGACAAGAATGTTTGAATATGAGGAAAATCATTAATGAACGTAATCGTAAATAACACCGTGATCTCGAATTTAGCTTTAGTTGTTGGGTTTGTTAAGAAAACTCATCGGAAATGTATATGTAACTCCAGAAGTGGTAGAAGAAATTGAAAATGGAATTGCTGAAGGATATAATTTTCAAAATAGAGCCATACACTTAATAGAAGAAGGCGAATGGTTGCTGGTGACAGGATTGGAAAACAGCGAATTTGAGATTTATAATGAGTTAGCATCAAAAATGGGTATTGGAGAATATTCTTGTCTTGCTGTAGCTTTGACAAGAAAGTGGTCATTTTTAACAGATGATAAACGTGCAAGAAATTTTGCTACTAAACACAACATCACGTTAAGTGGTAGTTATGGCGTTTTGATTTCAGCAATCGAAAATAATATTTTATCAAAATACGAAGCAAATTTGCTTCTACAAGTAATGAGAAAAAATAAGTATCATTCTCCTTATCCTGACATTGAATCCTATTTTAAACTCGACAAGTAGCAGGCTCTCAAAGAATCTTGCAAAGAATTTTGCAAAGGAAATAGGTAATATTTATGAGAAAAGACAGAGTTAATCTCACAAAAGAGCAAATAACCGACTTCTGCAAAAAGAACCATATCAAAAAGTTTGCCTTCTTCGGGTCCATACTCAGAGATGATTTCCGTCCAAACAGCGATGTAGATGTTTTAGTCGTTTTCGATCGAAGCGTTCCGATAACTCTCTTTGACGTTGCTGGTATGGAAATAGAACTGACAGAAATGATAGGTAAAAAAGTTGATTTGCGGACACCCGGGGATTTAAGCCAATACTTTCGTGATGAAGTTGTAGCAGAAGCAGAGGTGCAATATGAACAAGAATGATATTATCAGGTTAAAGCATATTCTTGACGCATCAAGATATGCAAAATTATTCGCAACAGGACGCGATAGAAAGGATTTAGATAATGATGTAATGCTAACATTCGCTATTACAAAAGCAATCGAGATCATTGGAGAAGCGGCAGCAAGTATCTCAAAAGATACTCGTGAGTAATTATCACAATTTGAATGGAATAAAATAATTTCCATGAGAAACAGGCTGGTACATGTTTATTTTCAAGTAAACTTAGACATTCTTTGGGACACCGTTAAAAAAGACATTCCAAAACTCATAGAAGAATTGGAAAATATCTCAGAGTTAATGTCGCAACTTAATGATTCATTTAATGATAAATCCAGTTCTTAAACGTGACCTAAAATTCAAATTTCGCATCAAAAAGCTGATCCCTGCCATTTTACTACGTTATATCTGCATTGGACTTTTGTTTCTACTTGTTATCTTAGCACGTCTCGGAACAGGGATATTGGCTTTTTTGATTGCAGAAGCTATCACTATATTGCTATTCACATCAGGTAGTATCTGTGATGCCTTTGTCAGCCAGAATGGAAGACGTGATTTTTCTGAGCTTTCTCTAACCCGCATTAAACAAAGAGGCATAATCTTTGGCAAGCTCATCTCATCAAACCTTTATAATTTCATAGTCTTAATAATCTCAGATATTGGAATATTCGCATTTTTGTCTTCTCAAAAGAGATTTGATACGCAGGGTGTTATATATGCTAACCTTGTTCTTCTAACGCTCATGTTTGCTACCGCCATTCTTGCCTTGTTATTCTGCATGATCTTTCGCCGAAATTCATTAGCGTCAATATTTTCTATCTATCTTATCATCATTTTTTTGTTATTTAACGTTATTATAGCAGGACTTTTTATTGAGCGAACTGAGAATCAAAAGGCAAAGGACTTATTAACGAACTCAGCAATTTATGCCAACCCAATTATCATGCTTTCAAGGTCGCTTGGTAAGATTGACCTCATGAGGACAGATTATATGTATAACATAGCGGATGCGATTGTAGGACGTGGGGTTATTTATCCTGATTGGCGCATTTCTTGCGTAATATATCTAGCTGTTTCCTGCCTTTTGCTTGGGGTTGTAATTCTTATATAGAATATTTTAATATTGATTAACCACAAAGAAAAGCTTGACACTTATACCACTTCGATTGTAAAATCTGAGTGTTATTATCAATTAATTATTTAATTTTCATTATTGCATTTTAAGGTGATGAATCACTTTACTACAAATCTAAAATATTAATTTGGTTAATAGTAGGAGGAATTTTGTAATGGAAGAAAGGATATTAAAGACTGATGTTCTCGTCATCGGTGGTGCAGGGGCAGGCTTACGATCTGCCATTGAAGCCAGATCAAACGGCGTAGACGTAATGCTTGCATCAAAAATGCCAGCAGGTGGAGTAAGCTGTACGCAAGTCATAGCTGGATGGATAACTGGCGCCACTCCTGAGAACGAAGATCAGTTGTTCAAGCAGATGGTCTATACAGGCGGATACATAAATAATCAGCGTCTTACCGAAACTTTTGTAAAAGAGGCGATCCACATAATACCGGGATTGAGAGATTTTGGCGTCCCTCTGGAATGGCAATCGGGGGAGACGCCTGATCTGCCGGGATATTATATATCGCCAAAGATCGGTAACAACCCGAAAGGTCACTCACTCCTTCAGCCGATGAGAGAGAAGGCAGAATCTATGGGCGTCAAGATGCTGGATAACGTTGTGATCTCAAGGCTAATAACATCAGATGATGCAATAGTCGGCGCAATTGGCGTTAATCTTGAGTCAAGACAACTGATGATCATATCTGCAAAGTCAATAGTAATAGCGACAGGTGGAGGCGCTTACGCATTTGAGCGAAGCGATAACCCGCCGGGAAGCACTGGTGATGGTTGCTCGTTAGCTTATGGTGCAGGCGCAGAGCTTGTGGATATGGAATTCATATCGCTGAACGTGCCAAGAAACCTGATTCCAGAGATATTTGAAGTCAAGGGTGAACCGCCTGACTCCATAATTGGTCATGGAACAGCGCACTACTTTCTCGGAGGTATCAAGATTGACGAGGAAGGCAAAACTAGCGTCAAAGGACTATTCGCAGGTGGTGAAGTTGCGGGAGGTATACTCGGCGCCGCAAGACTTGGCGGGTCAGCAGTTGCAGATGCCATAGTCTTTGGTGCAATAGCAGGTCATAGCGCAGGTCAATGGGCTAAGAGTGCTGATATGCCTGATCTAAACATGGAACAGGTTCAACAGGAGAGGGAAAAATTCAGACTAATAACTGAAGAAAACAAAGTACCAGCAAAGGAAGCACTTGCAAAACTCAAGTCCATTCTCTGGAGGTACATCGGTCCCGTAAAGTCTAATTACACCTTAAATATGGCTTTGGATATATTGTCAAACATGAAGCCTTTAAGCATCTGTGCTAATGATTCTGATGAACTGCTTGCAGGTATTGAGGCGTCACACATTCTGGAACTCGGTAAAATAATTGCAACAGCTTCATTGATACGGCAGGAGACGAGAGGCAACTTCTGGCGTGCTGATTATCCACAGCCTGATAATAGCAAATGGATCAAGAATATAGTTTTATGGAAAGATAACGAAAATGTAGCGACAAGAATAGATGATGCGGTTATGACAAGACTGAAATCACCAGTTGAACCACCCATAGGCACAGGCTGTTTTTGGTACTCCCCACGAATAGAGATATATTAAAAGGCATTTTTGTGTTACAATATTCTAAGTATTAGTCGAATATTGTGGAACAATCGTATCCAGAAGGAGAAAGCCATGAAACCATTGGATGTTCTTGCAGAAACAGAGAAAAATCGTGTTCGGATCACTGCCATCAAGGCTATGCAAATGAAAAACACAGGTGGACAATCACTGATAAAGATAGAAACTGATGCAGGCATATTCGGCATCGGTGAAGCTGGCGCATCTGGTCCCATGGTACGAGCGCAACTTCGTAACATGGAACCTTTACTCATAGGCAAAGACCCTTTAGATATTCAAGTGCTGTTTGACCGTATGATAAACCTTATGCACCCATACAGAGCAAATATCCCAACTATTAGCGGTGTGGATATAGCACTGTGGGATATAGCGGGTAAGATTCTGAATCGTCCAATATCAAAACTTCTTTCGGGCAGATTCAGAGATGAAGTACCACTATACATCAATACCGGTACAAACATGCTGGATAAATCTGCATGTAAAGACTGGGCGCAGAATCTAAAAGAATCACCTGAAGGCTGGCATACTGTAAAATTCGGATTTGAAGGAGTATTAAATCATAAATCTCCAAAGAGAGAGCTTTATCCCGGTCGCCCATCACAGATGATGACTGCAACCGAACTGAATTTGATCCGTCAGGGATTTGAGAATTGTCGGGAAGCGTTAGGAAATGATATTGATTTCATTGTCCATTGCCATAACGAATGGGACTTACCCAGCGCAATAGGATTGGCGCAAGCTGTTGCAACAAGTAATCCATTGTGGATAGAGGATGCAATGCCTGTGACCTATAATGATAGCTGGAAAGCGCTTAAACATGCTTCACCGGTGCGCATCGAAACAGGTGAGAAATTAGAGTTAGCACGGGAATTTTTGCCATTCATTATAAACGAAGCAATTGACGTCATCCAACCTGATATTGTCTTTGCAGGCGGATTCACGGGCTGTCAAAAGATTGCAGACCTTGCAGGATTATACTATATTCCACTTACAACGCATAACGTCGGTAGTCTTGTTCATAATATAGCTACTATTCATTTTGGCGCATCCACTCGAAACTTTGTCATGACAGAGACTCGCATCAGTCAACTGAAGCTCATTCACGAGATGGGGCAAGAGGAAATTCACGTCCAGAATGGAAAAATCAAAGTGCCAGACGGACCTGGTCTTGGTATAACACTAATCGAGGATGTTTTGAAAGCCAACATGGAGAACGGAGAACCTTATTGGGATTGAGGAGTTGGGGGAATGGCTCTAACTCCTTTTAGCAAAGGGGGTTAGGGGGATTTATTGTAAATTAAGAATTAAGAAAAACTCTTATTTCATAATTCTTAATTTAGGCACTTCGGGATATTCAGTCTAGTTCCGAACTCTGCGGAAGTAAAGAGTGATGAGTGATGTGTGGACTGTTTACTCATTACTGATCACTGATCACTTCCTAACTGGTAGTTTCAGGGCAAGTTTTATTTTAGCTTGCGTCAAAACTACCGCCTACTTTTAACATTAAAGCAGGGGTATCCTTGCCGAAATCGGAGATGAAATTGTTATTTTGCGCATAGGTAAACGAGACGATATTTACAAGTAATTATAATAGGTGGGTAAAAATTATGATACTTTCATCAACAATGATATTTATGGAAATGACTTTAATAGGCATTATCTCTGTTGCTGATAATCAACCATTATCAGGAACTCAACCACTTACGATGCAGGGCGATCTTGCGGCGCAAATGGTCGCTGGTATTGACAAATTCTTTATGCAGGAGATTGATAAAGCTGTTGCTAAACGTGAATCGCACTGGAATCGTGATTTTTCTTCTCATGAAAAATACGTCGCATCCGTAGAACCAAATCGCAAGCGTTTTCAGAAGATCATCGGTGCAGTTGACCCTCGTGAGAACGTCTCTATGCAATTATTGGCAACTACCTCTCAATCAGCGCTGGTTGGCGAAGGCGCAGGTTACAAGGTCTTTGCTGTGAGATGGAATGTCTTGAAAGGCGTTGATGCTGAGGGATTGTTACTTGAACCAGATAAACCCGTTGCAAATGTAATTGTTTTACCCGATTGTGATTGTACGCCTGAGATGCTCGTTGGATTAATGCCCGGTATTCCAGAGGAGTCTCAATATGCTCGCAAGTTGGCTGAGAGCGGATGTCGTGTTCTTGTACCAACGCTTATTGATCGTGGTGACAAATTCTCTGGCATACCTGAGCTTGGTATGATGACAAATCAACCGCACAGGGAGTTTATATATCGTGCTTATTATGAACTTGGCAGAAATATAATCGGTTATGAGGTACAAAAAGTTCTTGCAGGTATTGATTGGTTCTCTGATGAACGTAATGGACTACCGATTGGCATCATGGGTTATGGTGAAGGTGGATTGATCGCTTTCTATTCTTCGGCAGTGGATACACGGATTGATGTAACTGTTGTCTCTGGATATTTTCAACCGAGAGAGAAAGTCTGGCATGAGCCTATATATCGCAATGTGTGGTCTATGCTATGCGAATTCGGTGACGCTGAGATCGCAAGTCTGATTGCCCCTCGTTCATTGATAGTAGAAGCCTGTCGTCATCCTGAAGTCTCTGGACCGCCTGAGCCTGAATCTGGTCGAAGTGGGACAGCCGCACCCGGTGTAATAACAACTCCATCTTTTGAATCAGTAGAATCCGAATTTAACAAAACAAAGAATTTAGTGGCTAAACTTAATCATCCTGCTCCGTTTGATCTGGTTAAAAGTGAAAATCCCGGATATAATGATACTTTGACAATATTTTTGAGTAAGTTAGGAACTAATCTAAAACCCGATCAATCAAATTCTACAAAAAGCCATTTACCGACTTCTTTTGACTCATTAGTACGCCTGAAACGTCAATATCAGCAATTAGTGGATCATACTCAATATCTTATGCGTGAGGCTGAATTCAAGCGTACTGAATTCTGGTCAAAAGCTGATGCTTCCAGCGTTGAGGCATGGTCAAAAAGCACGGAATGGTATCGTGATTATCTTAATAACGAAGTCATCGGATGTTCTCCTTTGCCGAATGTGACTATTAATCCAAGAACAAGGTGTATTTATGAGACGGATAAATTCAAAGGCTACGAGGTTGTTCTGAACGTATATCCCTCTGTTCTTCCGTTACTCGGCGGAACGAGAGAAGTTTTTGCTTATGGTATACTTTTAGTGCCGAAAGACATTAAAGATGGAGAACGTCGTCCGGTAGTCGTCTGTCAGCATGGGCTTGAAGGAAGACCGCAGGACGTTGCTGATCCATCAGTAAACAATGAAGCATATCATCAATACGCCTGCAAACTTGCAGAACAAGGTTTTATAACTTATGCGCCTCAGAATCCTTATATAGGCATGGATAACTTCCGTGTACTGATACGCAAGTCACATCCTTTGAAACAATCACTTTATTCAATCATTGTTCGTCAGCATGAGAGAACGATAGAATGGTTATCAACGCTGTCATTTGTAGATAAAGAGCGAATAGCATTTTATGGATTAAGCTATGGTGGAAAGACAGCGATGAGGATACCAGCCCTCGTGAAAGGATATTGCCTGTCTATATGCTCTGCTGACTATAACGAATGGATATGGAAAAACGTCTCTGTACGACATGCTTACAGCTACATGAACACTGGCGAATATGATATGTATGAGTTTGATCTTGGCAATACTTTCAACTACGCAGAATTAAGCTGGCTGATCTGCCCCAGACCGTTTATGGTTGAGCGCGGACATCATGATGGGGTTGCCCCGGATGAATGGGTCGCTTATGAATATGCTAAAACAAGACGGCGCTATGATTTACTGGGCATCGGTAATCTTACTGAGATGGAAGTTTTTAACGGACCACATACCATAAATGGTGTTGGAACTTTTGAATTCCTCCAACGTCATCTGAACTGGCAAAAATGACGTAGGGATTGAAGAGTGGTTTTTCCAAATTTTACAATGCCCTTATAACAAAACGAGGTGAAATTATGATCAAAGAAATAGCTCAACTGAAAAGCAGAGATTTTGGTTCTACAAATGGAGGTTGGGCTTATGATGCCTATCCAGAACTTGAAACGCTTGATGCTGGCAAATGTATAACTATTGCGGATATAAAAGGTCCCGCCATAATAACTAATATTCACTCGACTCAACATTTTATACATGATGACAAACTATCTGAGGATGAGCGCAAAGCTTTAACTACACGTGGAATTATACTTGAAATTTATTATAATGATATAAAAGTACCAGCGGTTCGTGTCCCTCTTGGTGATTTCTTTGCTGATGGATGCGGTGGTAAGGCAACGCATTTTAGCACGCCTTTTGTTGAGAAAGCTCCTGAGTCATATAATTGCTTTATCCCTATGCCTTTTGAGAAATCCGCCCGTGTAATGCTTAGGAACGAGACAGCTTATAATCTGGGAAATTATAGTTTTGTTGAATTTGAGCGATTACCATCTTGGGAAGGCGATCTTGGCTATTTTCATGCGACATGGAAAAGATTCGCATTTCAATTACACGGTGAAACTGATCAGCACTTTTTTCACGTTGATGGTTGTGGTCACCTACTAGGGCGTTCGTGGAGTGTTTGCACTGATGAGCCTTTTTTCAAAGGTTTTCACTTCGTAATGGAGGGAAATAACGAGATACGGATTGATGAAGAACTATTCCCAAAAGCCGATTATCTGGGAACTGAGGACTCATTTGGATTCAGTTGGGGATTCAGACAAGTATTTATCGGATTATATAACGGTATCAACTTTGTTCAGCCTGAGACTCCATCTATGTTGAGCATCTACCGATTTCGTAATCTTAATGTGATCAGATTTGAAAAAAGCCTTGATCTACGAATTGACTGGTCTAATGAATGGACGGACAATGAGAATTTTCAAAAAGAAATTACTGCGTTAAAAGCAAAAGACCATGGATGGCTTGATTACGCAACGACTTATTATTGGTATCAGGAATCTGTCGGGTATGAACATGAGCCATTAATAACTTTGGATAAAAGGGTGAAACCGATTCTTCATCCAAATGAGATTTAGATAAAGAATCTGGAACAAATAAAAATATGCACATAAGGGATTATAATAACTTGGAGAAATAAAGTCAATAACCCCACGCATAAAACCTGTTTTATTTTAGCTTGTGTCAAAACTACCGCCTACTTTTAACATTAAAAAGGAGAAGGCAATTTCTCCCCGTGCCTAAAAAGGTGACGCGTCACGCGTCACTTTCTTAAATGCAGGGGTATCCTTGCCGAAATCGGAGATGAAAGGGTTGTTTGGGTTATTACCTACGCCTTATAATAATGATCTGGAAATACATACTGATGATCTAAAGAGGGTTGCTAATTTCTGCTGTGAATCGGGACAACACGGTATTGTATGGCCCGTAATGGTGGGAGAATATTTTTATTTGGGAGAATCGGAACGCATAGCAAATCTTGATGCTGTATTAGAAGAAGTCAATGGAAGATTACCCTTAGTTTTTGGCTGTTCGGGTGTTTCTATACTTCAGAGTGTGATGTTTGCCAGAGCGGCGCAGAAGGCTAAAGCTGATGCAGTGATCGCTATGGCGCCAGCCTCCGCGGGATCGAATCTGGCGATTGATATGTTCCACAGGATGGCAAACGTATTCGATGGTCCCATAATCATTCAGAATTCTGGTGGTAACTCCCCTCTTAGTGGCGATCAAATCTCAAAGCTAATTGATGATGTGCCGAATATTCAGTATGTGAAAGAAGAAAGGTTCCCGGGTCCTTCACATATTGCAGAAGTGAAAAAACTGGCTGGTCATAAGCTCAAAACGATATTTGGTGGGTCGGCTGGAAGGCAGATGCCTGCTGAAATCACTCGTGGCGCTAATGGATGTATGCCGGCGTGTGAGTTAGGTGACGTTCTTGCAAAGGTATTTGAGTTATGGTGGGCTGGAAATGAAGCGGAAGCTCGTGATCTTCATACCCGTGTGCTTCCTCTTCTTGATCTTGAAAATCATCCATTTATGCGCTACATGCTCAAACGCAGAGGAGTTTTCACTTCTCTTGCAGAAAGAGCGCCACAAAGACCATTGGATGCAGAGGATAAACGTGAAATATCCATACTGCTGAAAGCTGTTGAAAATGATCTAAACGGATTTCCATTTGGATATGAGTGAATTACCTCATGCCTAATGAATGTTAAAAAATTAATCGGGTAACATTAGAGGGCAAATTGTGGTATCATTTTAAGAGTGAAAAACTTTATGTGTTTGACAACCGAAAAGTGACCCATTTGATCTTCTAAAAGTGTACCACCCTGCCCTAATGCACTCGTCAGGCGTGGGTCACCAAACACTTCCATCCATTCCGCAAACGCTAGGTTTGTCGTTATGATCAATGAACCTCGCTGGTATCTTTGACTGATGAACCCAAAAAGCATCTGCGCTCCGCTCTGACTGAACGGAACAAATCCTAACTCATCAGATGAAGCGTATAGCATGGATACTGCTCTGAAGGCAATGGAAGCAACTGTGGCTTTTCGACAGTCATTGCCTGTCCTATGGTCATCTCCATACCACGAAGTTGTCTTGTTCCCTCAGCAAGACATTTCTCCAATAGCATACTGTTAAGTTCATCCCAACTATCACATTCCGGTATAGGAACCAGCCAGTTACGACGAGAGTAACCAACCAATCCTTCCACCAATCCCTTCTCATGAGCCTGACGGACATTGCAGAAACGACTTTCGAATTTACCTGAAAATGACGGATTATCTTCATAAAACTAGCTTCTCGCTTCTAAGTGTTTGTAAAAAAATAAATTTCCATTCATGAAAGAGCACTATCTATCAGAGATGAGAAGTGATATAATTTCATATAGACTTTAGATTCCACAACCACGAAACTCTTTGACCAATTGGAGATGCCAATGTTCGCAATCAAGATTCATGTCTGTCAATGCCCCCATTGCCAACAAGAAGCATTTCATCAAGACAAGAAGCTTCATCATCAGATGAATCTGTTCCTGAATCGTCTGGATGAGCAGCAACGCCGATGGTATGTAGTCATGGAATCCAACCGAATGGATACAGGAATTGGTTTGGTAAGCCACTACGCACATTTGACGCAATGTTATCTTACATATGCTATGATCAATTTTCGTGTTACTTTCAATAGTTCTTAATGCTTACTCGCTATGGGTTCATAAATAAAAGCATTGAAAGGATTGTTTCAAAATGAATTTTCGATGGATTTCAGACAGGATACTAACAGATATTAGTTCAATCTTGAATCAGGCTGATGATGAAAAGGTATTGAAACTGGTTGAAGCAATACTATCATCAGAAAGGATTTTTCTCACTGGATTAGGCAGGTCTGGTCTGGTTGCACGTTCTTTTGCTATTCGTTTGATGCACCTTGGGTTTAAGGTACTCATCGTCGGTGAAGCGACAACCCCTGCCATAAAAAAAGGTGATCTTTTGGTTGCGATCTCTGGCTCTGGAGAGACAGCGATAGTTAAACACATAGTCTCGAAAGCAAAAGAACTTGGTGCAGTTATATTTTTGATAACGTCAAAAACCAATACAAGCATAGGAGAAATATCCGATCAGGCACTTATACTTCCAGAGATAGAAAAACCAATATTACCTTTAAAATCAGCCTTTGAAGCAGTAACGTATATTCTCCTTGATGCGGCTATTATCATGATAATGCAAAAGACAGGTGTAACATCACAAGAGATGATGGAAAGACACAGTAATTTAGAGTAAATATGAGATTTGCAACAGCGTTGCAGGAAAAAGGGGATTAAAAATGCAGGAACTTCCAATGCGTGTTGGTCTGGGTCAATTCAATGAACTAAATGAGGAACGCTTGAGCTTTATCAAGCAAATTGGCGTGAACGACGTCATTATTCATTATCCAAGACTGCCGGGGGATAAACGATGGGAATATGATGATATACTGAATTTACGCAAGCAAGTTGAGGATTCGGATTTAAGAATGGGTGCGATTGAGAACGTCCCAACACACTTTTATGACAAGATCATGCTCGGGTTGCCCGGTCGTGAGGAACAACTCGAAAACATGAAGTGGACGATCTCTAATATGGGCAAGGCTGGTGTTCCGATCTTCGGTTATCACTGGATGCCAAACTCCGTCTGGCGAACACCAAACGAATCTGTCAGGGGCGGTGCAATGGCGACAGCCTTTGACTACGAACTTGCAAAAGATAAGCCTTTGACGCATGGACGAATATATACTGAAGAAGAAATCTGGGATAACTATACTTATTTCATCAAAGGGATAATACCAGTTGCGGAAGAATCAGGAATTAAACTGGGCATACATCCTGATGATCCACCAGTCGAGTCACTTGGTGGAGTTGCTAGAATTTTCAGGAATTTTGAGAATTTTAAGAAGGCGATGAAGATTGTTGATAGTCCGTGCCATTGTCTTGAATTCTGTCAGGGAACATGGGCTGAGATGGGCGAGGACGTTTATTCGGTGATCCGATATTTCGGTGGAGACAAAATTCTATATGTTCATTTCAGGAACGTCATAGGATCAGTTCCAAAATTCAAGGAGTCGTTTATTAACGAAGGCGATGTTGATATGTATAAAGCCATTAAGGTATATAAAGAAGTTGGCTTTAAGGGTATACTTATTCCCGATCACGTTCCACACATGACTATTGACATACCATGGGCATATATGGGACGTGCTTATGCTGTTGGTTATATTTCAGCCTTATTGCAAGTGGTAAACAGTGATGAGTAAAACAGAATAATCATAATTCATGAAAAAAACACGGAGACACAGAGGCACGGAGAGAACTTAGAAAGTATGAAAGATGAGTGATGAAGGATGAAACTGTAATATTCGTTTCTTCTTTTTCATTCTTCATATTTTCGCCTTCATTTTTTTCTCCGTGCCTCTGTGTCTCCGTGTTTATATTCTTTTTATTTCTATAACTGAAAAACTCGTAATATTAATAAAAAATCTTTAACTATCAGGAGGAAATAACATGGATGCGTTAGAAGCGATTTTGTCGAGGAGAAGTATTCGCAGGTATACAGATAAGCCTGTTTCTGATGAAACAGTAAAAGAATTGCTAGATGCGGCGATGAGTGCGCCATCTGCTGGCAACGAACAGCCATGGCATTTTGTTGTTATCAGAGATCGTCAGATACTCAACGAGATTCCAAAGATACACCCTCATTCTGGAATGTTAAAAGAAGCACCGTTGGCTATACTCATCTGCGGAGATGAAAGTTTACAGAAATATCAGGGCTACTGGGTTCAAGACTGTTCAGCCGCTACGGAAAACTTGCTAATTGCTATTAATGCAAAGGGATTAGGCGGTGTATGGCTTGGCGTCTATCCAATTGAAGATCGGGTTATAGGTATACGTAAACTTCTGGGTATGCCTGAGAACGTCATTCCGTTTGCTTTGATCTCAATGGGTTATCCTGCTGAACAAAAGCCATCTACTAACCGATATGACGAATCTCGTGTTCATCATGATAAATGGTAACAGTCACACGACTTTTTCAGTTAGCAAAAGGATATAATTCAGGAAAAAACACGGAGACACAGAGGCACGGAGAGAACATAGAAAGTATGAAGGATGAAGCTGTAATTCTCGTTTCTTCTTTTTCATCCATCATCCTTCTGCCTTCATCTTTTTTCTCCGTGCCTCTGTGTCTCCGTGTTTAATTTCCTTTTTATTTCTATAAGTGAAAAACTCGTAACAGTCATCACTAAATGGGGAGAACACTTATGTTCTCCCATACTCCATATCTCTGTTTTCTAAATTTAACAGTTTCATTGAGTTGATTGGAGGATGCAAATATGAAGCTATTGATAATATCGCTTGTTTTTACGCTAAACCTTGCTGGAAGGAATAAAGAGTAATGTATGCAAAATATTCAAAACCTGTATGTTTGGTAGTTGGGTTAAAATTAAAAATGATATTTTTCTGCTTTATGATTCTCTGTGTTGTGGCTTCTGGAAACATATTAGCCGCAAGCTATGTTGTTGACAGCCTGGGAGATATTGATAATGGATTGGGATATACCTCTGGTAATGGCACAAATACTTTGAGGAAGTGCATTCGCCTAGCCAATACTAATGTTGGTCCTGATACTATCACCTTTAGTGTATCTGGCACAATAAGCGTTGGATCATCTTTACCTTATATAACAGATAACGGAACAATAATAGATGCAAGCTCTCAATGGTCGGGTATATGGCCTGGTGGATCATCGAAAGTAATTTTAAATGGAGGAAATGTTGCACATGTGGGACTTGTGATTAATGGTGCAAGTAATTGTATAATTTATGGACTATTTATAACAGGTTTTAAAACCAACGGAATTGAGATTAACAATCTTGCCAAAAATAATATTATAGGTGGTTCATTAAACGGTAATAGGAATATTATATCTGGGAATAAATGCGGTATTTATATAGCTGATTCAGGCACAAATAACAATCAAGTGAAAGGCAACTACATTGGCACTGATGCAAATGGAACTGCTAATCTAGGGAATTCATTTGGTGGCGTTTACATTATCTCTGGTCCACAAGACAATGTAATAGGCGGATCAACACCAAATGAAAGGAACATAATATCCGGAAATGGGTATGGTGTTGCTATTCATGGTCACAATACGAATAGCAACCAGGTAAAAGGTAACTACATAGGCACTGATGTGACTGGAACTGTTGATCTGGGAAACTCACGGGATGGTGTTGTCATTGGTTACGGGGCACAAGACAATGTAATCGGAGGTACAACACCAAATGAAAGGAACATTATATCTGGGAATAATGCAAATGGTATTGATATTGATGGTCACAATACGAATAGCAATCAGGTAAAAGGTAACTACATAGGCACTGATGTGAATGGAATTGCTGATCTGGGAAACTTAGTGTATGGTGTTGGTATTGGTGATGGATCACAGACCAACACCATAGGTGGAACATTGCTTGGGGATGGCAACATTATAGCCTTTAATAAACTAGCCGGAGTAAAGGTGGATGGTTCCAGCACAGACTTCAACACTATATCCCATAACTCAATCCATGACAACGTGGGATTAGGTATAGACCTTGTAAATAGTGGGAATGACGAAATACCAGCGCCAATTGGTACAAGCAATCTATCTGGCATGAACCTTAATATAACAGGAAATGAAGCAGGTGCAAACGCCACAGTAGAGGTGTTCAAAGCAGATTCTTTTGCAATCGCCGAGGGCATGTTGTATTTAGGAAGCCTGACTGCTGATGGAAACGGCGACTTCACAGGCGCTATAGATGTTACGGGTAAGGGTGTTTCTGCTACTGATCCTATCGTATTAACCACAACTCATACGGATGGAAATACATCAGAATTCCAACTTGCTTTACCACCAATTTCAATTGATCTTACAAATAAAATGACTGCACTTGGTTATGAAATAAAAAAAGAAGATTTAGGAACTATAAATCAGGGTCAGATTTCACCTCAATATACCTTCAATAATGACACGGTTCAGAATATCGCTTTTGGTCTGAATTGGGCTGGCAGTATCCTAAAGCTGTCAGTATATAAACCAAATGGCTCATTATTCAAAGAAGATCAAGGAAGCCCGCCTGTGATAATCGAAGTACCAAATGCTGAAATAGGTGATTGGAAATATACCATAACAGGAGTTGACGTACCCAATAATGATTATCCATATGCTGTTCAAGTAGGAATACTGAAAACATCCACTAACATATCCCTCAAATCAGGTTGGAACATGATCTCATTCCCCGGAACATTGAATGACCCATCAGTAGATGCGCTGATACCACAAGGTTCAAACATAATCCCACCATTCTATACTTATGATCCATCAAACTTCAGCTATAAAGGGGTAACTGAAGTGAAACCCGGTGAGGGATACTGGGCATTAACCATTGCAGATGAATCTCTGCCTGCTAATATTACACCAGTTACAAATATTGTGCTGAATCTCAAACCCGGTTGGAACATGATAGGCGGTGTAAATGGAAATGTTGGCTTCGCTAACCCTCAGGATAATCCTGAGGGTTCTGTCATACTACCCATATACACATACAATCCCGCTAGCTTTGGATATGAAGATAAAACAAACATAGAGTCTGGTAAGGGTTACTGGGTTCTTGCTATTCAGGATTGCACTCTAACGCTGAACTCAAATGCAGCGCCTCCCAGAAATAATGCAATCAAAACTTACGCAACTAAACCAGACTGGATAGTGCCAGTTCAGGTCATCACAGGCAAAGGTATAAAAGAGATAGCATTGGGTGTTCAGTCAGGCGCAAGCGATAACTTTGATCCATACATGGACATCGCCATGCCACCAAAGGCAAGTATGCTATTAATTCAACCAGAGGCGTCATTCCTTATAGATAGCCGTCTTGTGAATCGTCTTAGCAGAGACATAAGGAAAAATGATACTAATGTCACCTGGAATATGGAAGTAGAGAGCAATGGAGGAGATACAGAACTAACGTGGAATATATCATCATTACCCATAGACAAGGATATGTCATTACAGTTTTCTGGCACAGAGATAGACATGAGAGTACAGAAAGGTATAAAGGTTCCGTCTGGAAAGCACATTATAGCTATAACGTTAAAAGACAGAGTACCGACAAAGACAGAAGCCTTCCAGAACTACCCCAACCCATTCAATCCCGACACATGGATACCATATCAGTTGTCAGAAGCGGGAGTGGTAGTCATTAGTATATATGACGTTAGTGGTAGTCTAGTCAGAAGACTGGATTTGGGACATAAGGAAGCAGGGATATATGCCAGCAGAGAAAAGGCGGTTCACTGGGATGGCAGAAATGAAGCAGGAGAACGAATATCATCAGGCGTGTATTTCTATCAGATTCAGTCAGGCAAATTTTCTAAGGTTATGAAGCTGGTAATGCTCAAATGAAGGCAACAGATATTGAAGAAAGATATTAACTTTGAGATTTTCAGTAAGTATTTACTCAAACTGATTGGAGGATGCAAAGATGAAGCTATTGATAATATCGCTTACTTTTACGTTAATATTTCCAATACTGATATACGCTTTTGATGATGATTTTAATGATGGAAATGCTGATGGCTGGCTTGTAGCGGCAGGGAAATGGGAAGTAACTAATGGTGAATACCATGCGCCTGAACAAGTTAATGCGGCGCCATACCCCTTGACTTTTATTCTTGATGGAAAAGAGTTAAGTGAATTTACCATGAAAGCAAAAGTGAGGAATGACAAATTCCATACCACAATGAACCAGTCACATGCAGGATTTGCTTTTGGCATGGATAGCAAAAATACGGGCTATGTCCTTTATTTCAGGTTTCATAAAGGAGTGAAATGTGCAGATGTGGCTTCATTAGTTCTCAGGTATGCAATCGAGAACTGTACTAAAGGCTTTGATCCTAATGCTGACGTTGCTGAGGGATGTGGTGTATTCGAAGCAGGAGATAAAGAGAAATGGCATATTCTTGAGGCACAAGTGAATACGAAAAATGGAACGCTAAAAGCTTGGGTAGATGGAAATCAGGCACTAGATATAGATATAAAGCTGACTCCCGGCAAAGTTGGATTGTGGGTCGCTGATATTGGCGCCGCAAGCTTTGATGACGTATCCATCATTGGACCCGGACTGGCAGTGAAATCTGATGGTAACATATCTACTACATGGGGTGATGTTAAAAATAAAAATTAACTATTTATGTAATCGTTAAAAAATACATAAACGTTCTAAAAACAACCCCCTGACCCCCTTTTTTAAGGGGGAATAAATCGAGTCGACATCAACATTCCCCCTTAAAAAAGGGGGTCAGGGGGTTGTGAAAAACGTTGAAATACTGTGTCAAAATGGCATTTTTTAACGATTACATTTATCAGGAGTTGATTAGATGCCTGAAAAGATTCTCGTTGTTGACGATCAAGAAGAAATTAGAAATCTACTTGCGGATGTTCTTCGCAGACGTGGTTCAGTACCAACGATGGCAGTGTGTCCAGAGGATGCTCTGGAGATGCTCGGGAACCCGTCAAACGATTTTGACCTTGTGATATTGGATTATGACTTTGGGCAGAAGATGAATGGTCTCGAAGCCCTTACCAAAATCAAGAAGCTAAAACCAGATCAGACGGTCATAATGCTGACAGGTAAAGGGTCAGTGCCTCTTGCTGTTGAAGCCATAAAAAAGGGGGCAAGTGACTTTGTTGAAAAAGATTTCTATATTGAAGATCATCTTGAAGTCAGTCTTCAGAGACTCAATAACCTGTTTAATCTTTATGCTACCAACAAGGAACTTCGTCAGGAGACAGAATATTATCGCAACGAACTAAAAGAACGCTACAACATTGTTGGTGATTCGCCCAAGATTAAAGACGTTCTTCAACAAGTAAAAGGTATCTCTTCTATACCTCGTCCTGTATTGATACGTGGTGAGCGTGGAACAGGCAAAGAGCTAATAGCGGCGGCAATCCATCAAAGCGGGATAAGGAAAAAAGGACCATTCATTACTATCAACTGCGCCGCATTAGCTGAGGGTTTGCTTGAATGTGAGTTGTTTGGTCAAGAAGAAAACGCCTTCACTGGATCAGCTTTCAGAGAAGGGAGATTTGTATTAGCAAACAAAGGCACACTTTTTCTTGACGAGATCGGTAATATGTCGTACGAATTTCAGGCAAAGATACTGCGAGTTATTGAATATCAGCAGTTTGAGCGTGTTGGCGGGGAAAAGACGATTAAAGTAGATGTCCGAATAATCGCCGCAACAAACGCCAATATTGAAAAGAACATGAAGGAAGGAAAGTTCAGGGAAGACCTTTACGACAGGTTAGCATTTGAAACGATATGGGTTCCACCATTAAGAGAACGCAAAAGCGATATTGAACCGTTATGCTATCACTTCATGAAGAAACTATCAGAGGAGATACCCGGCGTCAAACCCAAAAGACTATCACCAGAAGCTTTATCATTAATGATGGGATATGACTGGCACGGTAACATCCGTGAGCTTAAATACATGATTGAGCGCATAACGTACAAACTCGATGGTGACACTATCTTCCCTCATCATCTCCCCGAAGAAATAAGGTTACACAGCGAAACTGCTGATATTGACGGTGAAACATACCAAGAGAAATTGGATAGCTTCCAGAAAAAGCTGATCCTTTCAGCATTGCAGGATTCAGGTGGAGATTCTAAGCGTGCCTCTGAGAAATTGGGTATGGAATATAGTATTTTTAGTGGGTTATATAATAAATTCACTAAGACTTACCCATCTCTTTAAACAGGTTAGCCATCTCTATTGCAGACATAGCGGCGTCTGATCCCTTATTGCCTGATTTTGTTCCTGCGCGCTCAATCGCCTGCTCGATATTCTCAGTAGTTATCACACCAAAGATAGTCGGAACACCTGTTTTCATTCCAACTTGCGCTATGCCTTTTGATGCTTCTGCCGCTATGTAATCAAAATGTGGTGTCGCTCCCCTTATGAGTGCGCCGAGGCATATTACAGCATCATATTTTTTGCTTGATGACATTTTATCTGCGGTAATCGGTATCTCAAATGAACCGGGAACCCATGCGATATCAATATCATCATTATTTACACCATGACGCTCTAGCGTATCAATAGCGCCACCCAGTAATTTTGACGTTATAAATTCGTTGAATCGGCTGACGACAATACCGATCTTCAGTCCTGTACCTATCAACGTTCCTTCATATAGCTTAACCATTTTTCAATAACTCCTCTTCGTATTCCCAATTAAATACGTGTCCCATTTTCTTTTGTTTTGTCTGTAAGTATTGTATATTAGCCTCGTTTGGTGGAATTTCAATAGGAACTCTCTCAACAACTTCCAGCCCATAACCTGCAAGAGCGGCAATCTTACGTGGATTATTAGTCATCAAGCGTATCTTGTGCAATCCAAGATCAGCGAGTATCTGCGCACCGATACCATAATCTCTGAGATCGGGTTTGAAGCCAAGTTCCACATTAGCCTCGACAGTATCAAGCCCATCATCCTGAAGCATGTATGCACGCATTTTATTTGTAAGACCGATACCTCTGCCTTCTTGATTCATGTAAACGATAACGCCATTGCCTTCTTCCTGAATCATCCGCATAGCCTCATCTAATTGTTCACCGCAATCGCAGCGCAGGGAATGGAAAGTATCACCAGTCAGGCATTTGGAATGAACACGCACCAAAACAGGCACATTCTCAAAAAACTCGCCTTTGGTAAGAGCAATGTGAACTTCATTGTCAACATGGCTTTCATAAGCATATATTGTAAAATCACCGAATCTTGTTGGTAATTGTGCTGATGCCATACGCTTAACCAGTTTTTCATTTTTTCTGCGATATTGAATAAGGTCAGCCACTGTTGCTATTTTAAGCCCAAATTTTTCGGCAAATGGCATTAAGTCAGGCACTCTTGCCATCGTACCATCATCATTCATGATTTCGCATACCACACCAGCAGGATACAGTCCAGCAAGTTTTGTCAGATCAACAGACGCCTCTGTATGACCAGCCCGAACTAAAACGCCTCCTTCTCTAGCCCTGAGCGGAAAGACGTGTCCGGGTTTCATAAAATCTTCAGGCTTGGAATCAGGGTCAATGAAAGTTTTTATAGTGAGCGCGCGATCATAAGCCGATATACCAGTGGAAGTCTTTTCCTTTGCATCTATTGAAACGGTATATGCAGTGCTTAAATGTGCCGTACTACCTGAAACCATAGGACATAACCGCAATTCATCAAGCCTTTCGCCTGTTGCGGAAAGGCATATCAAACCTCTTCCGTTTTTTGCCATGAAGTTAATCGCTTCAGGGGTTATTTTTTCAGCCGCCATCACGAGATCGCCTTCATTCTCTCGATCTTCGTCATCAACAATTATTACCATCTCGCCATTCTTTATAGCTTCAAAGGTTTCTTCTATATCATTGAAATCTATTTTCCCATTCGCTGCATAAGCCATAATTTTTCCATCTCTTTCTATTTACTATTGACAATTCACAATATTTTGTGTACAGTTATTTACTGTAGACGATAACCAAGTCTACACTAGGGCTGGGATAGCCCGAAGTTACGCTCGTGGAGAGGGGAGTCCCTCAGTTTCGCTGAGTAGCCCTTCGTTGAAGCAAGAAGCCTCCGCATTATGAAGGTTAAGAAAATAATCGGGTAATAGCTAGAAATGGATTCCCGTTTTCACGGGAATGACAAACACACGCAAAATGTCATTCCCGTGAAAACGGGAATCCAGAAACCCACGATAATTTTATTACCCGATTAATTATTTAATGCTCATCAGGCACGGGGAGGAATTGCCTTCTCCTTTTTAATGTTAAAAGTAGGCGGCAGTTTTGACGCAAGCTAAAATAAAACTTGCCCTGAAACTACCAAAACAGGTTATGATCAAACTCGGTTTCTAACCGATCAAATAAGCAGTCTTCGCCAATGTTATAGGACAGTTTGTGTGTAGACAGCACCGTTCCTTCCCCTCAGAACTTTTAACCATCTACCGCAGAGTTCGGAACTAGACTGAATATCCCGAAGTGCCTATAAAGCTTTCGCTATTTGCCCCTAACGTAGTCGTTTACGACTTAGGCTAAGTCAACAAGAGTTGCGTCTAAGTTTCAACGCAAGCCTCCGCATTATGAGCATTAAATAAATAATCGGGTAATCCAGCAATAGAGCTTTTAAATCCCCCTAACCCCCTTTTTCAAAGCTTATCTTTACCCACAATTCGTGGATATTGAGGAATCAAGTCTTTTCCCTCTTTAGCTAAAGAGGGATTAAGGGAGATTTAATTAAGGTTTTCGGATCAATAGATACTCAAAAATATCAATTGCGTTATTGGTAATATGCCGAAATACCTTTGAATAGATTCATTAATATTTAGTTTAATTAATCAAATTCCCCCTTCCCCCTTTTAGCTAAAAGGGGGTTATAAATCCTCTATCCACAATGGTTTATAGACTTGTGGGTAAAGATTAGTTTTTCAAAGGGGGAATGGCTTTAACTCCCCCCTTTAGCAAAGGGGGTTGTGGGATTTGAGGCGATTTATTTATTACCCGATTAATTATTTAATCTTCATTATGCGTGGGGTTATTGACATTCTCATCACTCATTACTTTTACAAAAATCCGTGTGTTTTTAGAAAATCCTCATCAATCTCTTTTTTTTCTCCTTGAAACATTAATCGCTCAACGTATCTTGCGAGCATGTCTGCCTCTATGTTAACCCTATCACCGACCTGTTTTAATCCCAGAGTCGTATTTTCTTTACTAAATGGGATTAGTGATACCTGAAAGCTGTTGTCTGTAACGTCTGTTACTGTCAGACTAACGCCATCCACGCATACGGAGCCTTTGACTGCTATGTATCGCACAAGGTCAGATGATACTGCGACATTCATAAGTGTGGCGATACCTTCTGGAACAAGTGAAACAATCCTGCCAACCTCCTCAACGTGACCTGCGACTATATGACCGCCAAGCCTGTCAGTTGGGCGCAGTGATCGCTCAAGATTGACATTATCGCCAGATTTCAATGTTTCCAGATTCGTCCTTCGCATAGTCTCAGCCATAACGTCAGCAACAAAGCCATTATCAGACCTTTTCGTGACCGTCAGGCACGTTCCATTTACTGATATGCTATCGCCAAGTTTGCAATCATCCAGAATCTTCTTTGCGCTGATAGCAATTTTGCATGACGTTGCGGAACGCTCAATATTTGATATAATGCCTATTTCTTCGATAATTCCTGTAAACATCTATATAATACACATTCTCCTGTCATTTTAACCTAATGCTAACTAGCTTTAACTGAAACTAATGATAATTCGGCACTTTCGCCAGTTGATTCATTAATCATTAAAAGCTTTCCTGTATCACCGATCTGTAATTGTTCATTTGCATTTAACAGTTCAATTCCGTAAATACTTCCATCTGAAGCTATATCAATAATGAGTTCGTCGCTTATCTGAATAGAATCTACCTCTGTTTGCTTTAATAACCAACCAATCGTTACCTTTCTTTTTCGCTTCTGACTTTAGCTTACCTCTCCTTACTGCGGCTACTGAATCAGGTACTCGTATTGCCAACATTCGACATTCATATCGCTCATTAAAGCCTAGATATACCTTGCGATCTAGCGTGTATATATCTGTTTTACAGTATTTCTCTAAAAAGTCAACCAAATCTCATCTTCTACCTTCCTCATCATAAAGACCATAAGAAGACTTCACTTTTGACAAATGATATACGCCATCAATGTTAAGCTTTGAATACTCTTTCAATGAGGTGTATCCCAAGTCTCTTAACCACAACGAACCTCTCTTAACAAGCCAACCGGCATGTTTAACACATATAAATCACTAAATTTCCATGTCATCTAGTTCTTTGGCAATGATAGCACGATCAAAGAGTTCATCAAGCTGATCTACCTGTTTAATTGACCTGATCCTATCTACAAGTGGTTCTGATACTACGCCAAATCTAATTTTCAGTAATCTGATCAAGTCATTCTGTTTTGTTGTTATTGTACCAATCTCAATTCCTTCCTCGATTAATTCTTGTGCAATCGTTTTTCCCATTTCATTAATCTCCTCTTTTCTATTTTTTTCACTAACATTGTTCTCAACAATCTTTACAAATTCAACTCGTTCCTTCTTTTCACGACGATTATATATTAGCGTTATTAGAAACCACATCAGCTTTTCCCAATTTGCTTTCTCATTCGGTGGCATCTGTTCAAGATGACTAACTACCAATCGCAATGTATCCTCAAATTCCTCTGACTTTGCATCTTCTTTTTGAAGCAAACGCAATATCCATCCGAAAGGATGATCATGTTCTACTAAACTATTGGATTCTGTCGCTTTAAGATTTAAGAATAATATATCGGGTTGAATTATAAATCGTTCTAAAGAAGCAGGTAATTCTACTAACTGCCTCAAGTCAAGCGGCGAATCCCAATCACGACTTCCAGTATAAAACACTACTGGTAATATGGGACGAAACTTACGCTGATGTATTGGCGAGTTATTATTGATCCATTCTCGTCGTTGTGTTTCCCATATACCGACCATGTAGGATAATACACGGAAAGCCATCTCTGCATCAACACTAGATTGATGTTCAATCAGAATATAAATGGTAACCTCTTTTGGACTATCTTCTGCTTTATCTGAAAATGGGGCAGTGAATATCATATCTGCTTCGTGTTTTTGGAGATCGTCAGATATAAATGTTTTATTTATTCGTTTGAGTTGTGAGTAATCTATTTTTTCAGCCAATTCGGAAGCAATTATCATCAGAATACCACGAACATTGTCAGGAGTTTCCAGAAGCCACTGGATAGATCGGTCCGGAAACTCACGTATCAAAGGAAGCAATTCCTCTTTGAGCATTTATTTTGTTCTCCGTTTTTAAGGTTCCTGTAACGAGTATGTCCTCACCAACCTGAGTTACTGATATATCTTTTAATTTAATGGCTTCTGAAGGATCATCAATTCCATCCCCACCTATTGGTCCGGGAGCTTCTCTGCCACCAAACAGCTTTGGCGCAATGAAAAACATAATTCTGTCAACAATACCTGACTTTATCGCAGATACATTAACTTCTGAACCACCCTCAATTAATATGCTTGTGATCTCCATTTTCCCCAATTTTTTCATCAAATCCTGAAAATCTATTCTTCCATTCTGTTCCGAAACGACTAGCACTTCTGCCTTTTGTTTTATTTGACTTATCTTGTCTTCTGGCGCTGAGGATGTTACTGCAACAATGGTTTTGGCTTTGCTATTCAAGTTTAAAATCTTTGAATCAAGTGATATTCTTGCATGACTGTCAAGCACTATCCTGATTGCATCTCGTCCATTTCCATCAGGTAATCTAGTTGTAAGGGATGGATCATCTTTAATTACTGTTCCAATGCCTACGATTATAGCATCAACCTCATTCCTGATCTGATGGACTAGCTTGCGGGAATCTTCTGACGTGATCCATTTCGATTTGCCTGAGTGAGTCGCTATTTTACCATCAAGGGTCATTGCTGTTTTTAATATAACGAAAGGCAATCCGGTAGTAATATATTTGATGAAAACCTCGTTTAATTTACGTGCTTCTTCCTCAAGTATTCCCGTTATCACCTGTATACCATGAGATTCAAGTATCGCTTTACCATCAACTCTTGGATTAGGATCGGGCATTGCCATAACAACTCTCGATATTCCCGCCTTGATTATAGCTTCTGTGCAAGGACCTGTTCTGCCATGATGAGAGCATGGCTCAAGGCTGACGTAGATAGTAGCACCTTTACTCTTATCACCTGCATCTGCTATGGCGTGAACTTCAGCATGAGGTGTTCCTGCTTTTTGATGGTATCCAGTACCAACGATCTCGCCGTTCTTTACGATTACAGCGCCAACCATTGGGTTTGGGCTTGTGCGTCCCTTAGCCTTTTTTGCAAGATCAATTGCAAGACGCATGTATTTTTCGTCAATATTTTCCATAAAAATAATCGAAAGATACCGTTCTATCACAAATTATACAAATATATAAATTATACGAGTTTTTCACTTATAGAAATAAAAGGAAATTATATCAATGTAACAAGATATTGTCAAGAATTAGCGTCTTGTGGCTGTAATTCGGAAAGGTAATCTACACCAAACACTCAATTATTTATGTCATTTTCAAAAAAGTCAAAATATAACCAAAATATTACAATAAAAACGAAACTATTGAACCTTATGTGAAACAAAAACCATGAATAAAGACAGACTATTCTCGTTCCGACGAGTAACGGAAGAACAGAACCTGTCAAAACAACTTCTGTTGCTATACCAACTACATAAATATCATAACTATTAATTCAAGACAAAACGTCAGGTAAAACCAAAATATCCCTTCAATCCTTGTTGAATATCCTTTGGCAATCCCAAAACAGGTATGGACTAGTCACAATTCATTACACAAAGTCAGGTCATGAACCTGAATCGCTCCAAAGGCTATTGATGTGATTATTCCACCATCATCCAGCAAACTACGCAAACTGCCTAGTTTATAACCACGTTTCAATTTCTCTACGGATTGCGTATCACATCACCGCTGAATGGTGTGGCGTCCTTTGTTCCTTTTCTTGATATTCCCTCTCCCTCTAACAATACTTTTACATTCAGACCCAACTCAGCCAAAAGAGTTGGTGAGTGGAGGGCATAAGGTGATTGACTTATAGCATACATATCCTGAAAATGACCTGCAATACTAGCATATAGTATCTGCTTTGTAGTTATTTCACACTCCTTTCTTGGATCAGGAAAGCTATTTGATAGTTCATCTATCAATCCGCCACGTATGCCATAAATCATAAACTCATCAGTTATTTGTTCTACTGCAAACTCTATTCTCTCTATTTCTCCGATTTTGAGAGCATCAAGCACTTTTTTAGGATTTTGTTTTATTATTTGTATATCGTTCATACCCTTATAGACGACATGTCAAATAATTTGGTTTACTACCCTTTCCGAATTACAGTTTAGAGACCCTCTCTCTTTAGCGAATGAGAGTATTGTTGCATAATCAGATCGCTGAATTTCCAGTTTCCAGCGATCCTGACTCTGTTATTCCCATCACAGACTTTAACCTTAAACTTACGTCCATAAAGGATAAGAGTAATAAAGAGTCTGGAAAGATAGAATCCTGTTCCGATCCTGAATAACAGAGGGTTCTTTTTGATTATTGCAACAACAATCAGAGGGATAATAGCGATGATCTCAATCGCAAGGAACAAAATCATAGCAAGTGGGAGAAATATCGGTATTTTTATTTTATTAGCGTGAATTATAAACCAGAATGCTGGCATTATATATCATCTCTCTTCAATGCTAATTTTGACTTTGTTATTTCCATCATTTACTTTAACCAGATCAAATTGTCCCATTTGTTCCATTTCATCAAAGCCTTCGTCTAATAGCTCTTTGAGTGCATTTATGTCTAACTCTGTATGTTCCTTGATCTTTCCCTCGACTAGAGGCATAATTTTCAAAGCCCATTTTGCAAGCTTTATTGGAACAGTTACCTCAACCTTTGGTTCTTCTTGATCACCCTCGATAACAACAATTTTAAGAATACGACCTTCAGCCATGATAAACCTCCTGTGTTTAGATTCTAAGATTTGAAAATTAATGATAGATTATCAATTTTCAATTTTTCAGTCAATATTTATATACTGCAATGATTTTGCCATTATTGATATTTATATATGAATGTTTGATGTGGTATAATATAAACCTATTTTCATTCGTGGAATTATTCATCAAAAAAAATATTAGTTGATGTAGATTTGAAAAGGAGAACAGCATGAATCTCAATGGTAAATTAGCACTCATAACTGGTGGTGGAACTGGCATAGGTCGAGAGATTGGACTTGCTTTTGCACGAGAAGGAGCATCCATCGCAGTCAATTACTCACGTTCAGAAAAAGAAGCTTTTTTAACATTACAGGATATACTAAAACTTGACGTCAAAGCGATTACTATAAAAGCAGACGTCTCTCAGGATTTTCAGGTTCGACAGATGGTCAACGAAGTTATAAGGCAGTTTGGCAGGCTGGACATCCTCGTAAACAGCGCAGGGACAACGACTTTCGTTGAGCCATCCGATTTAGAAGGACTTACTGAAGAATTATGGGACAAAGCACTTGCAGTCAACCTGAAAGGAACTTTTTTTTGCTGCCGTGCTGTCGTACCAGCCATGAAAAGCTATGACGGAAACATAATCAACATTTCCTCAATAGCAGGAACAACTGGCATAGGAAGCTCAATGGCATATTCGGCTTCAAAGGCTGGTGTTATCTGTCTTACAAAATCGCTTGCAAGAACGCTTGCGCCTGAGATACGTGTTAATACTATCGCACCGGGATTTGTAGACACTCGCTGGACTGCGGATTGGCCCGAATTTAGAAAAATGCACGAGCAGGCAACACCGTTGAAGCGTGTCGCTGTACCAGGGGATATTGCTGAATCGGCACTGTTTCTCGTTCATTCGGACTTTATTACAGGGCAGGTCATAGTCGTTGACGGTGGTAAAAGCATGTGAATTAGGCGATTCTAATTTAAGTTGAAAACAAGCTTAACGAAGGATGAAAATGGATTGGAAGATTTGAAGATTGAAACTAGGTAAAGTAATCTTCAAATCTTCTAATCGTATTCATCCTTCATCCTTTACTTACGCCCACCATATAGCGCCGAGTTTTTCGGTCAGCATCACTTGTTTCAGGAAAGCTACTGCCTTCAGGAATCCCTCGTTAGCAGACATTAGGCTGTCTTCATGCTCAATACTTAGAACGCCATCATAGCCGACCATCCTCAAATTGCTGACAAAATCCTTCCAGAAATTATAATCATGACCATATCCGACAGTTCTGAATATCCATGATCTATTGATCTCGTCGCCATAATGCTTTGTATCAAGAACACCATTGACGGGGGTATTGTATGGGCATACTTTCGTGTCTTTGGCGTGGACGTGGAATATCGCCTTGCCTAGCTTTCGGATACTGGCAATCGGGTCAATTCCCTGCCAGAAGAGATGGCTTGGGTCAAAGTTTGCACCGATCTGTTCTCCTGCGGCTGATCTCAGTTTCAGCAACGTCTCGGTGTTATAAACTACGAATCCCGGGTGCATTTCCAGAGCTATCTTAACACCATGCTCTTTGAGAAAGTCATTCTCTTCTTTCCAGAACGGTATGACCTTCTTTTCCCATTGCCACTCAAGTATCTCAAGGAAATATGGAGGCCACGGGCATGTAACCCAATTAGGATGCTTGGATGAATCACTGTCACCGGGACATCCAGAGAAGCTGTTTACAACATCCAAACCCAGTTTTTCTGCCAGAAGGATTGCCTTATGTTGTGCTTCAATGTTACTCTTTGCGATCTCAGGATTGGGGTGGACGGGATTTCCATGACAACTAAGAGAACTGATTATCAGTCCACTCTCAGCAATAAGTTTTTTGAATTTATCAAACTCTTTATCATCATTGAGTAGAACATCCGGGTTGCAATGAGTCGTTGGAGCAAAATTTCCTGCACCAAGTTCAATGGCATCAAGCCCGGCATTTTTTATAAACTCAAGGGCTTTTTCAAGCGTTTGATCACCGAACAAAGCTGTAAGTACACCTAATTTCATTTGCAAAACCTCCTGATTGTATGTTGTTATCTTACCTTGCCTCTACCTACTATATCCCAGATAGCTTCGAGTTTGCCGTTTCGGATTCCATAAAATCTGTCATGCAGATTTATTGTAGTACAACAATGGTTTGGTATCATTTCGATCTTATCACCGGGCTTGAGATTTATGTTACATTCGCTCATATCTAGTTTACCGTGTTCTTCAGATAGGCTAATCACCTTTGCACCTTCAATGCCAATAACTTCAGGTATGCCTTCCTTTGTGAGTGTTTTTATGCCAGCGTCAATAATAGCTACGTCTTTGTTTGGTCTGCTGATCACAGTGGCAAGTACTGTCAGGGCGCAATCAAAGTCCTGCAAAACATTCCTGTAAAATGCGTCCATGACAACGTAAGACCCCGCCTGAACTTCTGTCATACCTGAAAATTTGCCTGTTATGTTATAAGTGCCTGTTCCTCCTCCGCTTACTATACCAACTTGCAAACCGTTTCGTTCGAGCAAGTCTTTTGTCTCTACAAGCATAGTCAAACATTTTTCAGTATCAATTTTTCGCTGTTCAAAATCAGGGATAGCCACTGTATGACCCTCGTATCCCATAAGTCCTGCAAAGATAAGATTTTTTGACTTTGACACCTTTTGAGCTAATTTAAGCGCAGGTTCACCCGGTAACACTCCGCATCTGTTCATGCCTATATTAACTTCAATCAGTACTCTAAGATTCACGCCTTTATTTTGTGCTGATCGAGACAAATTCTCAACATTATCTGGATCATCAACTGCAACCATCACGTCTGCGTGTCTTGCCAGACTCACGAGTTTTTCGATCTTGTTAAAAGGCACGATCTCGTTTGCTATTAATACATCTTTTATACCGTTATTGACCATAACCTCCGCTTCACCAAGCTTGGCGCAGGTTACTCCAATTGCACCTGCATTGATCTGCTTGTGTGCAATCATAGGGGTCTTATGTGTCTTTGTATGAGGACGTAAATCAGCCTTGACATTACGAAAGAATTCAGCCATCTTCGCAATATTAGATTCCATCAAGTCAAGGTCTATCATTAATATTGGCGTATCAAGCTCTTCTTTGCACGTACCATAAGGCATTTCATCAAACTGCATAATATACTCCCTACCAGTCAAATTCGTTTATAACTTCACGGGTTAGCTTTACCCATCTCGCCATGCGTAGCGGTTCGCTTGACAAAGTATGAACGTCCTTCATTACGATCTCTACATTGCAATCCTTAGCAGTTGTAAGAGTTTTACGAATATCCGCTTTTATAACTTCGTCATCGAATAGCCTTGTGCTTATGTAAGATGGATTCGGTTTGCGTGAATAAACGTAATTGCGCCCAAGTTCCCTAGCCATAAATTCCTCATCACACCATGGAGATATTGATAAACTGCGGAGATTAGGGAATTTCTTTAGCACGTTCCAGCGACTATGTACAGGTTCACAGCAACCATAATAGCATAATCCGAATTTTTCAACAACCGCAAGCTGATAAGGGAAGATAAATTCCTCGAACAGATCAGGACCGACACCTACCGTTTCTTGTGATTCAGAAAGCACCCACAAATCTTTTAACCTTACCGGATCGCCTTCCTTCCAATCAGGTTGAGGTAGTTCCTTGCAATGACCACGACTGCCAGAACCGATGTAATCATTCTCATTATTCAGAGTGAGCAGATCCTCTTTTTCCAGCCATTCTGCATAAGCGATATGATCGTCACGGAGAAAAGCCATAAGCCTGTGCAATCCTTCGGGATCGTCGTACATGTATAACATCATATTCTGCAAGCCGATAAGGCTTATGGCAGGCCACGTCATACCGACAGTCCACCAAAATCCTCCACGTATACGAACAGGCATGATACCATCAAAAACTTCCTCAAGATGAGATTTCCATTCATAAGTAGCATCACGATTCACAGAAAAAGTACGTGGATGGAGCTTATCAAAATCCTTCTGCAAGTCCTTGATAGGCGATTCCCAGCGATAACTGGATAATTCAGTACCACTATTACCCCATTCCATCTTTGCTTCAACGCCGTAATTACTCGTGCCAACGTGCCAACCGCAACTCATGTATGGCTCAACAACGTTGTCATCATCAATATTTTCAAAATGATAGATCGTTCTTAGGAATCCGCCTTCAAGTCCTTTTGCCCAGCCTTCCTGACACTTGATAACAGAACCCGGGACAAGATCATTCAGAGCAAGCCCTGACTCAATCAATACTAAAGGACGAGTTTTTTCAAGAGAATTATGTTTATACCATAATTCTCGTCGTTCAATGTTGACGGGATCATTAGCAATATCGAGAACACGCTTTGCTAGATCACGTAGGATATTAATATCGGAAGGTATAATATTCCATTGAGAATTTGCCATTATGTTTTCCTTATTAAAAAACACCCCCGCCCCCCTTTCAAGATGGGAAATTATGTCCCCCTTTAGCTAAAGGGGGGAAGGGGGGATTTGATTCATTTTCTTTATTTGGTTTTTTTATCGAGGCGTACTTCTTTACCGGTTTCAGCACTCTTGAGAACTGCCTCCATCATCTGCTGAACAATTAGACCATGCCTTAGCGGAGCCTGACATTCTTTTCCATCAAGTATGCAATCAATAAAATGCCCGGCTATGTTATCCCATGCTTCTGGACCTTTTGGGACACTAACCTTAATGTCTTGTGGAGTACCATATTTTGTAGTGTAGAGAGTCACCGGACCAAGTTTTCCACCTGCTTCAGTGCCAAATAACTCGATCTGGAATTCCTCTGGCTGATGAGACGCCCAGAAGCTTTCGACCTGTAATCCAACGCCATTTTCAAACCTGATGAGTCCACCAGCATAGTCATCAGCGGCATATTGCTCATAGACTTCTTTTGCAGGAGTGTTGAAATCCCAATATCCCTGTCCTCTAGGTCCAAACTTTGCGCCAGCGACACCCATAACGCTGACAGGCTTTGGCAGACCCATGATCCACCATACTGCATCAAGAACGTGAACGCCCATGTCACGGAACGCTCCACCGCCTTTTTGAATGAATCCCAGATTCCATGCAGGAATACCACTTCGTCTGATACTTCTAGCACGGGCATAGTATATTTCACCGAAATAATTCTGTCTTGCTATATTGCCAAGATATGCACAGTTACTATCAAATCGTGTTGATAGTGACATCATATTTACAACGCCTGCGGCTTCTGCGGCATCAACAAGCTTTTTCGCCGCTTGCTCAGAGTCTGCAAGGGGTTTTGTCACCATTACGTGCTTGCCGTTTTTGACTGCTTCAAGGGCAATAGGAACATGCCACTGGTTAGGCGTTCCGACAAAAACAGCGTCAATTTCGGGGTCTTTGCACATCACCGTGTAATCGTTATAGAATTTTATGTTATCTTTGTTGGGAAGTGAGTTAGCAAAGTCCTTCATGCGAGCATCTTCAAGATCGCATAGAGCGATAACTTCACCTCGTGGATTTCTAGCTAAAGCCTGACCATTCGGTCTGCCGATACCCATACCAACAACACAAACACGCACTTTTTTTGCCATTATTTTACCTCCGTTTTTAAGTTTTGAGATACGAATCAAGTATCATGATTTTCTCCAAGAATATTTTCCACATTTTGTTTCAAAATTGGAAGTTCATCCTGAATAATAGTCCATATTGTATTTAGATTTATATTAAAGTAAGCATGAACTATTCTGTTTCTAAGACTAATAATCTGATTCCAGGGAATTTCTGAATACTGTTCACGAAAGTCTTGTGATGTATTTCGACTAGCTTCACCAATTATTTCTAAACGGCGTATTACACCATCTTGTATAAGTTCATAAAATTTCGGCAGGAAACCCCTATCCCTTTAGGGTAGGGGTGGAATGCCTTCCCCTTTCTAATGTTAAAAATAAGAGGTAGTTTTTGTACAAGAAACTCGCAAGTTCTTGTCAGGAACTACC